>LHCFC01400__coassemble_9345_pt1 | contig 3050 bp, 3 predicted proteins | sample LHCFC01400__metabat2_low_PE_055 | metagenome-assembled genome bin LHCFC01400 | reverse complement strand
TGTAGCATACGTCCTTGCAAAAGGACACTGAAAACTACTACTCTATAATACAAGGGGGGAACAATTCGAGCGGGAGCGAGTTGTTCCCCCCTTAAGCCGGCTTCTTTGCTTACTTTCTTGCCGGAGCAAGAAAGTAAGGCCCCGCTGGCAAGCGCTTGCAAAAAGCCGATTGAAGAAGAAATCAAAAGGTTCTAACCGGGTGACGATAACCACCAGCAAGTACCACCCCAAAATCAAACCGTTAGCTTCCTGCCCGCTGGCTCCCTCCGTCTTGGGGCTACGCCCCAAGCCATCTCCCTCCCGGAGGGAGGTATAAACGAACCCTCCCTGCCCATTGACAACGAAAGCACACCGACAGCGTTTTGGGGGAATATGAAAAAAAGCCTGTTGCAGTTTCGCAACAGGCTCTTTTTTCAGATGGAGAATTGCTGCTGGCCCTCGTAGGGGATGTGGAGGTGCTCATAGGCAAGGCCGGTGACGCAGCGGCCCCGGGGGGTGCGGGTGAGGAAGCCCAGCTGCATGAGGTAGGGCTCGTACACGTCCTCCAAAGTCACCGCTTCCTCTCCAATGGTGGCAGCCAGGGTTTCCAGCCCCACCGGGCCGCCGCCGTAATTCTGGATGATGGCGGTGAGCATCCGCCGGTCGATGGTGTCCAGGCCCAGCTTGTCCACCTCCAGCCGGGACAGGGCCAGGTCTGCCGCCTCCTTGGTAATCACCCCGTCTCCCATCACCTGGGCGAAGTCCCGCACCCGGCGGAGGAAGCGGTTGGCAATCCGGGGGGTGCCCCGGCTCCGGGAGGCAATCTCCATGGCTCCTTCCGGGGCAATCTCCATACCCAAAATGGCGGCGGAGCGGCTGACAATTCTTGCCAGCTCCTCCGGGGTATACAGCTCCAGCCGCAGACTCACTCCGAACCGGTCCCGCAAGGGAGCGGAGAGCTGCCCCGCCCGGGTGGTGGCTCCCACCAGGGTGAACTTGGGCAGATCCAGCCGGATGGAGTTGGCGGAGGGGCCCTTGCCTACAATAATGTCAATGGCAAAGTCCTCCATGGCGGGATACAAAATCTCCTCCACCACCCGGTTCAGCCGGTGGATTTCGTCGATGAACAAAATGTCCCCCGGGTTCAGGTTGGTAAGAAGGGCTGCCAGGTCTCCCGGCTTTTCAATGGCGGGGCCGGAGGTAATCCGGATTCCTGCCCCCATCTCGTTGGCAATGACCCCCGCCAGGGTGGTCTTGCCCAGACCGGGAGGGCCGTAGAGCAGGGTATGATCCAGAGGTTCATTTCGCCGCCGGGCGGCCTCGATGTAAACCGAGAGATTCCCCTTGGCCTTCTCCTGGCCGGTGTAGTCCGCCAGCAGCCGGGGCCGGAGCCCCACCTCCCCGGCATCCTGGGGGGTAAAGGCGGTGGTTACAATGGGAGCTTCCAGCTCCTGAGAAAATTCCAAACTCATAGCTTATCCTTTCATCACCATGGCCCGGAGGGCATAGCGTACCAATTCCTCTGTGGAAGCGTTGGGGTCGGCACCTTTCAAAGCGGCGGCAATCTCCGCCGGAGAGTAGCCCAGCTCCTGCAAAGCTGCCTGGGCAAGGGCGATTCCGCCGGACTGGGCAGGAACTGCTGCCGCCGGGCCTGCAGAGAAGTCCAGCTCCGTAGCGCCTCCCATTTTGTCCTTCAATTCCAGAATAATCCGCTGGGCCAGCTTCTTGCCTACCCCCTGAGCGGCGGTAAGGAGCTTTTCATCCCCGGTCATTACCGCCAGGGTAAAGTTCTGGGGGCCAGAGGCAAGAATCGCCATGGCAGCCTTGGGGCCCACGCCGGTCACGGAAGTCAGCAGCTCATAGCACCGCTGCTCCTCCCGGCTCCAAAAGCCGTACAAATCATAGGCGTCCTCCCGGATAGACTCGGTGATATAAAGCCTTGCGGTCTTGTCCAGCTTCAGCTGGGCGGCGGTGTAGGCGGTAACCCGGCAGCCGTAGCCCACGCCGCCGCAGTCAATCACCGCCAGCCCCGGCTCCAGCACCGTCACCTTGCCGGAAACATAGTATAGCATCTTAGAATCCTCCTTTTGCCCCCTGCTGCCGCAGAAGGGATGTGCTGGAACGGGCGTGGCACAGGGCAATGGCAATGGCGTCGGCGGCATCGTCCGGCTTGGGCATCTGGGAAAGCCCCAGAATCCTTCTGGTCATATCCATCACCTGATGCTTGGTGGCACCGCCGTAGCCCACCACCGCCTGCTTCACCTGCATGGGCTTGTAGGCGCGAACGGGAAGCCCCGCCTGCTGCACCGCCAGGAGAATCACCCCCCGGCTCTGGGCCACCCCAATGCCGGTGGTCACGTTCTGCCCGAAAAACAGCTCCTCAATGGCAACCTCCTGGGGCTTTGCCAGCTCCAGAAGTTTTCGCATATCCTCGTAAATGATTTCCAGCCGGGCAGGAAAGTCCATCCCCGCCGGGGTAGTGATGGCGCCGCAATGAAGAAGCCGGGTCTGCCCTCTCTGGGCCTCCACCAGACCGAAGCCCGTAATCCCATATCCCGGGTCAATCCCCAGTATCCGCACAGCCATCCCTCCCTTTCCCGGAAACTACCTTTTATCATAGCATATTTTTTCCCGTTTTCCTACTGTTTTTTCTTCCCTTCCGAAAGAGAAAAAACGCCCGGTGTCGTACCAAAGAACGACACCGGGCGGGGCAGTAACGATTTGCAGAAGACTCCCGTGCGAAATTGTCAGCGGCGATTCGCCGCAGGCCGTAAAACGACGGCTGGTACTTCGACAACGGGATGATATGGGTGCGTAAAAGGGAAAGCGTTGGAGGCAAGATAGCTCCCTCCGGGAGGGAGCTGGCACGCCGGAGGCGTGACTGAGGGAGCAAGCGGGCGGTGCAGTTCCGGTTTCATAATGGGGTGGTACTTGATAGAGGTTGTCGATACCCAACCATGCACCGCAGTAACGATACCGGGCGGGGCAGGGCAGTGACGACCTGCATAAGCTACCGAGCGAAATTGACACCGGAGGCACTCCGGGCGCTTGCCAGCGGGGCCTTACTTTCT
>LHCFC01400__coassemble_6472_pt1 | contig 4070 bp, 2 predicted proteins | sample LHCFC01400__metabat2_low_PE_055 | metagenome-assembled genome bin LHCFC01400 | reverse complement strand
TTCTCCATTGTTCCATGAATACACCCCCATATCCGTATTATACCAGATATGAGGGCGTTTTGGTAGTTTTTTGACAAGCTGAGGCCTGTTGCAAAAGTTTTGCAACAGGCTCTTTTCTTATACAATCACCAGTTCCCCATCCCGGGCGTCTACGGTGACGGTCTGACCCGGAAGCACCTGGCCGGAGAGGATACGCTTGGAGAGCATGGTCTCTACCGTGTGCTGCACGTACCGGCGCAGAGGTCTTGCGCCGTACTGGGGGTCGTAGGCCTCGTCCACAATGAAGTCCTTGGCTGCTTTCGTCAGCTCCAGATGAATCTGCTGATTTGCCAGCCGGTCATTCAGCTTGGCAATCTGCAAGTCGATGATGCCGGTGATGTTCTCCTTGGTCAGAGGCTTGTAGAACACAATCTCATCCAGCCGGTTCAAAAACTCCGGGCGGAAGCTGCGGCGGAGAAGCCCCTGCACCTGAGCTCTTGCCTCCGGGGAGATGGAGCCGTCGGGACGGATGCCCTCCAGGAGGTACTCAGACCCTAAGTTGGAGGTCAGAATGATGATGGTGTTCTTGAAGTCCACGGTACGGCCCTGGGAGTCGGTGATTCTGCCGTCGTCCAACACCTGCAACAGCACATTGAACACATCGGGATGGGCCTTTTCCACCTCGTCGAACAGCACCACGGAGTAGGGCTTCCGGCGGACTGCCTCGGTCAGCTGACCGCCTTCCTCGTAGCCCACGTATCCGGGAGGGGCACCAATGAGCCGGGACACGGCGTATTTCTCCATATACTCGGACATATCAATCCGAATCAGGTTGTTCTCGTCGTCAAAGAGGGCCTGGGCCAGGGTCTTGGCCAGCTCGGTCTTGCCCACGCCGGAGGGGCCCAGGAACAGGAAGGAGCCGATGGGACGGTTGGGGTCCTGGATGCCGGCACGGCTTCTCTGGATGGCCTCCGTTACCGCCTGGACTGCCTCGTCCTGACCAATCACCCGCTGATGGAGGGTCTTATCCAGGTTCAGGAGCTTCTCCCGCTCCCCCTGAACAAGCCTTGCCACCGGGATTCCGGTCCACCGCTCCACAATCTTGGCGATTTCCTCGTCGGTGACCCGGTCTCTCAGCATCTGATTCTCCGTGGCAGACTGAGCCCGGCGTTCCAGCTCCTGGAGCTGCTTCTGAGCCTCCGGCAGCCGGCCGTATTTCAGCTCTGCCGCCTTTTCCAGGTCATACTGCCGCTCGGCGGCTTCAATCTGCCGGTTCAAATCCTCGATTTTCTCCCGGAGCTGCTGCACGCCCTGGATGGCCTGCTTCTCGTTTTCCCACTGGGCTTTCTGGGCGCTGAACTGCTCCCGGTTCTCCGCCAGCTCCTTTTGCAGCTCAGAAAGTCTTGCCTTGGACTGGGGGTCCTCCTCTTTTTTCAGGGCTGCCTCCTCAATCTCCAGCTGAACAATCTTCCGGGAGATGGCGTCCAGCTCCGTGGGCATGGAGTCCATCTCCGTGCGGATCTGGGCACAGGCCTCGTCCACCAGGTCGATGGCCTTGTCCGGCAGGAACCGGTCGGTGATATACCGATGGGACAAAGTCGCCGCCGCAATGATGGCGGAGTCGGCAATCTTGACGCCGTGGAACACCTCGTAGCGCTCTTTCAGGCCCCGGAGGATTGCCACCGTGTCCTCCACCGTAGGCTCATCCACCTGCACCGGCTGGAACCGCCGCTCCAGAGCCGGATCCTTTTCAATATACTGCCGGTACTCGTCCAGGGTGGTGGCACCGATGCAGTGCAGCTCCCCTCGGGCCAGCATGGGCTTTAAGAGGTTGCCTGCGTCCATGCTGCCATCGGTCTTGCCGGCGCCCACAATGGTGTGGAGCTCATCGATAAACAGGATAATCTGCCCCTGGCTCTTGGTGACCTCGGAGAGGACGGCTTTCAGCCGCTCCTCAAACTCGCCCCGGTACTTGGCACCGGCAATGAGGGCACCCATGTCCAGGCTGAAAATGGTCTTGTCCTGGAGGGCCTTGGGCACATCCTTCTTCACAATCCGCTGGGCAAGCCCCTCGGCAATGGCGGTTTTGCCCACGCCGGGCTCACCGATGAGCACCGGGTTGTTCTTGGTTTTCCGGGAGAGAATCCGAATCACATTCCGGATTTCCTCGTCCCGGCCAATCACCGGGTCCATCTTCTGTTCCCGGGCACGCTTTACCAGGTCGGTACCGTACTTGGTCAGAGCCTCGTAGGTGTCCTCCGGGCTGTCGGTGGTGACCCGCTGATTCCCCCGGACGCTCTGCAAGGCCTGCAAGCACCCCTCCATGGTGATGTTGTAGGTGGCAAACAGCTCCCGCACAGGACCTGCGGCGTTTTCAATCAGGCTTAAGAGCAAATGCTCCACAGATACGAAGCTGTCCTTCATCTGCTGGGCCTGCTTCTCCGCTCCTTGCAGCACCCGGTCGGTATCCTGGGTGATGTAGAACTTGTCCGCCTCCCGGCTTCCGGTGACCCGGGGGAGTTTATCCAGCTGGGCGTTCACCGCCGCCGTCAGGCTCTCCACCGTAATGCCCATTTTTTTCAGCAGCTGGGGAGCCAGTCCCCCATCCTGCCGCAAAAGCGCCGCCAGCAGGTGAATCTGCTCCATCTGCTGATTCTGATTGCTTATCACAATCTGCTGTGCCAGCTGCACAGCCTCCAAAGATTTCTGAGTGTAGTTTCCAAATTGCATAACCAGCACTTCCTTTCGCCTTTTAGCACTCTCTCCTTGTGAGTGCTAATTTCTTTTGTCTTAATCATACTCCAATTTTGAAAAAAGTCAAGGGCTGAGAAGGGGTGTTACAAAAAATTCATATTGTGCAAACTGCATAGTTGTATACAGGTATTTTTTACGCTCTTCATACTTTTTTAACAAGAACGCTATTGCAAATTCACAATCCCCATGTTATAATATTCCCGAACCTAAGGAAATCTGATTATTTTTTCATAGTAACTCTCCTTTTCATTTTCTTCTCTCTAACGTATGAGGCCTCGAAGGTATCTGGTCAATACCTTCGGGGCTTCATCATTTTTCTGCTCCAGCTTGGCCTTTACCACATAGTTGCCCCCTACCACGCCGCCGAACAGATACTTGCCGGCTTGGTTGGTTTTGGTGACGGCAACCATCTGCTCCCGGGGCTTTCCGTCCACAATCACCTTCTGGTACAGACCCACGAAACACCCGCCCAGGGGCTTTCCTGCCTTGCTGCGGATGATGCCGCTGACGGTGCCGTTGTAGGTCCGGGCGTCCGCCACCATGGACATAAGGATGTTCACAATGGCCCCGTCCCGAATCTCCACCTGCATACTGGCGGCAGGCAGGTACCCGTCGGCGGAGGAGCGGAGGCTGTAAATCCCATCCTCCAGGTCATAAAAGACAAACTCCCCATCGTCGGCGGTGTAGGTGACGGCCACGGTGGTTCCGGCGGCGTTTTTCAGGGTAATCTTTCCGCCGCCCAGAGGCACCGCCAGTCCCTGGGCGTTGTCAACCGTCAGCACACCGGCGATGGCTCCCAGCTGCAAGGTGGTATCCGCCTCACAGATGAGGCCAATCTCCATGGACGCCCCGGTGGTGAGGGTGACCCCGGCGGCGCTGCTGAGTCGGACGCCCTCTGCCACCGCCGCCAGGGAGTAGGTGCCCACGGGAATGTCCGTCAGCACATACCTGCCGTCGGGGCCGGTGATGGTGTGGCGATAAGGCAGCCCCGCCTGGTCAAAGAGCTTGACGGTGGCGTTGGGGATGGGGTCGGTGCCGTCGGTGACGGTGCCGTACACCGTCCCCAGGGCAACGGGCGCCCCCTCCAGCTGCAAATCGATGTTGGCTTCCTGAATCCCCTGAATGGAAAAGCTGTCAGAATACTGCAAGCTGAACTGATCCTGTTTGATGTCTGCCATAATAACCTCCAAAGAAAAGCTCAGACCTGCCATACGCAGGCCGGATTATTCTATGCCCCCGGAGGTTTTTTGTCCCCGAAAAAAAGCAGGTGCAAAATGCACCTGCTTCAGTCTGTCAAAGAACCCCCGGATTTTGTTATGCAAAAACCGGGGGTTTGG
>LHCFC01400__coassemble_4686_pt1 | contig 5267 bp, 8 predicted proteins | sample LHCFC01400__metabat2_low_PE_055 | metagenome-assembled genome bin LHCFC01400 | reverse complement strand
CCAACCCCCCGGTTTTTGCATGGCAAAAACCGGGGGTTCTTTGACAGACTGAAAAATCAGAGATTTTTGCCAGCTCCCTTTAGCAAGGGAGCCTTTGGCCTTTCCCTTTTATGCACCCTCATCATCTCGTTGTCGAAGCACCAGCCGTCAATTCACGGCTTACACCCCACCAGCCCCCTTTCAAAATATAAAATATGCACAAATCCCATTTGACTTATCATAAATTTTATTGTATGTTTAGCTTAGAAACATACAATAAAATTTTGTCATCTGCCAGATGGTGCAATCCCCGTCCCGGGGATTGGGAAAGGAGGGATTTTCGTGAAGCATCAGAAAAATTGGTGGATTTTCACCGGCGTGGTGGCGCTTCTCTTGATTGGGGTGGCCTGGGCCTGCCTCACTTTCGGCCCGGTGAACCGGGTGCTGTCTTCCAAGGAGGCAAAGGCTTACCAGGTCTATGACATCACCCTGCCCCAGGGGGAAAGCTCCGCTTTTGCCTACATCCTCTCCCAGTGCACAGAAACAAATGAGCAGTCCCAGATAGAGGAAATGGTTTTCCGCACCTATACCCCCAAGGACACCCTGAACGCCGCCTTCCCCCGGTGCCGGGAGATTCTGAAGGTGGAGCTTCTGGAGACGGAGGGCATCCGGAGCCTGAACCTTCGCTACGAAGGAACCGAAGGGGAAGAAGTGGACCTGACCTATGGGGAGGACGGAAGCCTTGCTCTCCGGGTGGTGTATTTCCCCCAACGGGATACCCTGGTTGAATACCTGGCAGAATCCGGCCAGACCCGAATCCAGCGCCCCTTCCGGAATCGCTCATAGGAGGTGCGCCATGAACCGCTCCTACCTCTCCTTTTTGTCCCTGGTGAGAGCCGGAAGTGCGCTTCTGCTCCTTGCCAGCGTAACCCTTATCGCCCTAAGTCAATTTCTCTGGGGCGTTGGCGTGCTGGTGCTGTCCCTTGCCCTATCCATCGGGCTTTACCGCTGCCCGGACTGCCGCCGACCCCTGGATGAGCGTCTTCGCCTCCGGCACCTGTCCGTCTGCCCCTACTGCGGCTGCAATCTGAAAAACCGAAAATTCCCCTTTGTGCAAACACGGCGTTGCGGACATTAAGCCCATCGGCTAACATTTACCGGGATAAGCCTTAAGGCTTATTCCGGTTTTTCACCCCCGGCGTGACGGCTTCCTTGTGAAAGGGAGCCGTTTTTGTGTCCTGGAAATATATATAAAATTTGCATAAAATCTATTGACTTTCCATAGATTTTGTTGTATGTTTGATACATAAAGATACCAAATTTGCCTGTCGCCTGTCAGATTGTGCAGTCCCCATCCAGGGGATTGTCAAGGATACCAAAAGGAGGGATATCCATGAAAAGCAAGAAGAAGTGGTGGATTTTATCTGGTGTGCTGGTGGTGCTGCTGGCTGTGGGCATTGGGCTTTCCCTGTCCCGGCCGCCGGTGGACCGGATTCTGACACCCCAGGAGGCCGCCGGGTATCAGGTTTATGATGTGATTCTGCCGGAGGGGGAAAGCTCCCCCTATGCCTGCCTGTATGCCCACTACCAGACCTACCAAACAGATGCAGAAGCCGGTCTGGAAGCCATGGAAGCAGCCCTTTACCATTGCAAGGAAATCCTTTCCCTCAGCCTGTCGGAATGGGAGGGGAAGCACTTCCTGCACCTGACCTATGAAGGTCTTGATGGGGAGGAAGTGTATCTCAATTACCGGGAGGACGACACCCTGATCACCCGGCAGGTCTACTTCCCCGCCCGGGATATGCAAATCACCTATGAGGCTGAAACCGGCGACACCCGGATGGTCTTTCCCATCCGGTTCGGCAGCGGAAAGCTGTAAGATGGGAGGATGGTTATGAAGCGAACCTACCTCACCTTTTTGTCTTTGGTCAGACTGGGGAGTTTCCTTCTGCTCCTTGCCAGCGTAACCCTCATTGCCCTGGGGCAGTTTCTCTGGGGGGTGGCGGCGCTGGCGGTGGCTTTGGCCCTGTCCATGGGGCTTTACCGCTGCCCGGACTGCCGCCGACCCCTGGATGAGCGGCTGAGCCTCAAGCACTTGACCGTTTGCCCCTATTGCGGCTGCGATTTGAAAAACCGGGAATTTCCCTTTGAAAAAGGAGGATAACCATGGAAGAACACACCGGTATTTTCCGATGGAATGTAAAATGGCATGGGAAGGCCCTTGCCAGCGTCCCCTCTGCCGCCATGACATCAGGGGTTCTGATCATCCTGTCCACCCGGCTGCTGGACATCAACACGGCGGATGTGACCGGCTACGCCGTATGGCGCACCCTGTGCTTCGTGGTGTTTTACCTGCTGTTCGCCGGGAGCTTTACCCAGATGAAGCGGAAGGACATCGCCTTTTCCGCCGGAGTCACCATGGGGGCTTTGCTCGTCCCCATCATTCTGGAGCTGATTTTCCCCATTCTCAGCAGCTCTACCCTCTGGGGATACCTTTCCTTTCTGTGGCAGTGGCCCATCAGCCTTTCTTACCCTTTGAATCTGGCGGTGAAAAACCCCGGCCTGTCCCAGATTCTGTCCCTGTTCTCTTTGTTCTTCTTTGTGCCTTTCGGCAAAAGCAGCAAAGAGACTGAATAAGCCAAACCCCCGGCAGAGATTACTCTGCCGGGGGTTCTTCCAGACTTTTTTCCAGATATTTCAGGAATATCTCCCCGGCTTTGGAGAAATGGCCGTACTTTTTCCACACAAAATACATAGGCATTTCCAGCCGGGGCTTCAATGGGCGGAAGTTAAGATTTCGTCCCTTGGTGTTCACCAGCCCCTCCAGGGTAAAGGCATAGCCCATCCCTTCCTCCACCAGAAGGGATGCGTTGTAAATCAGGTTGTAGGTAGCGGCGGTGGAGAGAGCCTCCGGCTCTTTTTTCAGCCAGCGGTACAAATCGCTTTTGTTCCCCGACTGGCGGGAGAGAATCAGGGGCTTGTCCTGCAAGTCCTCCGGGCTTACCCAGTCCTTTTGGGCCAGGGGACTGTGAGCCGGCATCAGCACCCCCCAGGTGTCCTTCACCGGAAGTTCCAGATAGGGATACTTGGTCTTGTCAATGTCCCCCAGCAAAAGGCCAAAGTCCAGAAGTCCCCTGTCCAGCCCCTCGCAGACATCCTGGGCATCGCCGCTCACCAGGTGAAAATGCACCCCGGGATAGTCCTCTTGCAGCTGGGCCGCCACCTTTGCCAGCAGACGCACCCCCTGGGTCTCCCCGGTGCCGATGTAAATGTCCCCGGCGATGTGGGACTGGCCAATCTCCTGCTCCGTCCGCCCCACCAGGCGGAGAATCTCCTCCGCCCGCTTCCGCAGAAGCCGCCCCTCCTCCGTCAGGGTGATTTTCCGGCTGCCCCGGGAAAATAAAGGCTTTCCCAGCTCCTTTTCCAGCTCTCCCAGCTGCCGGGACAAGGTGGGCTGGGTCAGATGCAGGTCCCTTGCCGCTGCGGTAATGCTCTCCGCCCGGGCAACCGCCAGAAAATACTGCAAAACACGAAGTTCCATAAAAAACCTCCTTTCTTTCAGTATACCTCCTTTTCCCATGCCTTGCAAGCATGGGAATGTATTTTTGATAGGTATTTGCTATTGCGTCCCTGGGATGATACAATGATTCTGCAAGGATAATGAAACAGGAGTATGCTATGGACTTACAAGGATTTTTGGAACAGCTTAACAGCGGCGAACCGGTGACAGGGGGAGGCGAGGTGCACCAGTTCATGCACGGGGTGAGCCAGGAGGCTTTACGGCTCACCGCCCGGCTGAACGGCAGCTACCATCCCCCGGAGGAAGTGCGGAAGCTCTTTGCCCAGATTATCGGCAGACCGGTGGACGACAGCTTCACCCTCTTTCCCCCCTTCTACACCGACTGCGGCAAGAACATCCATGTGGGCAAAGGGGTGTTCCTCAACATGGGGTGCAAGTTTCAGGACCAGGGAGGCATTTACATCGGGGACGGGACCTTCATCGGTCACAATGTGGTGCTGGCTACCCTGAATCACGCCATGGACCCTTCCCGGCGCAGCACCATGCTTCCCGCCCCCATCCACATCGGCAAGCGGGTGTGGATTGGCGCCAACGCCACCATTCTTCCCGGGGTGACCATCGGAGACGGGGCTGTGATTGCCGCCGGGGCTGTGGTCACCAAAGACGTACCGGAAGACACCCTGGCCGGGGGCGTCCCCGCCAGAATTCTAAGAAAACTAGGAAACTCTGAATAAATCGTCTGCGGCTGGATAGCGGATCTTTTTCGCCATCCATGCAGAATGAAAAACAGGAAATACATACAGTATTCCGCTGTTTTCCATTCTTTTGTCTGACGAAAAATCTCTCGCTACCAGCTCTTGCCTATTTATTCAGAGCTTCCTTAAAAATTCAGGAGGAAACGCCATGAACAAGAACGTTTTGATTCTCTCCACCAGTCCCCGGAAGGGGAGCAATTCCCACGCCCTGGCAGAATCTTTCGCCCAGGGAGCCCAGGAGGCAGGCAACCAGGTGGAGCTTCTCAGCCTTGCCGGACAAAACCTGGCCTTCTGCCGGGGATGCCTGGCCTGCCAGAACACCCACCGGTGCGTCATCCGGGACTTTGGGGACGAGGTCGCCCGGAAGATGGGAGAGGCGGATGTGCTGGTTTTCGCCACTCCCGTTTACTACTACGGCATGAGCGGCCAGATGAAAACCCTGCTGGACCGGGCCAACCCCCTGTACGGCACGGACTATGCTTTCCGGGAGGTTTACCTTCTCTGCGCCGCCGCCGAGGACGAACCCGCCACCCCGGAAGGAACCATCCACGGCCTGAACGGCTGGATTTCCTGCTTTGAGAATGCCCGGCTGGCAGGCACGGTCTTTGCCGGCGGCGTCAACGCCCCCGGAGACATTGCCGGACACCCCGCCCTGGAAAAAGCCCAGGAAATGGGCAAACAGGTCTAAAGACCTTCCGGCTCATGTGGCGGCACGCCCCAAAGGCTCCCTCGGGAAAGGGAGCTGGCAAAAATCTCTGATTTTTGCCTGAGGGATTGACAGCAGGCAGTTTCTATACGGAAAAATCCTGTGTGGAAAGGTACAGACCAAAGGCTCCCTTGCCAAAGGGAGCTGGCACGCCGGAGGCGTGACTGAGGGATTCACAGCAGGCACTCGCTTAAAATACAGACCAATGTGGAAACCTGCAAGCCTGCGGAATCCCCCCGATTTGGCTTCGCCAAACCACCCCCCTTTGGCAAGCAATGTCATTAAGTTAATGGCATAAGCCATGGAG
>LHCFC01400__coassemble_4155_pt1 | contig 5853 bp, 4 predicted proteins | sample LHCFC01400__metabat2_low_PE_055 | metagenome-assembled genome bin LHCFC01400 | reverse complement strand
CCGCTGTTTTCCATTCTTTTGTCTGACGAAAAATCTCTCGCTACCAGCTCTTGCCGATTTCATCAGAGCTTCCCGGAAAAGGAGTGAAGAAAATGTATCAGGTGACCAAGCGGGACGGCAAGACCGTGGATTTTAACATTACGAGAATTGCCAACGCCATTACCAAGGCCTTTGAGGCCACTGGGATTCCCTACAACCCCGACATCATCAATATGCTCTCTTTGCAGGTGACGGCGGACTATGCGGGGAAAATCATGGACAACGCCGTGTCTGTGGAGTCCATTCAGGATTCCGTGGAGGCGGTTTTGCAGCGGGCAGGCTACGGAGATGTGGCCAAAGCCTACATCCTCTACCGGAAGAACCGGGAGAAACTCCGCTCCATGAGCTCCACCATTTTGGACTACAAGGGCCTGGTGGACGGCTACCTGAAGGTCTCTGACTGGCGGGTGAAGGAGAACTCCACCGTCACCTACTCTGTGGGCGGCCTGATTCTCTCCAACTCCGGCGCCATCACCGCCAACTACTGGCTCAGCGAGATTTACGACCAGGAGATTGGGGACGCCCACCGCAACGCCGACCTGCACATCCACGACCTGTCCATGCTCACCGGCTACTGCGCCGGCTGGAGCCTGAAGCAGCTCATCCAGGAGGGTCTGGGGGGCGTGGTGGGAAAAATCACCTCTGCGCCTGCCAAGCACTTAGCCACCCTCTGCAACCAGATGGTGAACTTTTTGGGCATCATGCAAAACGAGTGGGCAGGAGCCCAGGCTTTTTCCAGCTTTGACACCTACCTGGCGCCTTTCGTCAAGACCGACAAGCTGACTTACAACGAGGTAAAGCACTGCATTGAAAGCTTCATCTACGGGGTAAACACCCCCAGCCGGTGGGGCACCCAGGCACCATTCTCCAACATCACCCTGGACTGGACCGTTCCGGCGGACCTGGCAAACCAGCCCTGCATCGTGGGGGGCAAGCCCCAGGACTTCACCTACGGCGACTGCAAGGCGGAGATGGACATGATCAACCGGGCCTTCATCGAGGTGATGATTGAGGGCGACGCCAACGGCCGGGGCTTCCAGTATCCCATCCCCACCTACTCCATCACCCGGGACTTTGACTGGAGCGACACTCAGAATAACCGGCTCCTGTTCGAGATGACCGCCAAGTACGGTACGCCCTATTTTTCCAACTACATCAACTCCGACATGGAGCCTTCCGATGTGCGGAGTATGTGCTGCCGGCTGCGGCTGGATTTGCGGGAGCTGCGGAAAAAGAGCGGCGGCTTCTTCGGAAGCGGCGAGTCCACCGGCTCCGTGGGCGTGGTCACCATCAACCTCCCCCGGATTGCATACCTCTCCGCCACCCCGGAGGAATTTTACAAGCGGCTGGATAGGATGATGGACATTGCCGCCCGGAGCCTGAAAATCAAGCGCACCACCATCACAAAGCTGTTGGAAGAGGGACTGTATCCCTACACCAAGCGGTACTTGGGAGGCTTTGACAACCACTTCTCCACCATTGGCCTTGTGGGCATGAACGAGGCTTGTCTCAACGCTTCCTGGCTGCGGAAGGATCTGACCCACAAAGACGCCCAGGACTTTGCGGTGGATGTGCTGAACCATATGCGCAACCGCCTTTCCGACTATCAGGAGCAGTATGGCGACCTGTATAACCTGGAGGCCACCCCGGCGGAGTCCACCTCCTACCGCCTTGCCAAGCACGACAAGAAGCGCTACCCCGACATCATCACCGCCCACGAAGGGGCTACCCCCTACTACACCAACTCCTCCCACCTGCCGGTGGGCTACACGGAGGACGTGTTTGAGGCGCTGGACATTCAGGACCGCTTGCAGACCCTCTACACCAGCGGCACGGTGTTCCACACCTTCCTGGGAGAGAAGCTGCCGGACTGGAAAGCAGCGGCGGCTCTGGTGCGGAAGATTGCGGAAAACTATGAGCTTCCCTACTACACCATCTCCCCCACCTACTCTGTGTGCGTAGACCACGGGTACCTTCCCGGGGAACAGTACACCTGCCCCCACTGCGGCAAGAAAACCGAGGTTTACAGTCGGATTACCGGCTACTACCGCCCGGTGCAGAACTGGAACGACGGCAAGTCCCAGGAATTCAAGGACCGGAAGACCTACCGCCCGGACATCTCCTGCCCCCCGGAAAAGGAGAAGCCCCAAGAGGCTCAGAAGGTTTTGGCGGACAAGCTGTACCTCTTTACCACCAAGACCTGCCCCAACTGCCGGATTGTAAAGCCCATGCTGGAAAGAGCCGGGATTTCCTATCAGGTGATGGATGCAGAGGAAAATCTGGAGCTGGCTCAGAAATACCACCTGACCCAGGCCCCGTCCCTGGTAGCGGTAACCGGTGACACCTTCACCGTCTACCCCGGCGTTTCCGCCATTTCCAACTATATCTCCCAGCAATAATAGAAAAAAGCCGCCCTTTTCGATGAAAGGGCGGCTTTTAAAGGCTTCCAGTCTGTAGGAGCCGTAACTGAGGGACGCACCAAAGGCTCCCTTGCCAAAGGGAGCTGGCGCCGAAGGCGACTGAGGGATTCACAGCAGGCACTTCTCATTCCCAAAAGTCCAATGTGGCAAGGCACAAGCCCCATAGCTCCCTCCGGGAGGGAGCTGGCACCGCAGGTGCCTGAGGGAGCCAGCGGGCGGGAAACTGATGGTTTGCTTTCGGGGTGGTACTTGCCGGTGGTCATCGCCACCCGGTCATAACCTTTTTATCTGTTCTCCAATCAGCCTTCTGCAAGTGCTTGCCAGCAGGGCCTTACTTTCTTGCTCCGGCAAGAAAGTAAGCAAAGAAGCCGGCTTAAGGGGGGAACAACTCGCTCCCGCTCGAATTGTTCCCCCCTTAAGAATCCCCCGGGTGGAACCATCTGGAGATTGACCCTTCGCTTTGGCTCGGGTGGTGGGTTTCGGTCTCTGCACCCGTTTGGGTTTGTGGATTTTTGGAGTGTTTATTTCCCACGCTGTCGATTGAAAGCCTGTAAAAGCCCGGTATCGCACCATAGAACGATACCAGGCGGGGCGGCGTGCCGCCGCTGTCAATGCGTGCACAGTGCAGCTGTTTTCGCTCCCCAATTTGCTCGGTAACGTTACCGGGCGGGTCAGGGAAGTAACGAATTGCAGAAAGCCATCGTGCGCATTGTCCGCGGCGACTCGCCGCCGATACCGGGCACTGGAGGGGCAGTAACGAATCGCAGAAGATTCCCGTGCGAAATTGCCACCGGGGGCACCCCGGCGCTTAGCGGTCGGCCAGGGGGATGTAGGGCTTTTTGGGTTTTACGTTGATGTAGGCGGGGCGGATGATTTTGCCGTTGTTTTGCAGTTCCTCCATCCGGTGGGCACTCCAGCCTGCCACCCGGGACACGGCGAAGATGGGGGTGAACAGCTCCTCAGGAAGCTTCAGCATCCGGTACACCATGCCGGAGTAGAAGTCCACGTTGGGGCTGACGCCCTTGTAGATCTTCCGCTTTTCCGCAATAATCTCCGTTGCCAGCCTTGCCACAGTCTCATACATGGCAAAGTCCTCCTGGCAGCCCTTCTCCGCAGACAAATCCCGGGCGCAGGACTTGAGAATGTCCGCTCTGGGGTCGGAGATGGAGTACACCGCATGACCCATGCCGTAAATCAGACCGGACCGGTCAAAGGCCTCCTTGTCCAGCACCTTCACCAGGTAATCCCGGATGGAGCCTTCGTCGTGGATGTTGGCGTGCTTCCGCAGGTCGTCCAGCATCTGCACCACCTTGATATTGGCGCCGCCGTGACGGGGACCCTTCAAAGAGCCCAGGGCTGCGGCGATGGCGGAGTAGGTATCCGTCCCGGAGGAGGACACCACGTGGGTGGTGAAGCTGGAGTTGTTGCCGCCGCCGTGCTCCGCATGGAGAACCAGCGCCAGATCCAGCACCTTGGCTTCCAGGTGGGAGAACTTGCCGTTCTTCCGCAGCATCCGCAGAATATTCTCCGCTGTGGACAGCTCCGGGGAGGGGTTGCGGATATAAAGCGTCCGGTTCATGTGGTAGTGGTTGTAGGCCTGGTAGCCGTAAACCGCCAGCAGGGGGAACATGGAAATCAGCTGCAAGCACTGGCGCAGCACATTCTCCTGGGAGATGTCGTCCGGGTTGTCGTCATAGGAGTAAAGGGCCAGCACACTTCGGGACAGGGAGTTCATCCCATCCCGGCTGGGGGCTTTGAGAATCATGTCCCGCACAAAGGAGGGGGGCAGGGTTCGGTAATCGTTGATGGTGTTGCGGAACATCTCCAACTCCCCGTCGTTGGGCAGCCGGGAGAACAGGAGCAGATACTCCGTCTCCTCAAAGCCGAACCGGTCGTCCTTCAAAAAGCCGGACACCAGCTCCCGGACATTCACGCCCCGGTAGTACAGCTGTCCTTCACAGGGGACGGTATTTCCCTCCTGGTCCTTCTCCTTGGACACGATTTCGGAAATCTCCGTCAGACCCGTAACCACACCGTTGCCGTTCTCGTCCCGAAGTCCCCGCTTGACGGAATATTTCTGGTACATCTCCGGCACAATCTTATTGTTCTGCCGGGAAATACTGGTAAGATTCTGGATGTAGGGGGTGATTTGAGAATAAGCTTTGTCCATTGGGCATCCTCCTTTGGTATGAATTCCGTTCCCAACTAAGGGTATATTTTTTCTATTGTACCATAGTCCACATTATAGTGTCAACCGTTCTTGCCAGATGGACACAATTCCTTAACAAATTCCCCCACTTCCCACACCGGCGCCATTTGTTCTGAATCATAAATTTTTTAACGTTTATCGTTAAAAAATAGTTGACAAACGTATAGTCTCTGGTATAATGAAAGTAACCTCAAAACAGAAAAGGAGATGCCTTATGAACAAGATGACTCGCTCCGCATCCATCATCCGCCGGATTCTTACGGTGCTGCTCTGGGTAGTGGCCATTGTGGCGGGACTTGCTATCCTTGCCGTATTGTGGGCCATGTTTTCTGCCTCGGATAGCATCATGCAGCAGGCGCAGGTCTCCCTGACCATGGGAAACTATAAGCTTTCCCTGACGGATCATTACACCTCCCAGCATCTGCAAAGCCTGCTGGGAATCACCCTGGCAAACCTGGTGATTTTCGGAATCGGCACCTGCTGGACCCTTCTCATTCTGCGGAAAATGTTTGCCCCCATCGCCCAGGGCAGTCCCTTCCACGCCACCGTCAGCAAGTCCCTTCGCAAGCTGGCTTACGTCACCCTGCTCTTTGGATTCCTGGATCTCATTTTGCAGGGAATCACCAACGCCATCTGGTATCGCACCTTTGATATTCCCTCTCTGTTTGCCCCCGACCGGGTGGCCTCCTGCTCTTTGCGGGTTGTGGGAGATGCGGGCTTTGTGGGAATCTTTATCCTGCTGCTCCTTCTGAGCTGGATCTTCAAATACGGAGAGGGTCTGCAAAAGCTGTCGGACGAAACCTTGTAAAACCGGGAGGAATAGAATTATGCCCATTATCCTCAGACTGGACCGGGTCATGGCGGACCGGAAAATGTCCCTGAACACCCTGTCGGAAAAAGTGGGGATCGCCAATGTGAACCTGTCCAAAATCAAAACCGGCAAGGTCAGCGCCATCCGCTTCTCCACCCTGGAGGCAATCTGTCAGGCCCTGGATTGCCAGCCGGGAGACATTCTGGAGTATCGGCCCGATCCCCCTGAAACCCCCTAAGGCAGTCCCCTGCTCCTGTTAAAAAGGACTGTTGCAAAATCTTTGCAGAAGGCTTCCGCAAACACCTCCCTCCGGGAGGGAGGTGGGCAGGTTATCATTTGAAGTGCAACACCCGCAAAAATAAAAGGAGACAATA
>LHCFC01400__coassemble_4017_pt1 | contig 6039 bp, 6 predicted proteins | sample LHCFC01400__metabat2_low_PE_055 | metagenome-assembled genome bin LHCFC01400 | reverse complement strand
TAGGGGGAAACTACCAATCCACAGCATCCTCTACAGTGTAGCATACGTCCTTGCAAAAGGACACTGAAAACTACTACTCTATAATACAAGGAGGAAACTATGAAACAGAGTATCAGAAAAATCCTGTGCCTGGTGCTGGCGGCAGTGCTGCTGCTGAGTCTGGCGGCCTGCGGCAAGGATAAGGAAGGGGACACCCCCGAAACCACAGAAAAAGCCAATATCACCGACCCCATGGTGCTGGGAGACTTCCAGGTGGTCTATAAGGGCGCCACCATCCAGAAGGATGCCTCGGGCAACGATGCCCTGGTGCTGGCAGTGGAGTTTACCAACAACAGTGAGGAGTCCATCCCCTACGGCTGGGCAATCACAGAAACCGTTACCCAGAACGGCCAGGAGCTGGAATACGCCACCATCTTCACCGACCCGGAAACCTTTGCATCCGTTGCCGACGAGATTCTTCTGGAGGTTGCCCCCGGTGAGACCCGGCTGGTGCACTCTCCCCGGGTGCTGGCGGCTTCCACCGGAACGGTGGAGATAAAGTTCCAGGATCTGCTGGAAACCGACAGTGCCTCCATCACCCTGGATCTGGGAAGCCTGAGCCACGAGGAGCCCACCACGGAGCCTGCCACCGACCCTGTCACGGAACCTGCCACAGACCCTATCACTGAGCCCACCGAAGCCACCACCCAGCCGGAGGCAGAACAGAACCCCCAGGAATGGTGGAACGGTCCCTGGTACGGCTGGTGGACCATGTACGGCTGCGAAGGCTACTATGAAGGCTGGGACGACCTGCGGTGGGATGTGTGCGGCACCATCGAAATCGATCAGGACAATATGGGCACCCTTATCCTCTGGGACGAGGACTACACCCAGGATGATCCCATGGCCAACGCCGCCGTCAGCCTGAGCCCGGAGGGCACCACCACCAACGGTACCCTCACCTCCGAAGGCGGCTGGTTCACGGACATCGCCCTGAACCACGCCGACTGGATTGTGGACCCGGGTGAGATGGCTGTGGATCACGCCATCTGCATTTCCGGCACCTACGAAAACGGAGAGGATGTTTTCTCCTATGAGATCTACCTCCGTCCCTGGGGCACCATCTGGGACGAGGATGTGGTAGACGAGGATCTGCCCGGCCGTTATTACGACTGGTATCTTCCTCTGATAGAAGCCGGGGAGGAAATGCCCAAGCTTATCCCCGACCTTGCCTGAGAAGCGGAAAACAGGAACCCACAGCATAACCGGGGCCTGCTGCAAAGGACGCCTTTTGCAGCAGGCCCCTTTTCTGATATGTTCCCCATAGAGTAGACGCTCGAAATAACAAAAATTTCGAGACTACACTATGGGGGGTATATCAAATGCGCACTTGCCGGGGCTCTTTTGTATTTTCTGAAAGCTGAACAATAGATTACAAAATAATGTGCATTTTAAGAGGTGGCAAAAAGGAAATGCAGCTATATTGCAGTATCAGCCTCCTCGTCAGTCTGTTTCCCCCTTGGATTTCTCACGGCTCTTGTAGACATTATACTGATTCTTGCACCGTGTGCTGCAAAAGGCCGCATTGGAGCGGCCGCCCAAAAACACCTTGTGGCATTGCTTGCACAAGCGCAGGGGCTGCTCATCGTCCACCAGCAGGAAGCTGAACATCATCTGGATACCCAGCAGCAGAGAGTGAAAATCCCAATAGATGGTGGGCCTATCCAGCAGCTCGATGTGGTAGCTGGGGGCGATACCACCAAAGGCGGCCATGGCCTTGCGGTACAGTCCCCGGGCGTCCTCATTCATGGAGTCGTAGTCATTATAGTACAGGATGGATGTGGTCAGGGTGAATGCCCAGTCCTTGAACTGCTGGGTGACCCAGTCGTAGGGCTCTGCATACGCCCGCTGGAAGCTCATGTTTTTGGCCATCGGCTCGTCCATGAATGTCATGGTCAGGGCAATCATGGTCCGGTCGTCGGACACACTCCATGTGGATTCAATCCCCTTCTTCACCAAGTCCAGATGATCAAAGGGGTAAAACAGGGACAGATATTGGTCTGTCGCCATGGATTCTTCCCTGATAAAGTGGTTTTTCGGCAGGTACACCGCCTCATAGTCCATAAAGGACGGTGTGGTGGGCAAAGCGGTCATCAGTCCCAGCAGGCCGTACCGGGTGACAAATTCCAGCACTGCCTTTTCCACTTCTGCCTCTGGCTTCCGTCCTATCATCAGCATCCCCACGTTCAGCGCGTCCAGGACAATGTCGGGAGCTTCTTTCAGCGGATTGTAGATATCCGGCTTTGCGTTCTTTCCAGGGGTGATATACCGCTTGCCGTCCCCGGCTGTTTTCAGCTCGTAATGATTGTACCGCACCCAATGGGAACGGGACTGTTCAAATATATTTTTCAAGAGATTTCCACCGTCCTTATTCCCAATCAGAAATTCCATATTTCTCAAGCAGTTTTCTGGCGTATTCCAAACCGCTGTCCGTCAGAGAAACCTTCTTTGTTCGGGATGGGTGGCCGTCCTGACGAATATAATCTTCATCCCATAGACCATTTAGAATATCAAAATCATATCCTTTCCAGGCGTAAAATTCCGTTGCCTCAGAAAACTTACGTCCCTCACAAAAACGGGATAAATACATCAGCACCATAGTCAGTTCTTTCATCGCCTGTTTTGCTTTCGTTGGTTCCATAATCCGTTTCCTCCGTTCTTAATGTGTTTTTCCGTCCCAACTCAGGGGCGGTTTTTCTTTTTTATGGTCTTGTTCTCCCGCCGGATCACGGCGTCCTTTCCCTGTTTGCCCACAGCTGCCGAGTATTCCTCCAGGAAACGGCGTTCTCGTAAGGTCAGGCTGTTTTCGGATTTGTGGCGCAGATGGTCATACATCTGGCGCTGCAATTTTTTGTGGATGGTCTTTCGCAACTTGCGGATGTTGCGGTCGGACTGCCCACGGACAGCGGCAAGGCGGGAAGTGCTGTAGAGCCGCAAAGAGAGAAAATACAGAACCTCCTTGTGCTCCCAGCTCAGTTTCTGCACGATATGGGAAATAAAAGCGTCAGCGGTCAGGTTGTGCATCTCACAGGGGCAGTCAAACAGGACATCCAGAAAGTTCCCGGTCATCAACTGCCGGTATGCAGGGTTGTTCATCCACCAGGGAATGAGCTTTGGCTCCGGCACCGCCTGGTATTCCAGCGGCACATCCCCACGGAGGATTTCATGATCCCGCTCCCTGCGCTCCCGGTTTCGATCCAGCTTGTCCCACTCCCCTACGACGACCTGGAAGTCCTTTTCGGTACGGGCTGCTTCCTCCAGCCGCCGTAGGGCTTCGGCCCGAATCTCCCGTTTCAGCCGTTTTTCGCTGACGGGAGCCGCTTCTTCTTCCTCGGTTTCCAGCTCAGCATCATAATCAACGGGATGCTCGTCCTGCTCCAACTCCCTTTCCAGCTCTGCCAGACGTTCTTCCGCAAGGGCCCGCTCCAGCGTTTCCGCTGCCGCACCAGTGCTTACTTCATCATCCCCTCCGGTGAAGTCACTCTCGGTATCCGGAAGCTCATCATCAGACAGATACGCCATGACTCCACCCCCTAAAAATTTTTTGATTTTTCAAAAAATGGTTCCGATTTACCCCCGGAATTTCTCCTGTTAGTGAAAGGATAATCCGAAAGCTGATTACTCTTTTCGGAACTGTATCAACATTATACAACAGCTGCGCCGGAAGCGCAAGAAAGGGAGGTTCTATGGTAAAAAAGCATTCAATCACTTTACGAAGGGAGGGATCAAAAATGACGCTGTTTGAACTGGTGAAGCAAACGGTTTCGGTGCGGGATGCGGCGGAATATTACGGTCTGCAGGTCAATCGCAGCCGGATATGCCGCTGTCCGTTCCACGATGATCAGCACCCCAGCATGATGTTGAATCAGGCGTGCTTCTACTGTTTCAGCTGCGGGGCCACCGGTGATGTGATTGACCTTGTGGCAAGGCTGTTTGGCCTGAGCAGCTACGAGGCGGCACAGAAGTTGGCGCAGGATTTTGGGATTGAGCCGAACAAGCCTCCGGTAGCAATCGCACTGTCCAAACCGGAACGCCCCCTACTGAAAGCACATCGGCAAGAGCAGGTGCGCTGCCTTCGGGTGCTGTGCGACTACCTGCATCTTCTGGAAAGCTGGAAGGTGCAGTATGCGCCTAAGACACCGGAAGATGCTCTGGATGACAAATTTGTGGAAGCCTGCCAGATGCTGGACTATGTGGAGTTTCTTTCGGATTTGCTCATTGCCGCCGACCTGGAACAGCGGGTGAAAGTTATAGACAGGCTAAACCGGGATGGCTTGATTGCCGGTTTGGAGGTGCGGCTGAAAAGACTGAAGAAGGAGGAAGCAACCCATGAAAAAGAAACCGCAGCCTGACAGGATACCTGGCTGGTTCGATGGAAAAAGCATCAACGAGGCCCTGTTTTGTAAAGAGTTTTTGCAGACCCGCAAGATCATCTTCACAAACGGGGCTTTTTTCACGCCCGATGGCCGTGTAACCGATGAACTGCCCCTGCGAGGAGAGATTTTTGAGAAGCTGAAATGCTGTGCAGTCAGCAATATCCCCCGCAAAATCAGCAACATTGTGGAGCTGATGAAGCTGGCGGCACTGGCGGAGGATTTTCCCCCGGAGCCGGATCGGATTCATCTTTCCAACGGAACACTGTTTCTGGACGGGAGCTTTACGGAGGGAAAACCGAAAATCGTCCGCAACCGCTTCCCTGTTGCTTATAACCCCAATGCCCCGAAACCTGTTCTGTGGCTGAAATTTCTGGATGGGCTGCTCTACCCGGAGGACATCCCCACCTTGCAGGAATATATCGGTTACTGCCTGATCCCCAGCAACAAGGGGCAGCGAATGATGGTCATAAAGGGCAACGGCGGCGAGGGCAAGAGCCAGATTGGCGCAGTGCTGGGTGCTTTGTTCGGCTCCAATATGAAAGATGGCAGCATTGGGAAAATATCGGAGAACCGGTTCGCCCGTGCTGACTTGGAGCACATCCTCCTGTGCGTGGACGACGACATGCGGATGGAAGCCCTGCGCCAGACCAACTATGTAAAATCCATCGTCACCGCCCAGGGCAAGATGGATTTGGAGCGCAAGGGCAAGCAGAGCTATCAGGGATGGATGTGCGCCCGGCTGCTGGCCTTCTCCAACGGAGATTTGCAGGCGCTGTTTGACCGGAGCGACGGGTTCTACCGTCGCCAGCTGGTGCTGACCACAAAAGAAAAGCCTGCTGGCCGTTTGGATGATCCTGACCTGGCGGAAAAGATGAAAGCTGAAGTAGAGGGCATCTTGCTGTGGGCATTTGAAGGATTGCAACGGTTGGCCGCCAACAACTTCAGGTTTACCGAGAGCCAGCGCACCAAAGACAATCGGGAGGCTGTCAAACGGGACAATAATAATATTTTTGATTTTCTGGAATCCGAGGGATATATCCGGCTGAAAGCAGACAGTACCATCAGTTCCAAAGAACTGTATGAAATTTACCAGATGTGGTGCGAGGAAAACAATCTTACGGTGCTGAAGCGGCGCAGCTTCAGTGATGCTGTAATCGCCAACCAGGGCAAGTACAATCTGGAGTACTGCAACAGGATCACCAACACCGCCGGACGGCGGGTGTGGGGATTTTTCGGAATTGAAGCGATTGCCAGGCCTCATATAAACGGATTTTCCACTGTTTCAGAAGATACGTACATACCATGGCAGGAGGAATAACACCGTGCTCTTGTATGTATGTACACAGCGTTTTACCCCAAACCGTCCCTATACGGGTCTTTCGTATCGCACCCCAACAGCAGACAAAGCACGCCTTTGTTTGCAGCCGGATAACGGATGTTTCACAAAACATTGGCTATCCGGGCTGAACAACTGGAAACGATACGGACAGTTTCCGGGCAGTTCAGCAGCGGTCATCCCAATGACCGCAATTCCCCCTCGGGAGAGCCCACGGCACTTTGCAGCCCTATGGGATGAAAGTGTCATAGTGGGTTATTACACTTCCCGCAGGAAGTGCATCCCCGT
>LHCFC01400__coassemble_3563_pt1 | contig 6753 bp, 7 predicted proteins | sample LHCFC01400__metabat2_low_PE_055 | metagenome-assembled genome bin LHCFC01400 | reverse complement strand
AGCGCCACCTTGCCAAGGTGGAGGTAGCGAGTTCGAGCCTCGTCACCCGCTCCATAAAAAGCAGATGCTGTCAAGCATCTGCTTTTTTCTTTTGCAGTTTTTCTCCTTCCCGGCGGCATTCTCAATTGTGCTGCCGGTATTTCCATAATCGGGTCAGTTTGTTGGGAAAATCTCTGGTGTGTACCGTCGCCGATTCCCTTGAATCCACCGGATAGTCCTATATATACTGTAAAAACTGGAAGGAAGGAGAATCCAATGATGACTTTTAAAGTAATGATTTGCCGGGGCCTGCTGCTGATTTTGGGGATAATGGGTGCGGTTCTGTCCGGAGGGTTGCTGCTTGTTCAGGCCTCCATGGGTGCCAGGGAACAAGGGACGACGATTGCGGTTCTGGACACCCAACCGGAAACTTTGGGCACGGTTTCGCAGGAACTTACCTTTCCTTACTGCCTGGGAAATGATATCTGGGTTGAAATGGTCACAGGGTATGAAGGCCTGTATACCGAAGACGAAAGTATGGAGCCGATTGTCAATGGAGCGGCGATTCTACTGTATAATGGCGGAGAAAAGATGCTGGAGGATGTGGAAGTCACCCTGGTTACGGATGGGAACGACCTGGTCTTTTCCGGGACTTACCTTCCAGCCGGGGAACGGACTATGATTCTGGCCCAGAAGAAAGCGACATATACCAATCAAAAAATCCGGAAAGCAGAAGTCAGATTCGATGTGGTGGAAACGCCGCCGGTTCAGGACATTGCCGTTGCGGAATGGGAAGGAACGGGTCTGCGGCTTGTGAACACCGGATCCGATACGGTGAGTGACATTACCGTTCTTTATAAGACCTATTATAAAGAGATGGGGTTTTATCTGGGGGGATTGACAAACCAGGCGTATGCGGGAAGCCTGGAGGCAGGGGAGGATACCATTCTGCCGCTGTCCAATTATGCCTCCGGTTACAGCAGGGTGCTGCTGGTGGTATCCCGAAGGTAGTAAAAAAGCAGCCAGGATTTCCTGGCTGCTTCTTCTGTATCAGAGTACCTTGGACAAAAAGTCCTTCAAGCGGGGATTCTGGGGATTGCCGAAAATCTCCTGGGGAGATCCCTGCTCTACCAGCTTGCCTGCATCCATAAACAGGACACGGTTGGCGACTTCCCGGGCAAAGCCCATTTCATGGGTGACGATGACCATGGTCATGCCTGCATCTGCCAACTCCCGGATGACGGAGAGTACTTCGCCCACCATTTCCGGGTCCAGGGCGGAGGTGGGCTCGTCAAAGAGCATAACCTCCGGTTCCATCATCATAGCCCGGACGATGGCTACACGCTGCTTCTGACCGCCGGAGAGCTGAATGGGGTAGGCATCGCCCCGATCTCCCAGTCCGACCCGGTTCAAAAGGGCCAGCGCCTTTTCCTTGGCTTCATTTACCGGCATATGCTTTACCTTCACCGGTGCCAAAATCATGTTGTCCAGAATGGTCTTATGGGGAAACAGATTGAAATGCTGGAACACCATGCCCATCTTCTGCCGGTGAATATTGATATCCACCTTGATCTTTTTCCCGGTTTGGGGGTCTTTGTAGCTATCCTTGGTAATGTCAATACCATGGAAGATAATCTCGCCTTCATTGAGGGTTTCCAGCAGGTTCATGCTCCGCAGCAGGGTGCTCTTGCCGGAGCCGGAGGGTCCGATAATGGCCACAACATCTCCTTTGTTGATGTCCACGGAAACATCGTTCAGGGCGTGGAGTGTGCCCTTGTTGTAGGTTTTCCGGACATGTTTTACTTGAATCAGCTTATCGTTTGTCGCCACGGCTCATCTTCCTTTCAAAATGCTGAATAATCTTCGAGGTGGGGAAGGTCAGACAGAAGTAAATGCAGGTTGCGATAATCAGAGGTTCTGCAATGGAGAAAGTTGCAGATTTGACAGAGTTGACGGCGGCCATAATATCCTGAACGCCGATGGTCCAACAGATGGAGGACTCCTTGATAATGGTTACAAATTCGTTGGCAATAGCCGGCAGGATATTCTTCAGAGCCTGGGGCAGGATAATGTAACGCATATTCTGCCAGGAGGTGAGGCCAAGGCTCCGGGCGGCTTCTGTTTGGCCCAAATCTATGGACTGAATACCGGAGCGGACAATTTCGCTTAAATATGCACCCGAGTTCAGGGACAGGGCGATTACACCGGGAATAAACCGTTCAAAGCGGATAAAACCGAAGATTTTGAATGCGGGAAGAGAAACACCGGACAGTGCCACATGGTAGATGAGGAACAGCTGCACCATCAGAGGCGTTGCCCGGAACAGCTCCACATAGGCGGTGGCAATGAATCTCAGGGGCTTGAATTTTGCAAGACGCATGGAGGCCAGTACCAGAGCCAGTACGAAGCCTACTATAACAGTCAGAGCGGAAAGGGAAATGGTGCAGACCATACCCTCCCAGAAAAGCTGCATGTACTTAAAGGTTTTTAGAAAATTTTCCCAGGAAATCAAAAGAAATTCTCCTTTCACGCCACTACCCCGGAAGGACAGCCTTCCGGGGAGGGGCAGATATTTTAAAGTTTATTCGGTGGGCTCGGTGGTGTCCTCATCCAGAAGACCCTCGTGGATGTTGCCGGAAGCCAGCTCGGAGGCTTCAGCGACGAACTTCTCCATAGAGCCGTCGGCCAGGGCATCCTTGATGCACAGGTTGATGGCGGCCAGCAACGGGCCGTTGCCCTTGGATACGCCAACCACATTGCCCTCAGAATCGTAGGGAACATCCAGAATCACAGCCAGGTCCGGATAGTTCTTGGCGTAAGCCTGGGCGGGGAGAGTCTCGATATAAGCACCGTCCAGCTTTCCGGAAAGCAGCTCTGCGATAATGTCCGTAACCTTGCTCAGCTCCACGATATCCGCATCGGGAGAGTTTTCCTTGGCCAGGTTGGCCTGAATGGAGCCCAGCTGAGCACCAATCTGATATTCGGCCTTGTTGGTGGAAGCCAGATCGGGGAACAAATCTTTGTTGGCCTGAACGGTTACGAAGGACTGACCGCCTTCATAGTAGATGTCAGAGAAGTCCATAGCGCCTTCCCGATCAGGGTCGGGGGAGTAGCCGGCCATACCGATGTCTGCCTTCTTTGCGGCAAGCTCCGTGATGGTGCCGTCAAAATCCATGGGGATGATCTCCAGCTCAAGACCCAGCTTGTCGGCGATGTACTGAGCCAGGGCAATATCAAAACCTGCCAGGGTGGGGGTGTCGTTCTCGTCCAGAGCATAGAACTCATAGGGAGCGAAGTCCGGGCTGGTTACCATGGTCAGCTTACCTTCATTTACTGTCTTAATCAGGGGAATCAGCTCTTCCAGGGTCATGGAGGAGTAGTCGGTGCTATCCTGGGTTCCCTTGGGGGCACAGCCTGCCAGCATACCCAGAAGCATCAAAACGGAAAGTGCCAGGGCGATTAACTTTTTCATAACCATTCTCCTTTTTCAAATCCCAATACTTTTCGGGTGAATTTATGTATGTATTATAGTACGAATAATATTCATAGTCAACTGTAAAAAAATACAAAGCTAACAGAAGGATTCAAAACATATTGGTGATACCGAACAGATATATTCAATTTTAACGTGAATATTCCAATATATACAAAAAGTATACAATGCATAAATGAATAAAATATATGAATACTGGAATGAAGGGGACAATGCCATATACAGAAATTTTTGTTGTAAAAATTTGAAAACTATTATATAATACTAAGGTTAATAAACTCGGAGGGTGTGGCCCTATGCAAAATAAATGTGAAGAATTAAAAAAACATCTCAAGCCTGGGAAGCGGGTACATCTGATTGGAATCGGCGGTGTGTCCATGCGTCCTCTGGGGCTTGTACTTCAGGGAATGGGTTTGACGGTAACCGGCTCCGATATGAATTCCTCGGTTTCCACCGATGAGCTGATTGCCAAGGGAATCCAGGTGTACATCGGTCACCGGCAGGAGAACATCCGGGGAGCGGACTGTATTATCCGCACCGCTGCCGCCCATAACGACAATCCGGAAATTGCGGCTGCCCGGGTGGCAGGAATTCCGGTTTTTGAACGGGCACAGGCCTGGGGTGTCATTATGCAGGCATATAAAAATGCCGTGTGTGTAGCCGGTACCCATGGAAAGACCACGACTACCTCTATGGTAACCCATATCCTGATGGAGGCCAATGTGGATCCCACTGTGATGATTGGCGGCTATTTGCCCCTGCTCCGGGCAGGACACCGGGTAGGGCAGGGAGATACCATCATCCTGGAAAGCTGCGAGTATTGCGACTCCTTCCTGAATTTTTTTCCTACCTTGTCGGTGATTTTGAACATTGAGGCGGATCATCTGGATTACTTCAAGGATCTGACGGATATTCAGAAGTCCTTCCGGAAATTTGCCCAGCTGTCCAGCGGCGGCATTCTTGCCAACGGAGATGATCCCCATGTGGTGGAGGCACTGAAAGGCCTGGACTATGTGAGCTTTGGCCTCAATCCCAACAACCGGGTACATGGAGAGAATATCCACCCCGATTGGCGGCACTTGGATGTGTACTGTGACGGCGCTTTTTACACCCACCTGGATTTGAATGTTCTGGGTCGGCACAATGCCCTCAATGCCATCGGTGCAGCCGGCGCAGCCTGGATGCTGGGGATTCCCGGGGAAGCAGTGACCCGGGGCCTTGCGGCCTTTTCCGGAGCGGAGCGGCGGATGCAGTATAAGGGCAGCTACCGGGGGGCAGACATCTATGATGACTATGCCCACCATCCGGATGAGCTGGCTGCAACCATCGACGCCGTGGCGACCATGCACTATGACCGGGTGATTCTGGCATTCCAGCCCCACACCTATACCAGAACCAGAGCGCTGTTTTCTGATTTTGTGCGGCAGCTGAAGCGGGTGGATAAGGTTGTTCTGGCGGAAATCTATGCGGCCCGGGAGCGCAATACCGTGGGAATCTCCTCCAAGGACCTGGCGGATCAGATTCCCGGAGCCGTATACTGCGAAACACTGCCGGAGGTCACCTCTTATCTGGGCTCCATTGCCCGGGAGGGGGATGTGATTCTGACCGTGGGTGCCGGTGATATTTACCGGGCCGGCGAAGCCCTGTTAAAGGATGCAAACTAAAGCTGTGGGAGTATGGAGGTAACGTATGCGTAAAATCAATGTGTTGGTGCTGTTTGGCGGCATGAGCCCGGAGCATGAGGTATCCCTGCGCTCTGCGGAGTCGGTGCTGAACCATATGTCTGCGGAAAAGTACAATATTCTTCCCGTGGGAATTACCAAAGAAGGCGCATGGATTCTTTATGGCGGGCACGACTATTCCCAGCTGCCCAGCGGCTTGTGGACAGAGCATCCTGCCAACCGCCCTGCGACCATTTCTCCCATCCGTGGACAGGGTCTTTTGTGCTTTGAGGGCGACTGCGTGGTACGTCAGTCCGTGGATGTGGTGTTCCCGGTTCTTCACGGAGAGAATGGCGAGGACGGTGCTATGCAGGGCTTGCTGCAGTTGGCCGGTATCCCTTATGTAGGACCCCACGTATCTGCCTCTGCGGTGGCCATGGACAAAACCCTGACCAAGCTGGTGGCTGACAATGCAGGGATTACCCAGGCAAAGTGGCAGCTGGTGCGCAACAGCGATTTGAACAATCGCATCGAGCAGATTGTGGACCAGCTGGAAACCCGGTTTTCCTATCCCATGTTCGTAAAGCCTGCGGGAACCGGCTCCTCTGTGGGTGTCTCCAAGGCCGGGGACCGGGCAACCCTTATGGATGCCCTGCTTTCTGCCGGTGTGTATGACGATAAGATTCTGGTAGAGGAGTTTATCCACGGTAAGGAAATTGAAGTCGCCGTTATGGGCAATGACAGCCCGGTGGCTTCCATCTGCGGAGAGATTGATTCCGGAACGGAATTCTACGATTATGAGGCAAAGTATATTACGGACACCTCTGTTGCCTATATCCCTGCCCGGATTCCGGAGGATGTGGCAGAGCAGGTCCGGGATCAGGCGGTGCGGATTTATTCCGCAATCGGCTGCCAGGGCCTGAGCCGGGTGGATTTCTTCGTTACCTATGAGGATAACCGGGTGGTTTTCAACGAAATCAACACAATTCCCGGCTTCACCTCCATTTCCATGTATCCCAAGCTGTTTGCAGCCAGCGGCATCCCCTATGAGCAGCTGATTGATGAGCTGCTGCAGCTGGCGATGGAGGCCTGCAAATGAAAAAAGATGTGGTTCTGAGTCTGCGGGGACAGCAGAACTATGTGGACCAGGAACCGGAAGTAATCGAACTGGTGACGGAGGGAACCCTGGAATCCACAGAGAAGGGCTGGGTTATCCGCTACGAGGAAAGTGACCTGACCGGCCTTTCCGGCGTGACCACGGAATTTTCCGTGGAGCCGGAGCAGGTGGAGCTGAAAAGAACCGGGAAGCTTAACTCCCACATGGTTTTCCGGGAGGGGGTTCACCACGATTCTCTTTACCAGCTGGAGTTTGGCGCCCTGATGATTACGGTCTGCGCAAATAAAATCCGCAGCAGTCTGACGGAGGACGGCGGAACGGTGGATTTGGTCTATGGAATCGAAATCGAGCAAACCGCTGCTGGACAGGTGGATTATCACCTGGATGTAAAAGTGAAAAACGCCTGATTTGGATCAAAAAAGAGGTATCGGCTTGGCCGATACCTCTTTTCAGCTTGTCAAAAAACTACCAAAACACCCTCATATCTGGTATAATACGGATAT
>LHCFC01400__coassemble_3545_pt1 | contig 6788 bp, 6 predicted proteins | sample LHCFC01400__metabat2_low_PE_055 | metagenome-assembled genome bin LHCFC01400 | reverse complement strand
AATAATTTCAATATCCCGGAATGTCTGATTTACGATGCTGTCCATACAAGGAACCAAGTACTTTTCTGCGTTGTAGCAAGGGACAATCACGCTGATTTTCGGATTATTCTTTTTCATCTTTATCGCTCCTATCTTCTTTTTCATCCATGGTTAATGGCTGTTTTTTAATGTATCTATCTGCGCTTGCAGTTCCGCTATTTTCGCATTTAACAACGCAATTTCCTTCTGCATTGCCGGTACTTTATAGACGGCACCGCTGTTGATTACTCTGGTCTCCAGCTTGTTGTGCAGGGACTGTTCCCCATAAAGGTTTTCCACAGAGTTGATTTTATTCACCCCACAGTAGACCTCGATACACCGGGCCAGGTACTCATAGGTTGCCTCCGTGTAAGACAGAGGTCCCGGCCCCCGGAGGTGATTCTCCGTGGAATGGGTAAACTCCGGCAGTTTAATCACCCGACAGGTGGGCATATAGCGGTAAACAAGCTCATACAGGGTCTTGAGAATCTCATTGATTGCCTTTACCTTGTACTTGGCATTGTGGGGATGGAGCATACCATGCCGGTTGCTGATATAGTCCTCTGTGCAGTAGGCTTCGATGACAATGATGTTGCTTTCCTCATAGCCCATGGGGTTTGCCTGGGATTTTACCAGGTTCTGCACAAACTGGCGGTATTTTTTATTCAGCACCTTGGAATCCAGGTCCAGCAGGGACTTTTGTGCAACAGGAGTGCCCAGGTAGGAGAAAACGGACTGGATACAGTCTTCCATCTCCTCCGGGTAGGCAACCGCCGTATGGGCTTCATTCCCCAAAACCAGCCGGTTCATACACTCCGCCGCCAGATCCAGCACCAGGAACTTGGACTCGCTCTTTTTCAGCAGAGCGGGCACCTTCCGGCTCAGCTGGAGCATCAGCATCCGCTTATCATACTGGCTGGCCCGGACCCCCTCCAGCTTTTCCTCCGGAAGGGAAAACTCCGGCTCAAACAGGGTAGACACCGGCACCCCGCCGATGCACCGGTTCAGCTCGTACAGCGCCGGGTCCATATACCGCACCGCATCTCTGGCCACATAGCTGCCAAAGACATCAATCTGAACTTTCATGTCTTTTCTCCTTTACCGTTTTTGGTTTTCATATAGTTTGCACACTTCCTTGGGGTCTCCCGCAGCCCGCAGGACGCCTTTTTCAATCCAGATTGCCCTGGTGCAGTTTTCCCGGATGACGGAAGTGGAGTGGGACACGATGAGCACCGTGGAGCCGCACCGCATCATCTCCTTGATTCTGGCGGTACTCTTTTTCCGGAAGAACATATCTCCCACGCTCAGCACCTCGTCCAGAATCAGGATCTCCGGTGTATCCCGGACGGTGGCAATGGCAAAGCCCAGACGGGAGACCATACCGGAGGAGTAGTTGCGCACTTTTTCCTCCATGAAGCCCTCCAGCTCCGCAAACTTCACAATATCCTCGTACTTTTCGTCAATATACTCCTTGGTATAGCCGATAATGGCGCCATTGAGATACACATTCTCCCGGCCGGTCAGCTCATAGTCAAATCCGGTACCCAGGGTCAGAAGCTGGATTTTCTTCTGGTCCGCAGTCACCGTACCGCTGGTAGGCTGGAGCGCTCCGGAAATAATCTTCAGCAAGGTACTTTTACCGGCGCCGTTGGTGCCCAGGATTCCCAGCACATCCCCCTTCTTCACCACAAAGGTGACGCCCTTCAAGGCCCGGAAAGTTTCGGTTTTCCGTTTTCCCTTCAAAAGCTGGATGATGCTTTCCTTGATGCTGGTGGCCTCGTCCTTCTGGCGCTTGAAGCGCATGGTCACATTGCGCACCTCAATCACATTTTCCCGGTCGTCAAACAAGGAAAAATGCTCCAGGGCATCCATATCCTCTTTCTGCTCCAGGTCGTACAAAGGAGAGGGCTTGGCCTTTTCCCGGACTGCCGCCGGCTTGGGCTGTCGGGAAGGTGCGGGCTTCTTTCCCGGTACCGGTTTCCCCCGGTTCCGCCTGGCCTGTGCCCGCCGGACCTTCTGCCGCTGCTGCAGCAGCAAAAGCCCGCATACAATCACTACCAACGCCCCCAGGGCCGCCAGCCACCAAATGCCCTCCACGCCCAGGAATGCCAGCACCCCGGGCCGATTTATCCACGCTGTCATGGGCAATTACGCTCCTTTAGATTTTCTGCATGATTTTGTTCTTGTTCTTGGAGAACACCAGCCAGCCCAGGGCCAGCATTCCCACCGCCCAGGCCACCATCGCAAAAAGCTCCGTCCAGCTGGGCCAGGTATGGTACATCACCACATTTCTTGCGGCGTTGATATACTGAAAGATTGGGTTGATTTCAATAATCATTCTGGGAAGCCCCCGGATGCTGTCCACCGGATAAAACAGGGCGGACAGGTACATCCACACTGTTGTAATAATGGAATACAGGTGCTTTACATCCCCGAAAAACACATAGGCCGTAGCCAGAATCAGGGACAGGCCCAGTGAAAACATCAGAACCAGCAGGATAATCACCGGATAAAATACAATGGTCACTCCCGGCACAATCCGAAACACTGCCATCATAATCACGTAGGCAACCAGAGAGTACCCCAGATTCGTAAGGGCTGTGTATACCCGGGCAAAGATGAACACCTGCATGGGAAACCGCACCTTGATGAGCATGGTACGGTTGTCCACCAGGGTGGTCATGGCCGCATTGGTAGCGCCCGTAAACATATGCCAAATCACATAGCCGGAAAGGTAATAAATGGGGTAATTCTCAATGGACCGCTTGAAAATCTGGGTAAAAATCATGGAAAGAACCGTCATCATAAGCAGCGGGTTCAGAACGCTCCAGATGATTCCCAGGTAGGAACGGGCGTATTTACGCTTGATCTCCCGGGAGGTCAGCTCCTGAATCACGAACATATACTGTTTCCGCTCTTCCCGGGTCATTTTTGTCTTCTTATTTTCCTGTTGCATGCTTGATTCTCCATCGCAGCATCTGCCGGATATACAGCAGATACTTATATATTCTGTATTGAAGCAGGTGGTAGCTTCCGGAAGGCGTGCTGCGCACCACGCTGCCCTCATACCAGGCCGTCTCCCGGATTTCCTTTTTCCACAGCCCCGTCTGCACCAGCAGCTTGGGAAGTACATGGTGCTGCCCCAGCTCCCGGGAGGTCATCACCGGGGCAAGGCAGCGGTTGCCGTATTCCAGCACATCGTCGCAAAAGCCCAAGCTGCCGAAAAGCTCCGACTCCTCCCGGGTGGGCTGGGTCATAAAGAGCTTCAAAAGCTTCCGGACCCGTCGGCGTTGGAGTCCCCCCTCCAGGGCCGCCATTTGGCAGGCATCCTGGCGGATATACCCCATCAGAACCCCTTCCAGGGTCTCAATGGCAGTTTGCTTCTCCCGGGAAATCCTGTCGTATACCGGGAAAAAGGTTCCGCCCTCTTCCCGGTAGCCCAGGGTCATACCGTGGGGTGCCGTAAAAACCGCTTCAAATACGTTGTTGTTGAAATTTACTTTCCCACGAAGCTGCCCCTCCGGGGAAAAATCATAGCAGTGGTAGCGGTTCCGCTCCACCCCTTCCGGCAGCTCGTAAAGCCCCCAGTAATAGCCCTCCAGGGGACGGGTGCGTCCCATGGATGTAAGCAGCTGGTTCAGGGTTCTTTGCATGGAGCCCACCCAGCCGCTGTCCACCAGGGCATCCTCTACCCCATCCAGAAGCCCCTCCTGGCGAAGGTACCCTGCCAGAGGCGGCATAGCCTCCAGGGAATGCTGCCGAAGAAGCTCCAAAAAGACAGGGCACTGTCTCAGGGCGTTTTTGATGTGGGGCAGCTGGGCATACCGGATTTTCGTCCCGGGATTTTCTTCCATGCCCAGGGCTTTCAGCACCTGGGTCTGCTCCTGGGCAGTCAGCCCAGCCCGGTTCAAAAGCTTCGTATAGTCGGCGTCAATGCTGTCCCGGCAGATATAGTCCAGCGCCTCTTCCAGGTTCAGGTGGTACATGGGCAGCCGCAGGGAATACCGGGAGCAGCTGAGATACCGGCATTCCACCGGCAAATCCAGCTTCTGCACGTAGACGCTTGCGGCCTGGTACATGAAGTATCCGTCCCGTGCCAGAAAATACAATCTTTTCTTTCCGTTCCTCACCGCCTCCGCCAGTACCCAGCGCACAAAAGCGCTCAGGGCAGGCCCCAGCACACAGGCTCCCACTGCTGCAAACCCGCCCCCTTCCTCCGGTATTTCAGCGGGTAGGGACTCCGATTTCCCCAGAATCCTCATATACTGCCGCAGCCTGTCTGTCTTCCAGGCTGACTCCATTGCCATTCCTCCTAAGCAAATAGCTTATCCTTCCCACAGGAATCAGCCCACCCACAATGGGCCGCAACACACTGGGCCAGGTGCGGGGGCTCAGAATGCCCAGCCGCCGGAACCCACGATAGCGGATTCTGCTTTCGTTCACACGGGAGGCAAAGGTCCGCTTCCCGTGGGACTTCATATCCTCCCGGTAAAAAAACAGCGTCTCCTGAATATTGTAACCCCGACACCCTCTCATATGCAGCCGCATAAACAGCTCATAGTCCTCGCAGCGCTTGGTTACCCTGGCGGTTATGTACCCGTGGGCAATTCCAAAAACCTCCCGGCGAAACATGACAGAGGGGTGAATATAGGGGGAATATCGAAGAAAGTCCCTGTCTTCCGGCCGCTCCGGCATCACAAGCTGACCCCAGAGTCCTTTTTCGTCAAACAGCACCGCATTGGTACCCACCCAGCCGTATTGGGGGTGGGTCTGTAAAAATTCCAACTGGCGCTGGAATCGTTCCGGATGGCAGAAATCATCGTCATCCATTCTGGCGATATAACTTCCTTTGGCGACTTTCAGGCACCGGTTCAGGCCGTGGGCAAGGCCGCGGTTTTTTTCACCCCGAACCAGCACAATCCGGGAATCCAGCTCCGCCGCCTCCTGCAAAAGGCCCTCATAGGCCGCTCCGGAGCCGTCGTCATATAAAATCAGTTCCCAATTCTCAATCGTCTGATTCAGAAGGGATTGGATGGCCAGTTTCAGACGCCGGCCATCCGGGCGGTATACGCCCATGATTACGCTGATGAGCGTTTGTCTGTCACAATACATCCTGATAAATGCCTTCCATAACCTGTTTTGCCCACTGCTTTCGGAAACCGTACACCGATTGCCGGCACTGCAGGCTCATTTCGGACCGGGACTGGGAGTCCAGGCCCATGATATATTCCATCCCGGACACAAAGCCGGCAACATCGTTCCACCGGCACACATATCCATTTTCCCGGTGCTTCATATACTCCCGGGTACCCCGGTTATCCGCAGCAATCACAGGGATCCCCATGGACAACGCTTCCACCGCCGCCATTCCCAGCCCTTCCCGGCGGGAAGGGAAGATCATGGCGTCTGCACAGCCCACAAAGGGCCGCACATCCTTCTGATACCCGAAAAGAATCACCTGGCTGGAAAGACCCATTTCCTGAATCCAGCCTTCCATCCGCTCCCGGAAAAAGCCGTCGCCGCAGATGCCGTACACCAGGTTGGAAATGTCCTTCCCTGAATCCTTCATCTGTTTTAAGGCTCTGAGCACCACAATGTGGTTTTTGTTCTCGTTCAGCTCTCCCACACTTACAAAAAAGGTCTTGCCCTCCAGGCCCAATTTTTTGCGCCGGGTCAGACGCTGGGCAGGCTCCATGGGGCAAAAATGCGCCATATCCACCCCCACGCCGGGAATCTGATACCGCTTGCCCCCTTTTTTCAGGTGCATCCTTTGGGAGCTTTCAAAGTCCTCCCGGTTAATGGTAATCAGCACATCCGTGTCATGGGCCAGCAGTCTCTCTGCCTCCCGGTAGACCGTGTTGTTCACCAGCGGTGCCCCCCGGTAAAAATGGAAGCCGTGAGCCGTGTAAATCACCTTTACCGGATGGCCCATCCGGTTGCATATGCGCCCGGTCAACCGTCCCAGCATACCGCCCACCGGGGCATGGCAGTGAATCGCAGAAATATCCTTCTCCATAACCAGGCGGACAAGCTCCCGCAGGGCTTTCTCGTTATTGCGCACCATAAACGGCGACCGCTCAATGGGGATATGGCAAGGAATAATCCCCATTCTGGAAAACTCCTCCGGGTCAAACAGATAATGAGGAACATTCATATTGGAAGCATAGTAAATCGTATAGCCAAGCTTTTGCAGAATCGCCACGTTGTCTTTCTGGAATTTGTCTAAGAAACCGCTTACACAGGTCAGTATCAGGATGTTTTTGCCCAAATCATCCGTCCCTCTCTTCTTCCAAAAAATAGCATATAAGAAACAAAATCCCAAATAAAACTCATATTCAGCATTCTTTTCTCCCATTATACACGCATCTATAGGCATAGTCAAGGTATTCAACCGCCCAAATAAATCCGCTGCTCTCCGCCCCCAACTGTCATTCTCTACATATTCCCATTCCGCTCTTTTTTCCCTGAAATCAGGTCGCAATTCCAGTGGGCCGGGGTGAGGATGTTTCATATGTTACAGTCCACCGGGTAAGCTTCCGGTGAAAACAAAGCGTCCAAACAGGAAGTCTATTCTGTGGGCACGGTGTCCGGGGGTTTGACATCCTTCTTCACAGCGCACATTTCCCATTTTTACCATCTGATTATATCAGAAATCTCCCCATTTTGCAAGGCTTACCGCTATTTTTGGGCAACAAAATACCGCCCCGGTTCCAGAAGGTTCTATAATAAATGTTGGGGTCAGGCGATGAGCCTGGCTCCAAAGTTATAAT
>LHCFC01400__coassemble_3514_pt1 | contig 6843 bp, 3 predicted proteins | sample LHCFC01400__metabat2_low_PE_055 | metagenome-assembled genome bin LHCFC01400 | reverse complement strand
TGCAATTTCCTCATTTCAGGACTTGACTTTTAATAGTTAGTCTTAAGAATCCCCCGGGTGGAACCAACCGGGATTGACCCTTCGCTTTGGCTCGGGGTGGTGGGTTTCAGCCCCTACCCCCGTTTGGGGTCGTGGTTTTTGGGGTGCTTCGTTCCCACGCTGTCGATTGAGAGCTTGAAAAAGCCCGATATCGCACAATGGAACGATACCGGGCGCAAAAAGGCTCCCTTGTCAAAGGGAGCTGGCGCCGGAGGCGACTGAGGGATTCACAGCTGGCACTTTCCCAAAGTACCAACCCATGTGGAAAGGGGAAGGTTTTTTAGGGAATAGTGAAGAGGGAATAGGTAAGAAGTTCCGCAGGCTTTGCCTGCGGAATCCCCCCGCCTCGGCAAGCCGAGGCACCCCCCTTTGACAAGGGGGGCTTTGATTTGCGCTTCAATTTCCACCCGGTAACGTTACCGGGCACTGGAGGGGCAGTAACGATTCGCAGAAGATTACCGTGCGAAATTGCCCCCGGGGGCACCCCGGCGTGCGAAATTGTCAGCAGCCACTGCCCACCCAGTGAAGGAGCATGGTTTCAATCAGAGTGCAGAGCTTTTGGCTGGACTGTTCGGCCATGGCTACTACCTCGGCGTGGCTGTGCTTGCCGGTGCGCAGGCCTGTTGCCATGTTGGTGATGCAGGCGATGCCCAGGGTCTCAATCCCGGCGTAGGCCGCCACGATGGTCTCCGGCACCGTGGACATACCGATGGCGTCGCTGCCTGCCCGCTGATACATCCGAATCTCCGCCGCCGACTCATAGTAAGGCCCCTGGAACAGGGTGTAGACACCATGCTTTACCTCGATTCCCAGCTCCCGGGCGGTTTCGTCCGCCTTGTCCCGGAGACGGCGGCTGTAGGGCTCAGACATATCCGGGAACCGGGGCCCGAACCGCTCGTCGTTTTCTCCCATGAGGGGATTGACGGACAGGGAGTTGATGAAATCGTCAATAATCATCAGATCCCCCGGCTGGAAGTCCTGGTTGATGCCGCCGCAGGCGTTGGTGACAATCATGCTGCCGATACCCAGGAGCTTCATCACATACACCGGGTAGGCAACCTCCTTCATGGCAAAGCCTTCATAGTAGTGAAAACGCCCCTGAAACGCCAGCACAGCGGTGCTTCCCAGGGTGCCGTATACCAGATTCCCGGCGTGTCCTGCCACGGTGCTCTGGGGGAAGTGGGGAATCTCCCTGTAGGGAATGACTACCTTTTCTTCAAAAGCATCCACAATCTTCCCCAGACCGCTTCCCAGAATCACCGCCACGTCCGGCGTCCGGGGAAGGGATTTGCGGATGTAGTCGGCGCTTTCCTTCACTCTGTCATAAAACGTCATAAGCTATTTTCCTTTCCATGAAAAAGCCTGTTTTGCAACAGACCATGATTTTTGATTCGCCAGTATCGTTGCCTTGCAGAAGGCTTCGTTTATACCTCCCTCCGGGAGGGAGGTGGCTTGGGGCGCAGCCCCAAGCCGGAGAGAGCCACGGCGTGCCGCCGCAGTCAATTTCGCACGGTAGCTTTCTGCGAATTGTTACTTCCCTGACCCGCCCGGTATCGTTACCTTGCAGAAGGCTTCGTTTATACCTCCCTCCGGGAGGGAGGTGGCTTGGGGCACAGCCCCAAGACGGAGGGAGCCATCGGGCGCACAGCCAATTTGATTGTCAGAGATGGAACTTCCCCAAAGCTATCCCATTTCCTGTGCCCGTTGGAGAGAACCAGCCGGTAAAATCGGCATAGGGTATCGACAGTTATAAGCAAGTACCAACCCCAAAGCAAACCGGAAATGCACCTCCCGCTTGCTCCCTCAGTCACCTGCGGTGACAGCTCCCTCCCGGAGGGAGCTATGGGTGCGTACCACTTCACATTGGGTTGTGCTTTTGGGAAAGTGCCTGCTGTGTATCCCTCAGTCACGGCTGCGCCGTGCCAGCTCCCTTTCACAAGGGAGCCTTTGGGTGCGGTATCGACACCGGGCGGGTCAGGGAAGTAACGAATCGCAGAAAGTTGCCGTGCGAATTTGCCCCCGGGGGCACCCCGGCGGGCGGGTCAGGGAAGTAACGATACGCCGAAAGCCGCCGTGCGCATTGTCAGCGGCGACTCGCCGCAGCTCCCTCCCGGAGGGAGCTATGGGCGTGTGGGTTTCCTGGAGGCTTGTGCTTGGAACGGGAAGAATATATCCAGATTTTTTGATTGGAAAAAAGGAGGAAAAATCCCGGTTTTTGGGTTTTTCCTCCTTTTACTCATTTTTCGGGGCTTATGTTTTGCAATTTTTAGCCGATGGGCTCAAAATCCGCAGCGCCGTGCTTGCACAGGGGGCAGATAAAGTCCTCGGGGAGGGTGTCGCCCTCGTACACATAGCCGCAGACCTTGCACACAAAGCCCTTCTTCTCGGTCTCGGGCTTGGGCTTTACGTTCTTCTGGTAGTAGGTGTAGGTCATGGTCTCCAGGGTGGAGAGGTTCACGCACTGGGTCACGTCGCAGATGAACATGATGTGGGTCTGGAGGTCAAGGCGCTCAATCACCTTGCAGGAGATGTAGGCGTTGGCGTACTTGTCCAGGAACAGCAGACCGTTGCTGGAGCGCTGTACGTGCGTAAAGCCCTCAAACTTGTCTGCATCCCGGCCGGACTGGAAGCCGAACCGCTGGAAGATGGCAAAGGGAGCGTCCTGGGACAATGTGGAGATGTTCAGAACCCCGGTCTTTGCGATGGTGTCGCAGGAGTAGTTCAGCTTGTTCACGGTGACGGCTACCCGGTTGGGGGTGTTGGTCACCTGGGTGACGGTGTTCACAATCAGGCCGTTGTCCTTCTTGCCGTCGTTGGTGGTGACCACGTACAGACCGTAGCCGATGTTAAAGAGGGCAGTGGGGTCGATGAAGTCGTCCTGCACCTGCACCGGGGTGTAGGAGGCGGACAGCTCTTCGGCCAGAGCCACAACCTTTGCACGGGTCTCCTCGTTCAGGGCGGAGAGGATGGTCACGTTGTTCTCGGCGATGGTCAGGTCCTTGGAACAGCCCAGCTTCTGGGACATGACCCGCATGGCAGTGGGGGCCCAGGAGCCGTTCTCAATGAAGGCCACGGTGCGCTTCTGGTAGGAACGCTCCGTCAGTTTGTCGATGAAGGTGCGCATATAGGGGAAGATGTCGGCGTTGTAGGTGGTGGTAGCCAGCACCAGCTTCTCATACCGGAAAGCATCGGAAACCGCCTGAGCCATGTCGGTACGGGCCAGGTCGTGGACAACCACGTTGGGAACGCCCCGCTTGCGAAGCTCCTGCTCCAAAAGAAGGACAGCCTCCTTGGTGTGACCGTAGACGGAGGTGTAGGCAATCACGATGCCCTCGGTCTCGGGGGTGTAGCTGGACCACAGGTCGTAGAGCTTAATATAGTGACCCAGATTCTCGTTCAGCACCGGGCCGTGGAGGGGGCAGATGGTCTGGATGTCCAGGGTGGCGGCAACCTTCAGGATGTTCTGCACCTGCTTGCCGTACTTGCCCACAATGCCGATGAAGTAACGCCGGGCCTCGTCGTCCCAGGGCTCGTCGGCGTCCAGAGCGCCGAACTTGCCGAAGCCGTCGGCGGAGAAGAGCACCTTGTCATAAGCATCGTAGGTCATCATCACCTCGGGCCAGTGGACCATGGGAGCAAAGGCGAAGGTGAGGGTGTGCTTGCCCAGAGACAGGGTGTCCAGATTCTTGACCTCCAGGGTGTTTGCCATCACCAGATTGGGGAAGAACTGGTGAATCATCACGAAGGTCTTGGCGTTGCCCACCACGGTGACCTGGGGCCAGGCGTTCACAAAGGCCTCCACGGAAGCGGCGTGGTCCGGCTCCATGTGCTGCACCACCAGGTAGTCGGGGGTTCTGCCGCCCAGAGCGGAAGCGATGTTCTTCAGCCACTCCTGGGTCTTGGAGGCGTCGATGGTGTCCATCACTGCCACCTTGTCGTCCAGAATCACGTAGGAGTTATAGGCCATGCCGTTGGGGACAACATACTGGCCCTCAAACAAATCCACCTCGTGATCGTTGGCGCCCACATAGAAGATGGTATCGGTTACTTTCTTCAGCATAAAAGCTGTCCTCCTTAGAATAATGTCACATTCAGTATAGCAGATAAGCCCTTTTTTCGCAATAGGTTTTGCAAGAAATGGTAATAATTCTTATTCTTATTTTTCTTGCCGTTGACAAGGGGCGAAGTTATGGTACAATGAATTTATCCCAAAGGGCGGCATTTCGCCCCCAGAATCAAGGAGGCCCAGTATGAAAAAATGGATTGCAATGCTTCTGGCCCTGTGCCTGAGCTTCAGTCTGCTGGCGGGCTGCCAGCCCCAAGTGCCGGAAACCCAGCCCACCACCCAGGAAACCCAGACATCCACGGAAACCACAGAGGCTACGGAAGCCACCAAGCCTTCTGAGGACCTGCCCTCGGCGGAGGAACTTCTTGTATACACCCTGACCCAGGAGGAACTAAGCAAGTATTACGCCGATTTGGAAAGCTGCAAGACCATGGCCCTGGAGGGCACCGACCGGGAGGGCCTGGAAGCCCTGAGCGACTCTCTGGATGAACAGTACGAAAACATCCAGAAGCAGCAGACCATCGCCTTTGTGAACTACTCCCGGGACCAGACCGACGAGGAAGCTACACAGCTTCACCTGGACGCCACGGACAAGCTGACGAAGGCTTATGACGCCATGATGCTCATGCTCCGGGAGGTGAACGCCTCGGAAAGCCCCATCAAGGACGTGCTGTTCGAGGACTGGACGGAAGAGGACCTGAAAATGCTCTCCGCCTACACCTCCGAGATTGCCCAGCTGGAAAAGGAGAACGAGGAGCTGGTGGTGCAGTATCAGGCTCTGTCCCAGGAGGAGCTGGCTGAGGGCATTATCCCCCTGTATCAAAAGCTCATCGCCAACAACAACCGCATTGCCCAGATTTACGGCTACGACAACTACTACACCTACGGTTATGATGTGGTATACGCCCGGGATTATACCACCGATACGGTGCAGCAGGCTCGGGATTATGCCATCAAGTACCTGGTGCCCACCGTGCCTGCCATTTTGCAGCAGTTTGCCCTGGGCTTCCAGAGCCTGGACCAGGAGGGACAGCAGGTGGTGGCTGCCTTCATGGAGGGAAGCTACCAGGATACGGATAAGGATTATGTAAATCTCTATATTGACAGCTTGCCGGAGGATTTGCAGGCGGTTATGAACCACCTGTGGCAGTATGACCGGGCTATCTTTGCCGACAGCACCGGTGCCAAAGAGGGGGCTTTCACGGTGAACATCGGGGACGACGCCATCTGCTTCTTCGGCCCCGGCTATGACAGCACTTTGACCCTGGTGCATGAGATGGGCCACTATGCCAGCACCCTGAACCTGGATCTCAATGCCTGTCCCATGGATTTGGCGGAGCTTCACTCCCAGGGTAACGAATGGCTGTTTATGAACCAGGTCCGGGAGGAACTGAACCCCAATGTTTACGCCGTTATCCGGGACTATAAGATGTATATGGATATGTGCACCATCCTGGTGTCCTTCATGGTGGACGATTTCGAGGAGCGGATTTACACCACGGATGTGTCCGGCTACACCCGGGAGGACTTTGACGCCGTGGCGGAGGAGGTCTGCCAGGCTTACGGCGGAGCGGACTTTGTAAACAACTACCTGACGGACTTCCAGTCCTATTGGCGGCTGGTGGTGATGGAGAGCCCGGTATATTATGTAAGCTACGCCATGTCCGATGTGGCGGCCCTGAACCTCTATACCATCGCCTCCCAGGACAGGGAAAAAGCCTATGAAATCTACGGACACCTTCTCAAGGACGTGGATCTGGACCTGGGCTTCCAGGAGAACCTGAAGAAGGTAGGCCTCTCCGGCCCCTTCGATTCGGAGGTTTATGAAGCCATCGCCAAAATGTACGGCGGCTGAGAAAACAGAGATTTGAAAGCAATCAACGAGGAAGAACCCCCAAAACCGGAGGTTCTTCCTCGTTTTTTAAGTTTACCGGTCAAAACCATGGCATTTTCCCAGTAGCACCCGCCTATAGCTCCCTCCGGGAGGGAGCTGGCACGGCCGGGGAGCCCCCGGTGGCCTTCGCCGTGACTGAGGGAGCCTGCGGGCGGTAAGCTGATTGTTTGCTTTTGGGGTGGTACTTGATGGAGGTTGTCGATACCCTATGCCCGTTATATCGGCTGGTTGCCTCCAATGGGCATAGGAAATGGGACAGATTTGGGGAGGTTCCATATCTGGCAATCCAACTGGCTGTACGCCCGCTGGCTCCCTCCGTCTTGGGGCTGCGCCCCAAGCCACCTCCCTCCCGGAGGGAGGTATATACGAAACCTTCTGCAAAGTAACGATACCGGGCAATTTCAGGGAATAGGGAAGAGGGAATATGTAATAAGTTCGTCGGCAGGCCGCCGATACCGGGCGGGTCAGGGAAGGAACGAGTAGTAGAAAGCTATCGTGCGCATTGACAGCGGCGGCACGCCGCAGCTCCCTCCGGGAGGGAGCTGGCACGGCGTAGCCGTGACTGAGGGAGCCGGCGGGCGGTAAGCTGATTGTTTGCTTTGGGATTGGTACTTGCTTATAACTGCCGATACCCTATGCCGATTTTACCGGGTGGTTGCCTCCAATGGGCATAGGAAATGGGATAGCTTTGGGGAGGTACCATCTCCGGCAGTCAAATGGGCTATGCTCCCGCTGGCTCCCTCCGACTTGGGGCGAAGCCCCAAGCCACCTCCCTCCCGGAGGGAGGTAGGCAGGTTATCATTTGAAGTGCAACACCCGCAAAAATAAAAGGAGACAATATACG
>LHCFC01400__coassemble_3243_pt1 | contig 7393 bp, 8 predicted proteins | sample LHCFC01400__metabat2_low_PE_055 | metagenome-assembled genome bin LHCFC01400 | reverse complement strand
ATATCTGTATTATACCAGATATGAGGGCCTTTTTGTAGTTTTTTGACAAGCTGAGACCAGTCCTTTTTGGACTGGTCTTTTTCTGCTTTCTAAGGTATTTTGAAGACGGTGGCTTTCCTGCCGGGGAGGTCTCCTGGACGCTTTCGTGCCGGGAACAGGGGGATTGGAAATAATAATCTCCCGAAATATATTGAATTGGCCCGGTGCACAGGTTATAATCCAATTAGGTAATCAAATACTTTGACAGGAGGGGTTCCTATGTTTGAAAACATTGCAGGAAAAATCAAATCTGCGGCACAGGTGGTATGCTGCGCCGGCATTGGGCTTTCTGTGTTGAATGGCATCGCCTTGCTGGCCAGGGAAGCTGTGATTCTCGGTCTTCTGTATATCTTTTTTGGCTCCCTCATTGCCTGGGTCGCCTCCTTGTGCCTGTACGGCTTCGGACAGCTGATTGAAAATTCCGATCGGATTGCCGGGCGTGTGGGCGGGCAGGAAGCATCGGCATGCCCACAGGATAAGGTGAATCCCAACCAGTCTGCCCCAGACCGGAATGATGGGGAACTGTAACCGCCCGTCAGACAGAAACACCAGGACCAGTCCTTTTGGGACTGGTCCTTTTTCGGGGGGAGGGGCAGGAAAGGGCGGGAAATTCCCGGAACGTGGATTGACAAATGGAAAAAATCTTTTAAAATGAAAAGGATATCAAAATACGTTTGCTTCGGGAGGAAGGGCTATGGCAAAGCTGGTAACCATTGGAGAAATTCTCATTGACTTGACACAGGTGGGGGTTACGGAGCTGGGGATTCCCCAATTTGTAGCCAATCCCGGGGGAGCACCGGCCAATGCCGCCGTGGCAGCGGCAAAGCTGGGAGCGGATGCCGGGTTTATAGGCTGTGTGGGTAAGGATGCCTTCGGCGCACTCCTTCGCAGCACCCTGGTCTCTCAAGGGGTGGACATTGCCGGACTGGCGGAAACCGACCAGGCTCCCACCACTTTGGCGGTGGTCAGCGTGGACGCCACCGGGGAGCGGAGCTTCCAGTTTTACCGCAAGCCCGGGGCGGACATTTGCCTGCATGAATCCCTGGTGGATAAGAGGCTGTTGGAGGCTGCGGAAATCCTCCACTTTGGCTCTGTCAGCCTGACGGCAGACCCCAGCCGGACTGCCACCATGAATGCTGTCCGGTATGCAAAGGACCGGGGAGCCCTCATCACCTACGACCCCAACTATCGGGCAAATCTTTGGCCCGATGAACAGACTGCGGTAAAGGCTATGCGTCAGCCCTTGCCCCTTGTGGATGTGCTGAAAATCAGCGATGAGGAGACGGCTCTTCTCTCCGGATTCTCTGACCCGGAGGAAGCTGCGGCGGCCCTGGAAGCCCAGGGCATCCCTCTGGTGCTGGTGACCCTGGGGGCGGATGGGGTTTTGTACCGCTTCCGGGGGAGAACCGGAAGGGTTTCCGGTTTTGCCATCAAGGTAGCGGACACCAACGGCGCAGGAGATACCTTCTTTGGTGCGGTGCTCAGCTGCCTGGTGGGTAAGCGCCTGAATCAGCTGGGGGAGGATGAGCTCCGGGAAATCCTCAGGATGGCCAACTGTGCTGCCTCCATTACCACCAGCCGCCCCGGGGCCATTCCTGCCATGCCCACCCTCCGGGAGGTTCAGGATAAGCTGGGGCAGAGATGATTTTTCCCGGCCGGAGGCGGCCGCCAATGTGCTGCAAAGGAAGCCGGGATACACCGTTACGGAAGGAGTTACCATGAAAGAGAAATGGATTTTTTTGGATATTGACGGCACACTCACCCGTCCGGGAAGCAATGTGCCCCCGGAAAGCGCTCTGAAGGCCATCCGGGCCGCCCAGGCCAAGGGGCACAAGGTGCTGCTGTGCACCGGGCGGAATATGGCCTTGCTGTCCCCCCTGCTCCACTATGGTTTTGACGGGGTGGTGGCCAGTGCCGGGGGGTATATCCTCTACGGAGGACAGGTGATTTACGACTGCCCCATGTCCCGGCAGCAGCTGGAACTGGCCATTGAGACCTTCCATGCCGGCGGGGTGTTCTGCACCATTGAGGCAAAGGATGCCACCTACGGAGATGCGGCTCTGGAGGATTTTCTCAACCAGAGCCCGGGGGAAAACAGTGAAATTCAGCGCTGGCGGGCAGCCCTGGCCGACAGGCTGGGAATCCTGCCTATGGAAGATTACGATGGCCGCCCCATTTACAAGGTGGTTTTCATTTGCCGGGAGGACTCCCAGCTGGAAAAGGCAAGAGCGGCCCTGGAAAAGGATTTTTTGTTCTGCTGCCAGACCATGTCCAGCCCTGCCCGCATCAACGGGGAGCTGATTAACCGGAAGTTTGACAAAGGTCAGGGAATCCGGCGGCTGTGCAGGCATCTGGGGGTGGATTTGCAGGACACCTTCGGCTTCGGGGACAGCATGAATGACCTGGAGATGATGCAGACGGTGGGGGTGGCTGTTGCCATGGCAAACGGCAACGAACAGATCAAAGCCCTGGCGGATTATATCTGCCCGCCGGTGGAGGAGGACGGCCTGGCGAAGGCCTTTGCCCGATACCAACTGGCATAAAAGGAGGGGCTCCCGCCGGTGGGAACGAGGACCTGAAAAGAAAAATCCCGGCAGGAGGCTTCACAGCTTCCTGCCGGGATTTTTGGATTCAATATTCTGTATAAAATAAACAAATGAAAACCACTTAAAAGAAGAATATAGGCGATTTTGATAATTTTCATTGACTTAGCAGTATCGATGTGCTACGATCAAGGTAGCCACGAAGGATGGAGGATTCTCTAAACAATTTAAAAGCAGGTCAAAACTTTATGAAAAGATTGGTAAGCACTTTAATGGCAACGCTTCTGTTAGCATCGTATTTTGCTGTTCCGGTATTTGCCCAAGAATCTTCATTTAACTTATATTTCCACTAAGGGTTTGACTGTCATTGGCCGGCAGTGTCCTACATTCATTTATTATAGTGGTTCTGCATATCCTCATGTTATTCAAGACAAACGTGTAATAACCACTACGCCTGATGGATATAACAGTATTCTTAATGCTGTGAAAGCATACTCTGACCCATATGCTGTACGAAGGGTATATGCGGAAGAAGTAAAAATTACTGGAATTGAATCGCAAATTGTATCTGATATTTATCCGATTTGCCCGCAATTTTCCACACATATTCGTTAAAGGGGATGGGGAAACATGACCAAGGTGAAGATAATTGGCAATGCCCTGATTCTGGCTGGGATTTTGCTTATGATCGTTGCCGTTTTAATGAATAATAATGCCACGCCCGTATTGGGAATTGCGGGAATGGTTGTATCTTGCAGCGGATTTATCTATTTTACGATTTTCTGGAAATGCCCATTCTGTGAGACTTCCCTACCCATAAATGGAATGATTGGCATGGAGTACTGCCCATATTGCGGGGGAAAATTGGATTCCTGAATTTCTCTTGAAAGAATCCTCCATAATTCTGATTGGAACGGAAATAAGAACCTCCGGATTGCCCTATGACAGCAATCCGGAGGTTTATGTTATTCTCCCAGAATCCGGGCCTGGACCCGCTCCAGGGCGTAGGTCATGGCCTCGTAGGTGGTCTTGGAGACCCGGTTGATATACTCCGCTTCATAGGCGGTGATGGTTTGGGGCAGACGCACCACCTGCAAGGGGACGCCGGCCTGATTCAAGGTGAAAATGGGGGTGTAGGAGTAGCCGGTGATTTTGGCCTCTCCGGTTGTATTGTCCTTGGTGATTTCTATATCCAGGACGATGGAGTATTCGGAGCCGGAGCGTTCCGCATCTCCCAGGAAATCCCCCAGGGAGTAGGCAACCAGGGTACCGGCGGTCTCGTCATACTCGATTTTCTGGACATAGTGGGAGTGGGTTCCGATGATGGCATCCACCCCGTAGGACTGAAACAGCTTTTTGATGGATTTCTGGGACTGGCTGATGGTGTCGTTGTACTCGCTGCCCCAGTGGAGCATGGCGATGGTGATGTCCGGCTCCTCCTGCTGAACCGCCGTCATCACGGCGGCGATTTTCTCCCGGTCAATGTCCTGGTAGGTGCTGTCGTAGTCCTCATAGAGCACGTTCACGCAGTTTTCGCTGCCGGCGGGGAGGGTCATGGAGTTCATGCCCTTGGTAAAGGCCACAAAGGCAATCCGGACGCCTTCCACCTCGCAGATGGTATAGCCCTTGGCCTGCTGGTATTCCTCGTTGCTGGCATAGGCGCCCAGGGGCTCCATGCCCGCGGCACGGATGTTTTGCAGGGTGGTGCCAAGCCCCAGGGTACCCTGGCTGATGGAGTAGGAGTTGGCCATCTGCACCAGGTCCACGCCGGCGCTGTGGAGGGCTTCCGCCAGAGCCTGGGGGGCGGAGCCGGTGGAGCCGTAGGGTTCTCCCACCAGCAGTCCTTCAAAGTTCAGCACCGCCAGGTCAGCGTCCGCCAGCAGGCAGGCCACATCCTGAAAAGTCTTGGTGTAGTCATGGGCATCCCCTCCGGCCTGGACCACGGCGCTGGTAATGTTCAGGTCTCCTGCCGCTGCAATGTGCACCACGGAGGTGGGAGGCAGGGAGGTGGGTTCTGTGGGCTGGGTGGCTTGGGTAGCCTCCTGCTGGGAGGGGGTTTCCTGTTCATCCTGGGGAAGGCTCCACAGATAAATGCCCCCTGCCACAAGCGCCAGCACCACCAGGGCCAGCCCCAGACGAAGAAGGAGCTGCCGCCGCCTTCGCTGCTGGGCTTGCCTGCGTTTTTCCCGCAGGAGCCTGCGCTTTTTCAATTCTTCCGGGTCAATGGCCATAGGCGCACTTCCTCCTTCTTGATAAGATAAGTATTTTCTATTATACACGATTTTCGCCCATTTCACAAGACCCCAAAAGAAAAGAGAAAAAAGCCTTTACAGCCTGAGAATCCTCAGGTATAATTATGTTATCATATCTGAGCAAAGGAGCATGTGCCATGTTTAAGGATACCAAGGCGGAGTTGGACAGACTTCAGCAGGAACTTCTGCAGGAGCAGGCTACCCAGGTCTTTACCCCTGTGCAGGATCCCCGGGAGACTTCCCATGGCCAGAATGTGGATGATATATTGAACGACCCGGAGCTGCAGGCCCTGATGGAGGATACGGTTGCCGCCCCGCCTCAGAATGTGACCTACCGGAATTTCGCCAACGATTACGGCGAGGAACAGGAAGAACCGGCAGCTGTCCCCCAGAGGAAGCAAAAGGGGAACCGGGGTCTGATTATTGCCGACTGCCTTCTGGCTGGCGGCATTGTACTGGTGGTGCTTTGGTGGGTACTGCGGCTGGCGGAGCTGCTGTGACGGCTCCTGTAGGACGGTTTGCCCCCACCCCCTCCGGCCGGATGCATCTGGGAAACGTATTCGCTGCCCTGATTGCCTGGCTGTCCGTGAAATCCCGGGGAGGAAGTCTCCTGCTGCGGATGGAGGATCTGGACACCCAGCGCACCAGCCCGGAACTGGGGGAGGTGCTCCGGCAGGATTTACAATGGCTGGGGCTTCCCTGGGACGCAGAGACCCCGCCCCAGAGTCAGCGGACGGCGGCCTATGAGCGGGCTTTTGAGAAATTGCAGGATCTGGGGCTTTTGTACCCCTGCTACTGCACCCGCAGTCAGCTCCACAGCGTCAATGCCCCCCATCAAAGCGACGGTACTTATGTGTACCCCGGCACCTGCCGGGGACTTTCCGCCCGGGAACGGGCGGCCTTTGACCGGAAGCCTGCCTGGCGGCTTCTGGTGCCGGACCGGGAGTACCGGGTGGCGGATTTGTGCCAGGGGGAGTATGTTCAGAACCTCTCCACCGGCTGCGGTGATTTTGTGGTACGCCGGGCGGATGGGGTTTTTGTCTACCAGCTGGCAGTCACCGTGGACGATGGGGAGTTTGGGGTGACCCAGGTGGTGCGGGGGGTGGATTTGCTGGGCTCTGCGCCCCGGCAGATGTACTTGCAGGATTTGCTGGGCTATGCCCACCCGGAATACGGCCATGTGCCCCTGCTGACTGCCCAGGATGGGCGGCGGCTGAGCAAACGGGACAAAGACCTGGATCTGGGGCGGCTGCGGCTGACCCACAGGCCGGAGGCTCTGGTGGGGTGGCTGGCCTGGCAGGCTGGGCTTATTCCGAAGCAGGAAGCCGTCAGCCCCCGGGAGCTGGCAGGAGAATTTTCCTGGGAAAAGCTGAAAAAACAGGAAATTTCCGTAAATCTTTCGGATTTACTGGGATAGCGTGGAGAAATTCTGCCCTTTTGGGCATAATTTAATAAATAAAGAAAAGACTGGGAGGTCTTACCAATGAACAAGCCTGTATTGGTGGTTCTGGCTGCCGGAATGGGCAGCCGCTACGGCGGACTGAAGCAGATTGACCCGGTGGGTACCCAGGGAGAGGCCATTTTGGACTACTCTCTGTACGATGCACACAGAGCTGGTTTTCAGACTGCGGTTATCATCATTAAAGAAGCGATTAAAAAGGATTTTATGGAAACCGTAGGGAAGCGTCTGGAGCGCTGCCCCATGGAAATCCGCTATGCCTATCAGGAGCTTAACAAGGTTCCGGAGGGCTTTACGGTGCCGGAAGGGCGTACCAAGCCCTGGGGAACCAGCCATGCGGTGCTGTGTGCCCGGGACCAGATTGGAGATGCCCCCTTCGGTGTCATTAACGCCGACGACTACTACGGCCCGGAGGCATTCCAGCGGCTGTATGATTTTCTGGTGGCCAGCAAGGACAGCCGTCCTTATGAATTCTGTATGATTGGCTATCGTCTGGGCAACACCGTGACGGACAACGGCTCCGTGGCCCGGGGTGTGTGCCAGACCGATGGGGAGGGCAACCTCACTTCCATTGTGGAGCGCACCCGGATTGAGAAGTATGCCGGCGGCATTCACTTTACGGCGGACGACGGCAAGACCTGGGAGGATGTGCCGGGAGATACCCCGGTTTCCATGAATATGTGGGGCTTCACTCAGGGCTTCGTGGAGGAAATTGCCCAGCGTTTCCCGGAGTTTCTCCGCAATGAGGTGGTGGAGAATCCCGCCAAGGCGGAATTTTATCTGCCCATGACCGTAGGCCAGCTCCTCCGGGAAGGGGCGGTCCGGGTGAAGGTGCTGCCCACCGGCGACCGGTGGTATGGCGTCACCTATGCCGAGGACAAGCCTATGGTGGTGGCAGCCCTCAAGGGCCTTACCGACCAGGGCCTCTACCCCGACGGCCTCTGGGCAGGCAGTGCCTGCAGCCAATGCGCACGGTAATTTTCTACAAATCGTTACTGCCCCTCCAGTGCCCGGTAACGTTACCGGGTGGAAATCGAGGTGGCGCACCAAAGCCCCCCTTGCCAAAGGCAATGTCATTAAGTTAAGAGGAACTAGACTTC
>LHCFC01400__coassemble_3021_pt1 | contig 7944 bp, 7 predicted proteins | sample LHCFC01400__metabat2_low_PE_055 | metagenome-assembled genome bin LHCFC01400 | reverse complement strand
CCTTTCTTGCCGGAGCAAGAAAGGAAGGCCCCGCTGGCAAGCGCTTGCAGAAAGCCGATTGGAGAACAGACTGAAAGGTTATAACCGGATGTCGATAACCACCAGCAAGTACCACCCCATCAGCAAAACATATCTGCGACCCCCGCTTGCTCCCTCAGTCACCTGCGGTGACAGCTCCCTCCCGGAGGGAGCTATGGGGCTTGTGCCTTGCCACATTGGTTTGTACTTTGGGAAAGTGCCTGCTGTGGAAGCCCTCAGTCACGGCGAAGGCCGCCGGGGGCTCCCCGGCCGTGCCAGCTCCCACAGGCCGGGAGCCTTTTTGCGCCCGGTATCGTTGCTGCGGTGCGGAGGATTTCTCTGGCAGACAAACACACACCCCATCTGTTATGCATGACAGATGGGGTGCTTTTCATGGGGTGAGAAAGGGACGGTACAGCTTTTCCAGGAGCTTTCGTCCCGGCTGGAACAGGAGCAGGGCGATGACGAAGTTTCCTGCTCCGTGCATCAGGTCAAAGGGAATCCCCGATAGCCACCAGGTGAGGGCAAAGGCGGGGCCGCCGGTGAACAGGTACACCGGAGCGCACAGCGCCCCAAACAGCAGGCCGAAGCCGCCGCTCACCACCGCCCACAAAAGGGGACTGTCCTGCTTTCGAAGAAGCAGGGCAATGAGGGCCAGTACCGTCCAGACATACAGGTAGTTGATGCTCCAAAGATGGAAGCCGAACACCAGATACTCCATCACCACATACACATAGATGGGGTAAAGGCATTTGAGACCGAAGGTGACAGCGAAGAGCATGACCATGAGGCTCACCGGCTCGATGTTGGGCAGGGGGCTGAGGGCCAGCTTTGCGGCAAAGGTCAGAGCCCCTAAGATACCGAACAGAGCCACCTGTTTGGGGGTGAGGCGGCGCTTATCCAAGGGTATACACCAGCTTATAGGCGGCACCGTCGGTGATGGGGGTCAGGTCAATGCTGGCGGTGGCGTACTCCTCTCCCACATAGAAGGCCCAGTAGGCACCGTTATCCTCCCAGCTGGCGGTCTCTCCATCCACGGAGTCCATGTACAGGCCGAATTCCCCGGGGGTGCCGGTGACCAGGCCCTCCGCCTGGAGAACGGCTCCCAGATATTCCTGGTCAGAGGTGTAGGTGAATTCCTTTTCGGTGCCGTCGCTGTGGACCACAGTGACGGTGAAGGTCTTGCCTCCCGCCTGAGTCTTGGGACGGGTAAAGTAGTAGGCGGCTGCCAGCACGCCGGCTACCAGCACCAGAGCAATCATCGCCAGAAGTATTTTCTTGTTTTTCATGGGTTCTACCTCCTGAACCCCCAAGGGCGGGGGGAATTGTTTCTATTTTAGAAATACCAGCCCGGTTTGTCAAGGGAATGGGGGGATTTTGTAAAATGGAAAGAAAGGCTTGACAGGGGAGGCTGGGTTGTGCTATGCTGGCAAAAACAAAAAGGAGGCTTTTTGGATGGTTCTGGAAATGAAAGACATCAACAAATCCTTTGGAGCCAAGCAGGTTCTCAAAGGGGTTTCCTTCCGGGCGGAGGGAGGCAGTGCCTTCGGCCTTCTGGGTCGGAACGGTGCCGGCAAAACCACCTCTATCCGGATTCTTATGGATGTGTTTCCTGCCGACTCCGGTCAGGTGCTGCTGGATGGAAAACCGGTGGACTACGGCAAAATCGGGTTGGGGTATCTTCCCGAGGAGCGGGGTCTTTACCCCAAAAAGCTCATCGGGGAGCAGCTTGTGTACCTGGCCAGGCTCAAGGGTATGGGCAAAAAGGCGGCAGAGCAGGCGGTGGATTTCTGGCTGAAGCGGCTGGGGATGGAGGAGCACAAGAACAAGCGGCTGGACACATTGTCCAAGGGCAACCAGCAGAAGATTCAGCTCATCACGGCCCTGGCTCACGACCCGGAAATCATCGTTCTGGATGAGCCTTTCTCCGGCCTGGACCCGGTGAATGCCCAGCTTCTGAAGGATGTGGTGAAGGAGCAGATTGGAAAGGGGAAGATCGTCCTCTTTTCCAGCCACCAGATGAACTATATTGAGGAGTTCTGCGACAGCATCGCCATTTTGCACCAGGGGGAAGTGGTGCTCTCCGGGAATCTGCGGGACATCAAGCGCAGCTTCCCCAGAGACCGGCTGGTGGTGCGCACCCAGTCCCCGGAGAAGATTCAGGCGGCCTTCCCCTGCACCCAGGGGGAAAAGGGAGAGCTGATTCTCCTGCTGAAGGCCCCGGAGGAAAAGCAGGCGGTGATGCAGCGGCTCACCCGGGACTTTGACATCGACGGGGTAGAGGTCTTTGAGCCCTCCCTCAACGATATTTTCGTGGCATACACAAAGGAGGGTCAGGCATGAGACAGTTCGGTATGATTTTCTCCCATGAGCTGAGAACCTACCTGAAAAACAAGGTGTTCGTGGGCATTACCCTGGTTCTGGTGCTGGTCATGGCGGTGGTCATGTTCTTCCCCAGAATTTCCGGGCTGTTTGAATCCCAGTCCACGCCGGAGCCGGGGATCTCCCAGGGGGGAGAGGCTGAGGACTTGCCGGTGATGTACTTAGGCGGCGTGGGAGGCAATGAGGCGGTGGAGATTTTCACCGCAGGCTTCCCCGGCTACCGGGTAGAGCCGGTGGAGGGGGATGGAGAGTCCATTGCCCAGCTGGTGCAGGAAGGGGAAGGGGAGTGCGGCTTCTACCTGCCTTCGGAGACGGAGTATGTCTACTACGCCCAGGATGTGTCCTTCCATGACACCAACGCCCAGACCGCTGAGGCCCTCCTCAGGCAGGTTTATCAGCTGAAGCGGATGGTGGAAGGGGGCATGACCCCGGAAACCGCCCTGAAGGCTTTGCAGGTGCAGGTTTCCGGTGAGGTGGTGAGCCTGGGCTCTGACCAGACCCGGACCTTCTGGTATACCTATGTGATGATTTTCGCTTTGTATATGGCCATTCTTCTTTATGGGCAGATGGTTGCCACCAATGTGGCTACGGAGAAAAGCTCCCGGGCCATGGAGGTGCTCATCACCAGCGCCAAGCCTACCAGCATGATGTTCGGAAAGGTTCTGGCCTCCTGCGTGGCAGGGCTTCTGCAGCTGGTGGTGATTTTCGGTGCTGCCCTGGTGTTCTATAACCTGAACAGCAGCTACTGGGGGGATTCTCCCATGATTGCCATGCTCTTTGACATTCCGGTGTCTTTGCTTCTTTACATGGTGGTGTTCTTCGTCCTGGGGTTCCTGATCTATGCCTTCCTGTTCGGCGCCGTGGGCTCCACCGCCAACAAGCTGGAGGACATCAACACCTCCGTCATGCCTATCTCCATGCTGTTTGTGATTGCCTTTGTGGTGGTTATGAGCTCCATGGCCTCCGGGAATGTGGATACCCTGATTATGCAGGTGCTGTCCTACGTGCCCTTTACCTCTCCCATGGCCATGTTTACCCGGATTGCCATGAGCACCGTCCCCTGGTATCAGATCGTGCTGTCCGTTGTCATTCTGGCTGCCTCCGTGGTGGGAGTGGGCATCCTCTCCGCCAAGATCTACCGGGTGGGCGTGCTGATGTACGGCAAGCCGCCGAAGATTACCGATTTGCTGAAATCCCTGAAAAATGCCTGACCCATAAAAAACCGCTCTCCGACATTTCGGAGAGCGGATTTTTTTAGTTGGCAGGCTGCAAAGAGAAGGTGTACCAGGCGGAGGGGTCGCTGTAATTCTCGTTGGGGACCCACACCATGGTCTTGTCTGTCAGGTTGTAGATGGCGCTGTGGACGGTGCAGCCGTTTTTGTCGTCGTTGTCCCAGGTTCTCCGGCCCACCGCAGCCAGGACATCCATGGCGGCGTTCTCGTCGGCTACTACGCCGTTGGTTTGGGAGAGAATCTCATAAATCTTCTCGTACCGGTCATAGCCCTTCTTCTCCTCCGGGGCGCAGCCCTCGTAGTAGCCGGGGGTGAGGACAAAGTTGGTAATCACCTGGTAGTCCGTGGAGCCTTCCAGCTCCCCTACATGGGCATCGTAGTCGTTGTAAATCACTTTCAGCTCCCGGGCAGCGCCGTCGTTGTCCGTGGCATCGGTGCCGGTCACCCACTCCAAGATGGCGCTTTTGCCGGTGGCGTCGGCTACCATGTAGTGATAGGAAGTGGTGGCGGAGTCGTGGAGGTCATAACTCTGGGCGATTTCCACCGCTTCCTCCACAGAATCCGCATAGTCCAGAATCAGCCGCAGCAAGGTGGTGGAGGTGAAGTCCGGTTTATCGGTGTCCTGACTGGTGGCCACGGTTTCCGCCCCGCCCTGGTAGGTCATGAAAATGCCGCAGCTGACGCCGGCGTCGTTGATGCCGTCCAGGGGGGCATAGGGAGCCGCCAGGCAGGTAACGTAATCCATAAGACCACCCAGATCGCTGTCCACATCGATGCCCAGAAATTGCAGGTCAACGGTGGAAATGCTGGCGTGGCGGCCCTCATTCTTCTCCGTAAACACCAGGCAGGTGTTGGTCTTGGAGAAATCGTAGTTTCTGCCGAAGAGTACATCCCCCTCCGGGGTCTGGGCGGTGAAGGCGGAGCAGCCAATCTCCGGGCTTTCCATCCCCAGGTCAATGAGACCCTTGGTGATGTTGCCGGTGATGAAGGAAATCAGCTCGGCGTCACTGGATACGCCCCCCTGGGCCACAAATTCGTCCAGGTAAAAGCCGCCGTGCACCTGCATGGTATACACGGAGCCGTCCAGGTGGTCATCGTTCCGGGTGCGGAGCTGGGTGATGGAAAAGGCAGTGGCCAGCTCATTGTGCCAGACTGCGTAAATGGCAATGCCCAGCACCAGCACCAGAGCCAGGAGGGTAATGCCGATTCCCAGCAGGATTTTGCCCCACCGGGGCATGGTTTTGGTTTTCATAGAAACACTCCTTATCTTAAAAACAGCCGAACCAGCTTCCAGTTCAGTCCTTTTTTGTATGGCTGGTACCGCATAGGCAGATCCAGCCAGGTTTTCTTATCCACAATGGCCTTTTGATGGGAGAAGGCGGCAAAGCCAGCCTTGCCGTGATAGCTGCCCATGCCGCTTTCTCCCACGCCCCCAAAGGGCAGGTGGCTGGTAGCCAGATGGATGATGGTATCGTTGATACAGCCCCCGCCGAAGTCCAGGCGGGCGGAAACCTCCCGGATGCGCTGTTTGTTCTGGGAGAACAGATACAGGGCCAGGGGCTTTGGGCGGTTTGCCAGAAGCCCGTAGATTTCATCGAAGTTCCGGTAGGTAAGGATAGGCAGGATGGGGCCAAAAATCTCCTGCCCCATTACCGGGTCCTCCCGGGTGACATGGGTCATCACCGTGGGGGCAATTTGTTGGGTTTTTGCCCGGCTGTTGCCGCCTATGACGGTCTTTTTGGGGTCCAGAAGTCCTAAAAGCCGGGTAAAGTGCTTTTCGTTGATGATTTTCCCGTAGTTGGGGTTATCCAGGGGATTTTCCCCGAATTGCTTGGTAATCTCCTGTTTCAGGGCCTCCGCCAGCCGGGGCAGCACCTTTTCGTCACAGAGAATGTAATCCGGGGCCACGCAGGTCTGGCCGCAGTTGAGGAATTTTCCGAACACGATTCGCCGGGCGGTGAGGGGAATGTTGGCGGTATCGTCCACAATACAGGGACTTTTTCCTCCCAATTCCAGCACCACCGGGGTCAGGTGCTCTGCCGCCTTCCGCAGCACCTCCTTGCCTACGGACTGGCTGCCGGTGAAGAAGATGAAGTCAAACTTCTCCTGAAGCAGGGCTGCGTTTTCTGCCCGGCCGCCGGTAATCACCGTCACCAGCTCCGGAGGGAAGCAGGCGGCAATCAGTTCCCCAATCACCTTTGCGGTGTGGGGGGCGTAGGCGCTGGGCTTTACCATGGCGGTGTTTCCTGCAGCGATGGCTGCCGACAGAGGCTCCAGGGTGAGAAGGAAGGGATAATTCCAGGGACTCATAATCAGGGTGGTGCCGTAGGGGGCGGGTTTCCGGTAGCTCCGGGCGGCAAACTGGGCAAGGGGCGTCCAGACGGTTTTCTCCCGGGAAAGCCTTCTCGTGTGGCGGAGGAAATAGGAGATTTCCGAAAGGGTCAGTCCCACCTCGCACATATAGCTTTCATAATCGCTTTTCCCCAAGTCCTGGGCAAGGGCCTGGCAGATAGCCTCCTCCCGGCTTTGAATCTCCTGGTAGAGCCGCCGGAGCATTTTCAGCCGGAAGTCAATGGGTAAGGTATTTCCAGCCTGGAAATAGGCTTTTTGCTTTTGTAATTGTTCCGAAATATTCATGCTTTCCTCCTGCTTGATACCTGGCGGTAAAAGATTTCCAGCTCCCGGGCGTTCATGAGCTTTGGCACCGGGTAGAGGGGATTTGCTTCCCGGGCGGCGTGCTTTGCCATCTGGGGAATGTGCTGGGGCTCAATGCCCGGCAGGGTCTCCGGGATGCCCAGCTGCCGGTTCAGGTTTTCCACCGCCCCAATAAAGGCAGCCGCCCCTTCCTGGTGGCTTTGGGTTTCTTCTGCCACCCCGGCGGATATTCCCAGGCGGTGGAGATTTTTGGCGGCGGAAGCGCCGTAGCTGTGGAGCACTATGGGCAGCAGCACCGCATTGGCAAGGCCGTGGGGGGTGTTGTACTGACCGCCCAGGGAGTGAGCCACGGCGTGGACATACCCCACATAGGACCGGGAGAAGGCAACGCCTGCCATGTAGGCGGCTTTCAGCATGGCTTCCCGGGCGTCGGCGTTTTCCGGCAGGGCGTAGGCGGTCTGGATGTTCTCAAAAATCAGCTTTACGGACTGGATTGCCAGAGACCGGGTTCGTTTTGTGGTGGAGCCGCCGATGTAAGCCTCCACGCTGTGGGTCAGGGCGTCCATGCCGGTGGTGGCGGTGAGGTGGGGCGGCAGGGAATAGGTCATTTTGGGGTCCAGCACAGCCACCCGGGGAATGAGGGTAAAGTCATTCATGGTGTATTTGTGCTTTGCCTTCCGGTCGGTGATGACGGCGGTGAGGGTAGCCTCGGAGCCTGTACCGGCGGTGGTGGGAATGGCAATGAGCAGGGGAATCCGCCGCAGGACTTTCAGAAGTCCTTTCATCTGGGAAAGGGACTTTCTGGGGTAGGCGATGCAGGCACCCACCCCCTTGGCGCAGTCCATGGAGGAGCCGCCCCCGAAGGCGATGAGAGCCTGGCAGCCCTTTTCTATGTAGAGGGCCTTGGCCTCCCCCACATTGTCCGTGGTGGGGTTGGGGCAAGTTTGGTCGTAGACGGCGCAATGAATCCCCGCCTTTTCCAGAAGGGCCATGAGAGGTCCGGGAATCCCCTGGCGGAACACCCCCGGGTCCGTCACCAGCAGCACCGAGGTGATGTGCTGCCGTTGGAGCAGGGGAATCACGTCCTCTACCTTATGGAGAATCTCCGGCTCCCGGTAGGGTAGAAATGGAATTGCCAGCCGGAAGGCAAGTTGCACTCCCCGGCAGAGTATTTTCATGGGCAGCAGCATAGCACCGCTCCTTCCAAATAATGTTGACAGGTAAACCAAGTGGGATTATACTCACCGATTGTTGATTTGTCAACAAAAATCTTTGCGGGCGGGCAGTGCCCGCAGACAATTTCGCACGCCGGGGTGCCCCCGGTGTCAATTTCGCACGGTAGCTTTCTACGATTCGTTACTTCCCTGACCCGCCCGGTATCGGCGGCCAGTGGCCGCTGACGATTTCGCACGGTGGTTTTCTACTACTCGCTACTTCCCTGACCCGCCCGGTATCGTTCTATTGTGCGATACTGGTTTTTTTCCATCTTCCAATCGACAGCGTGGGAAGAAAGCAGTCCCAAACCCCCACAAACCTGAACGGGTGCAGAGGCTGAAACCCACCACCCGAGCCAAAGCGAAGGGCCAATCTCCCGATGGTTAGGGGGGATTCTTAAGACTAACTATTAAAAGTCAAGTCCTGAAATGAGGAAATTGCA
>LHCFC01400__coassemble_2721_pt1 | contig 8840 bp, 7 predicted proteins | sample LHCFC01400__metabat2_low_PE_055 | metagenome-assembled genome bin LHCFC01400 | reverse complement strand
GCTCCCTTTGACAAGGGAGCCTTTGGGTGCACCGCCGATACCGGGCGGGTCAGGGAAGTAACGAATTGCAAAAAGCCACCGTGCGCATTGACAGCGGCGGCACGCCGCAATACCTCCCTCCCGGAGGGAGGTGGCTTGGGGCGCAGCCCCAAGACGGAGGGAGCCAGCGGGCGTATAGTCAATTCCCAGGATAGGGGTGGTACCTCTCCGGGGAGTGTCAGTGTTCCCGTGCCGATGAGACGAAAGGACCCGGTAAAATCGGTATGGGGTATCGATACCACAAGCAAGTACCAACCCCAAAAGCAAACCGTCAGCTTATCCCCCGCTTGCTCCCTCAGTCACCTGCGGTGACAGCTCCCTCCCGGAGGGAGCTATGGGGTGCATACCTTTCCACATAGGTTTGTGCTTATGGAAAGTGCCTGCTGTGCAATCCCTCAGTCACGCCTCCGGCGTGCCAGCTCCCTTTGACAAGGGAGCCTTTGGGTGCACCGCCGATACCGGGCGGGTCAGGGTAGTAACGAATTGCAAAAAGCCACCGTGCGCATTGACAGCGGCGGCACGCCGCAATACCTCCCTCCGGGAGGGAGGTGGCTTGGGGCGCAGCCCCAAGACGGAGGGAGCCAGCGGGCGTATAGTCAATTCCCAGGATAGGGGTGGTACCTCTCCGGGGAGTGTCAGTGTTCCCGTGCCGATGAGACGAAAGGACCCGGTAAAATCGGTATGGGGTATCGATACCACAAGCAAGTACCAACCCCAAAAGCAAACCGTCAGCTTATCCCCCGCTTGCTCCCTCAGTCACCTGCGGTGACAGCTCCCTCCCGGAGGGAGCTATGGGGTGCGTACCTTTCCACATAGGTTTGTGCTTATGAAAAGTGCCTGCTGTGCAATCCCTCAGTCACGCCTCCGGCGTGCCAGCTCCCTTTGACAAGGGAGCCTTTGGGTGCACCGCCGATACCGGGCGGGTCAGGGTAGTAACGAATTGCAAAAAGCCACCGTGCGCATTGACAGCGGCGGCACGCCGCCCCTTTGACAAGGGAGCCTTTGGGTGCACCGCCGATACCGGGCGGGTCAGGGAAGTAACGAATTGCAAAAAGCCACCGTGCGCATTGACAGCGGCGGCACGCCGCCCCTTTGACAAGGGAGCCTTTGGGTGCACCGCCGATACCGGGCGGGTCAGGGAAGTAACGAATTGCAAAAAGCCACCGTGCGCATTGACAGCGGCGGCACGCCGCAATACCTCCCTCCGGGAGGGAGGTGGCTTGGGGCGCAGCCCCAAGACGGAGGGAGCCAGCGGGCGTATAGTCAATTCCCAGGATAGGGGTGGTACCTCTCCGGGGAGTGTCAGGGTTCCCGTGCCGATGAGACGAAAGGCCCCGGTAAAATCGGTATGGGGTATCGATGCCACAAGCAAGTACCAACCCTAAAAGCAAACCGTCAGCTTATCCCCCGCTGGCTCCCTCAGTCACCTGCGGTGACAGCTCCCTCCCGGAGGGAGCTATGGGGTGCATACCTTTCCACATAGGTTTGTGCTTATGGAAAGTGCCTGCTGTGCAATCCCTCAGTCACGCCTCCGGCGTGCCAGCTCCCTTTGACAAGGGAGCCTTTGGGTGCACCACCGATACCGGGCACTGGAGGGGAAGTAACGATTTGCTGAAGATTCCCGTGGGAAATTGCCACCGGGGGCACCCCGGATCTTTTTATTTGTTTTCGTCCCTGGGCTTTTTGTTTCCCAGGCCTGCCAGCCAGCAAAGGGCACCCAGAATCAGGTAGAAGACAGAAAAGCTTGTATGGAGCCAGCTTTTGACATACCCGGACCAGCCAAGGGCAGGAATGATATCGTTCAGCTGGAAAGAGGTTCCCAGCAGCTTATTGACTGCTCCTCCGCATATCCAAAGGATATCCGGCAGGAACATCAAGGCCCCCACAACAGTCACAACCAGAACCACCCGGCGGAAGATGACCCACTTTTTTCCCCTCAGGGGCGTTAGCTTTCCTGTGAGGGACCCTAGCTGCAGCAGCTCCCAGCCCAGCAGAAACAGACTCAGAGGACGTAAAACCCATTCCGCAAGTATCGCCCACACAATAAGCAATTTTGCCGGATTCAGTCCCGCCAGATAAAGCCGTGCCCCCCACACAACCGCCAGGGCAGCGCCTCCAACTGCCAGCCGGATCAGGGCAGGTTTCCGGCAAGGGGGCTGGGGCGGGCCGTAGAGAATCGCCGTTGCATCCGTATCCAGCACCTGTGCGATGTTCAGGAGCATATCCAGGTCTGGCCTTGAGCGGCCGTTTTCGTAGTTGGACACAGTCTGCCGGGTGACAAACAGAGCCGCCGCCAAATCCTCCTGGGTCATACCCTTGGCCATCCGAAGGGTTTTTATGTTCTTTCCGATGTCTCTCATCTTAATCACCTCAGCCCCATTGTACCCTTATCCCCAGGAAAAAAGCAAGCAAAGTTCCTTTTACATGGGGTATTTTCCCATGATCATGGCATTGCCCCAGGTGCCGGACGAACCGCCGCCCCCATGGCTGGACTGTACCACTCTGCCTTCCCAAAAAGCTGGATGCTTTGCGCAGGAAATCCGAGAAATCCAAATTTTCGGGAGAGTCTCCCAGGCGGTATAAATCTGCCCCCCAGAAGGTGCTCCTGTTTTCCGGAGCGCCCTCTGGGGGTGCAAGGTTTACTTATATCAGGGAAATCCACTCTGCCTCGGGATTTGCCTCCAGGAAGGCTTGCTCCTCCGACGAGCCCATGATGAAGTCATACTCCGAAAGCCACTGGGATTCCAGGGTATTGGCCGCACCGTTGAGGGTAATCCGGGATACAGAATACATTCCGGACATCCGGGAAAAGTCCGCCGTCAGCAGTCCCTGGCCGTCCCCGGGAATCCGGATGGAGGTGGAGACCACAGTCTTCCCCACCATCTGGCTGAGGGCATAGCCCCCGTCCATCTGGGCACAGCGGTAGATGATGCAGTCCATGCCGTAAAACATCTGGCTGACCTTACACCGGGCTCCCAGCACCAGCTCCGGAACCCCGTCCCCGTCCAGATCCTTGATAAAATAGGACAGCTCCCCGGTATAATCCTCCCCCTGGAACAGGCTCCGCCAGTCCCCGGTTTTCAGCTCCTCCAGAAAATCTGCATACAGCGCCTCCGGCCCTTTCTGCTCTCCCAGATTTTCAATGGTGCGGATGCGGAATTTGCCCTCTGCATCCGGGGTGAGGACTGCCCGCTTTTGCAGGGTCAGCTCCTTTTTGCCCATATCATAGTAGGTTCTGTGCCAGGCGTATTCCAGAATCATCTCCTCCGGGGTGTACCGGGCGGCGGTGATTTTCACATCCCCGTCATAGTTGATGGTCGCCGGGGAGAAGCACAGGGCCTCTCCATCAATCCGGTAGGTGGCAAAGTAATCCCCGCCGTTTGCCCCGGTATTCTCCGGGGAGAGTTGAAAGTCCGTAAACAGGTACAAAGCCCGGTTCACGTCCGCCAGCACATAGCGGCTCACATACTGGGCATCGTACCCCAGATAGCCGATATACTGGGTTTCCGGGGGCAAATCCTCACAGGACTGGCACATGGCATTCACCGTCAGGAGTAAATCCATCCCCTCTATGCCCTGTTCGTCCAGGGTCTCCGGGCCGTAGGCCAGCAGCTGCTCCAGCTCCTGCCGGGTAAAGCCCCCTGCCAGCAGGCTTGCAAAGTCCCCGTCCTCCATTTCCTTTTCCACCGGCTCCGTTTCCGTGGTTTGGGTGGTCTCCGGCTGGGTGTCAACAGGCTTCGTATCCACCGGCTGGGTGACAGTGGTTTCCGGGGTGGTAGTCTGGGGCTGGGAATTCTGGATAAGGGCCGCACCACCAGCCGCCACCCCCAGAGCCATAGCCGTGCCCACAAGGGTCAGGGTAATCTTTCCCCCGAGGGTGTGGATAAAGGCCGCAGCCTTTCCGGCAGCTGCTGCTTTTCCGGCGGCAGTCCCCAGCTGCCGGGAAGCAGTCTCCCAGGCAGGCACCGCCACGCCGGGGGCGGTAAAGCCCTGCTCCTGGGCCAGCAGCCAGGCAAAGAGAGCCAGAGGTGCCACGGAGTAGAGCTTGTAGCCCTTCTTCTGGAGTTCTTCCGCTTTTTTCTTCAGATTCTTTCTGCCGTAGTTCAGCCGGGACTTGACGGTGTTTTCCGAGCAGCCCAGGCAGGCGGCAATGTCCTTAATGGGAATGCCCTCAATCTCGAACATCAGGATGCACACCCGCTGTTCCTCCGACAGAGCGTTAATCATCTCCCGCACCAGCTCCTGGGTCTCCTTCCGGGAGTAGGAAAGCTCCGGCTGGGCTTCTTCCCGGGTGTCCTCCACCTCCGGGATAAAGTCCTCATCCTCCTGGGTCTGCACCTCAGAAAACAGGAGGGGATTGTTCTTTTGCAGGGCATTTTTGGCCTCGTTTGCCACAATCATGCCCAGCCAGCCGGGGAATGCCTCCGGTTCTTTCAGGGTATCCAGCTTGGAAAAGGCCTTGGCATAGGCCTCCTGCAGCACATCCTCCGCCGCCTCCTGCCGGTTCATGTACTTCACCGCCAGGTAAAATTTGCTTTGGTAGGTGCTCTCGTACAAATAGCGGTATCCTTCCTCTTTCCCCTGCAGGGCAAGAGAAACCGCCTGGGAATAGGTCATGTTTCTTTCCTTCCTCTCTGTTTTTGGATGTTTTGATAGAGTTTTTCCTTTTTCTCCTGGTTTACCGGGCTCTCTCCCATGGCCTTGCGCACCAGCGCCCGAAACCACCGGAGGACGGGTATCTCCCCCATGGCTTTTGCCTCCTTTCCCTTCTAAGACAAAAGCCAAACCAAAAAAGTTTTCGCCTTCGTAAATTTTCTTCTATTCTACATCCAAACAAGCATTCTGACAACCCGGGAGGAAAAGTTTGGGGATGCCCTCCCTGGGCCAGACCCATCAAAAAAGAGCCTCCCTTTTGGGAGGCTCTTGGGCGTATTCAGCGGATTTCCCGGGAGGCCAGATACTTGCGGACCATCAGAGCCACCTTGAACACGATGGCGTGGTCGAAAAGGCGCAGGTCCAGGCCGGTGATCTTCTTGATCTTCTCCAGCCGGTACACCAGGGTGTTCCGGTGGACAAAGAGCTTCCGGGAGGTCTCGGATACGTTCAGGTTGTTCTCGAAGAACTTATTGATGGTAAAGAGGGTCTCCTGGTCCAGGGCGTCGATGGAGCTCTTCTTGAACACCTCAGACAGGAAGATGTCGCACAGGGTGGTAGGCAGCTGATAAATCAGACGGCCAATGCCCAGGTTCTCGTAGCTGGTGATGCTCTTCTCCGTGTCGAACACCTTGCCCACATCAATGGCGGTCTGGGCTTCCTTGTAGGAGTCTGCCAGCTCCCGCAGGTGCTCGGTGACGGTGCCGATGCCGATAACGGTCTTGACATACAGCTCGTTTTTCAGGGTATCCTCCATGGTCTGGGCAATTTTCTCCGTGACCTCGGGGGTTGCCCCGGCAGTCACCTGCTTCACCACAGCCACATCGGTCTCGTTGATGCTCACCACAAAGTCCTGGGAGCGGTCCGGGAACAGGCCGGAGAGAATATCCACAGCCGCCACTTCCCCATGGCCCAGCTGCCGCACCAGGAACACCACTCTGGGAGCTTCCGTGGCGAAGTGGAGCTCCTTGGCCCGGATGTAGATGTCGCCGGGCAGGATGTTATCCATCAGGATATTCTTCACAAAAGTGCCCCGGTCGTGCTTTTCTTCATAGAAATTCTTGGCATCATTCAGGGCGATATAAGCCAGGGTGCAGTAGGTCTGGGCCAGCTGGTCATCCCCGGTGCAGAACACCGCATACTCAAAGCAGTTGGTGCTGCTGAGGATTCCCCGGAAGGTCTTGCCCTCGAAGGTCTGCACCAGGGTGGGATTCTCCGCCACCTGGACAGCCGCCTCCGGCCACCGCTCTCCCAGAAGCATCACATCGGTACAGGAAATGACACAGCCGTCGGTGTCAATCACACCAAAGGTGCAGCCGGCGGCCTCCTTTAACTGCAAAATTACGCTCTGAAAAACACTGTTGGACATTTTCCAGCCTCCTTACTAATATTGCACAAATACGCATTTCACAAATCAGCATGGATATTATATACTTCTTTTGCGCAAATTGCAAGTACCTTTTGACATATTACTGCAAAATGTCTTAGGTTTTTTAGTGAAAATCCCCACCGTTTTTCCCCTTCCGGTAGGTTCTTCCATAATGCGCCCGGCAATGTGCCTATTTTTCCTCCAGGGAGGCAACCTCTTCCTCCGTCAGAAGCCGCACACCGCCTCTGGGAAGGTCTCCCAGGGTCAGGTTTCCCTCCTGCTGCCGTTCCAGATACGTGACCGGCATCCCCCGGCTGGCCATCATCCGCCGTACCTGGTGGTACTTTCCCTCCCGGACGGTGATGCGGCTCTCCCCCGGTCCCAGAGGCTCCAACTCCGCCGGGAGGCACCGGGTGCCGTCCCCCAGGGTCAGCCCCGCCCGGAAGGCTTCCACGTCCTCCGCCCCGGCAGTGCCCTCATGCCGGGCATAATAGATTTTCGCCACCTCTTTTTTGGGGCTGATGAGCCGGTGAAGAAGGTCTCCGTCATCGGTAAAGAGCAACAGCCCCTCCGTTGCCTTATCCAGCCGTCCCACGGGGCGAAGCTTCCGGTGGGCGTATTCCTCAGGGATAAGCTCCATGACAGTCTTCTCCCGGGCGTCCTCCGTGGCGGTGACGAAGCCCTCCGGCTTATTGAGCATCAGCACCACCCGGTCTACCTTACAAAGAGGCTCCCCGTCCAGGGCGATTTCCTGGCTCTGGGGGGCAATTTTCCGGCTGCCGTCCCCTTCCGGAACACCGTCCACCGTCACTCGTCCGGCTTTCAAGATATTCTTCACCTGGCTCCGGGTGGCAAGCCCTAAGCCGCACAGGAATTTGTCCAATCTTTCCATAGCTCCTCCGTTCTAACCCGTCCACCTGCGTAATAGGCTATAATGCCAACATTGCTTAGGAGGGATTTTCATTATGATGGTTATGACCGCCAAGGTGGATAAGAAAAAGATCCTCATGGTACTGGCGGGGGTGGCAGCTGCCATATTGCTGCTGCTTCTGGTGTTCGGGGGCGGTGGGGAGACCCAGGACCCCACGGTTCAGACCTCCACCGGCAACGACAAGCGGGTGGCCTTTCTCCAGGAGTTCGGCTGGGAAGTGAACGCCTCCCCTGCCCAATCCGGTGAGGTACGGATTCCCGAAACCCCCACGAAGGCTTATGAGCGCTACAACGCCCTGCAAAAGAGCCAGGGGTATGACCTGACCAAGTACGCCGGGCAGACGGTGATGCGCTACGTCTACAAGGTGACCAACTATCCCGGCGCCACCGACCCGGTGTACGCCACTCTGCTGGTGCATAAGGACGCCGTCATCGGGGGAGACATCACCGACACCTCTGCCAAGGGCAGAATCCACGGCTTCCAGATGCCCCAGTCGGTGAAAGAGCCCGCCGCCACGGAAAGCACCCAGCCGTCTCAGGGTGCCACCACCGGAAATGAGACAGCACCCACCACCGATACGGACGCCACCACGCCTACCCGGCAGGCCACCACCGCCCCTGCCGCCTGATTACCCTGATTTTATCACAGAACCAGGGACTTGACAACCGGGGCAAAGCGTGGTAATGTGTAGGACAGCAACAGAATATGGATATCTTCAGGGCAGGGTGCAATTCCCGACCGGCGGTAAAGTCCGCGAGCGCTTCGGCGTTGAATCGGTGTAACTCCGATACCGACAGTATAGTCTGGATGGAAGAAGAGCGACAGGAAAACCACAATCTTGTTACGCCTGGGGTATCTGTACCCTGGGCGTATTTCTTTATACGGAAACTCCCTCCGATTTCATCGGAGCTTCCTGCGTGTTTTTGCTCAGGAAGCTCTCAGGGGTTTCCGAAAAAACAGAAAAGAGGTTTTTTGTCATGTCCCAACTTCTCGCTGACCTGCAGAAGAATTTAAGCTTCGTGCTGGTCTCCGCCGCCATTGTGGTGGTCATCATCCTTTTGTCCCGGCTGGGGGAGCGGTTCCTCCCGGATTTGCACCGTCCCAGCAAGGCCAGGTTCGTCACCATCGTGGGCATCTGCGCCGCCCTGGCAGCGGTGCTCTACACCCTGGACTTTCCCCTGCCCTTCCTGGCCCCGGACTTCTACAAGCTGGACTTTTCCGAGCTGCCGGTGCTTCTCTGCGGCTTCTACTTGGGGCCCACGGCGGCTGTCACCTGCGAGGCCATCAAGATTGTCCTGAAATTGCTTCTCAAGGGTACCACCACCGCCTTTGTGGGAGACCTGGCTAACTTCGTGGTAGGGTGCAGCTTCGTGATTCCGGCGGTGATTCTCTATCACATCCACAAGACCCGGAAATGGGCCGTCTGGGGTCTCGTTGCCGGCACCCTGGTGATGACGGTGTTCGGCAGCCTCTTCAACGCCGTGTACCTGCTGCCCAAGTTCGCCCAGCTGTATTTCGGCTCCGATCTGTCCCGGATTATCGCCATGGGGGGTGCCGTGAACCCGGCCATCTCCTCTGTCACCACCTTCGTGGTGCTGGCGGTAGCCCCCCTGAACCTTATCAAGGGCGTGCTCATCTCCGTCCTTACCCTGCTCCTTTACAAGCGGGTAGCCCGCCCCCTCTTCGGAAAATAAGTATCAAAGCGGAAGAAGCCAAGCTTCTTCCGCTTTTCAGCTTGTCAAAAAACTACCAAAACACCCTCATATCTGGTATAATACGAATATGGGGGTGTATTCATGGAACAATGGAGAAAAGATGCCCGGCGAGAAGCGGTTATAACAGACCTGG
>LHCFC01400__coassemble_2277_pt1 | contig 10938 bp, 11 predicted proteins | sample LHCFC01400__metabat2_low_PE_055 | metagenome-assembled genome bin LHCFC01400 | reverse complement strand
TTGCCGTACTCCTTCGCATACGCCTTTGCAAGCTCACTCTTGCCAATACCGGGGATACCCTGGAGAAACACCTTACTGTGATCCACCAGAAGGGTGTGAAGCCGTTCCAGCTCCTGCTCACGGCCCAGAAACCACCGGCAGGGCCTGGGAATGTCCGTATCGAAGATATAATCCACTACAGCCGGGGACAGATTTCCTGGTGTCAAAAGCTGCTTTTTTCGTACATCCCGCTTTTCAAAACGGAGCTGCATGGCAAGGCAAAGAACCTCTGTAATAAATACCGCTTCATCCATTTCATCCCCAAAGGAGAATCCCTCCGTCAGTTCCATCTTCTTCTGGGCTGACACATTGGGAGCCTGCATCACAAGGTCATACAGCTCCTGTGCAGCCATGGCGCTGTCCGGCATAAGAGGCAGCAGCCAGTTTTGAATGCGTTGATTCAGTGCCCGCTGGTTTTTCGGGTCTTGATAATGGGTGATTATCACAGGGCTCAGCTTTGCCATACCGTTGATCCATCTGCAAACCTGCCCGTTGTCAAATTCCAGTGCCGACTGGGAACCGGAACACACATCCGCAAACAACGACTCCAGGAAATCCGTCTGATTGCCAAAGTTTTCATCCGGAATATTCCGGCGCAGGACTGCCATCACCGATGCAAAATCCAATCGTTCCATCTTTTCACTCCCTCCCTTTTCCAAAGAGCCTTCTTTTATTTCATTATACAACTTTTTAAGATGTTGTGTAAACATATTTCGAACATATTTTCGACAGATTCATGCAATTCCCGCTCAATTTGCCTTCAATGCAAATTTCTGCATTTCTTTATAGAATATCCTCACAAAGAGCCCATTGCAGATTCTCAAATCATCCCTTTTGCATGATTTGGCTGGAAATTGGCAACACTATAAAGGAGTTTGGAGGTGGACGTTATGGCTGAATGTACCAAGGAAGAAAATGAAGCAAAAAAACGGTGCGTTGTGGAGAAGATGTGGCTGAATTACTTCAACAATTCTCTTCTGGAAAAAGGGCTCATCACCGAAGCCCAGCATCGGAAAATGAAAATCCAAATCAACAGCCGTAAGGCGTCTGCTTTGGAATAAACTTGAACCGGAGAAGCACCCCATGGATCCTTCTTCGGTTCTTTGTTTCCTGTAGAATCATATTGCTTTTTCGTATTTTTGTTGTATAATACTAATAGTAATGATACAACGAATATCAAAGGAGAATGCAATATGGATATTCATGACCTGAGGCTCTTGCTGAAATCAAAATCCATATACGATATTCCTCTCCGGGTGACTTACTATGCCCGTGTTTCCTCTGAAAGCGACGAGCAGTTGAACTCTCTCGGTAATCAGATCACATACTACGAGGATCTTATCAAGCGAAACAAAAACTGGACTTTTGTTCCCGGTTATATCGATGAAGGTCTGTCCGGTATCTCCACAAAAAAGCGTGAGAATTTCAACCGAATGGTTGAAGATGCCGCAGAGGATAAATTCGACCTTGTAATCACCAAGGAGATTTCCCGTTTTGCCCGTAACACATTGGATTCCATTCAATATACCCGTCAGCTTCTGAATTGCGGTGTGGGTGTTTTCTTCCAGAATGATAACATCAACACCCTGGACGAAGATTCCGAGCTTCGCCTTTCCATCATGTCCTCCATCGCCCAGGACGAGCTTCGCAAGCTGAGCAGCCGTGTAAAATTTGGCCATCAGCAGGCCATCAAGGATAAGGTGGTGCTGGGTAACAGCCGGATCTTCGGCTATGTGAAAGATGGCGGCAGATTGGTCATTGACGAGGCCGAAGCAGCCCTGGTTCGGGAACTGTTTGAGCTGTATTCCACTGACGAATACAGCATGAAGCAAATTGAAAATATCTTCTGGGAGAAGGGCTACCGCAATCACAACGGCAAAAAAATCGCCCACACGACCATGTCCAACATGATCGCCAATCCCAAGTACAAAGGCTATTATGTTGGCAACAAGGTGAAGGTCATTGATATGTTTACCAAGAAGCAAAAATTCCTCCCCCCGGAGGAATGGGTGATGTTCAAGGACGAAACCGGAGAAATCGTACCCGCAATTGTTTCCGAGGATCTATGGAATCAGGCAAACGCCATCTTAAAGCGGCGCAGCGATGATGTAAAATCCCGGCAGGGTATTTGTAATCATGCCAACCTGCTCACAGGAAAGCTCTACTGCACCTGCTGTGGCGCCGCCTATTACCGCCGAGAATCCAGAGATAAGCAGGGTAACAAAAACAGCCGCTGGGTATGCTCCGGCAAAATCAAAAACGGTGCAGATTCCTGTCCCTCCTTTGCCATCTACGAAGAAGAAATCAAACCTCTGATTCTGGATGTAGCCCGGGATACAAAAGTATTCACCGAGGCACTGATTGAAGAATATGTGCAGCGATTCCAGGCATTGGAGGCCAGTAACGATATACCCAAGCAAATTGCACAGCAGAAAAGCCGCAGAGAATTGGCGCTGAAGAAGAAATCCAAGCTGTTGGAATACAATGTAACCGGTGCAATTTCTGATGCGGACTTCATTGCCATGAACAAACAGTGTGCCGACGAGATTGCGGACGCTGAAGCGCAGATCATGGAACTGGAGCAACAACTGTATTCCAAGGAGGAATTCCGCAAGCAGATCGATGCATTGAAAGCAACCATGCAAGCATTGGAGCAAGCTGCGGCAACCGGTGCCATCACCCCGGAATTTATCAACGAATATATTGATAAAATCTTCGCAACACCGGAAAGTGAGGGGGTAATGCGCCTGGATATTAAGATTTTTACCGGCGAAAGCACCCAACGCTACTTCGAAAAACTCGTTGGTCGTACGGGTCACATTTCTAAGAAGATGATCGAGGCTTACGAGCAGGGAATGCAGTAATTCCAAAGAAGCCACAACAAAGGCCGCAGCTTTTGGCTGCGGCCTTTGGTCTGTCTGTTTCAAACAGAATTTTGGAAAAGGAAAGTCTTTTTACCAGTTTTCGTGGATGGAGGGGCGGAGGTACTGGTTGTAGATGGCTGCAACCCCTTCCATTTGCTCCCGGGTGAGGGGCGGGAGCTGGGCGGCCCGGACGTTGGAGAGGACCTGGGCCTGCTTGCTTGCCCCGGGGATGACGGCGGAGACGGCCTCGTGCATGAGAATCCAGCGAAGGGCGTAAGGAATCAGATCCTGGGTGCCGAAGAGGGCTTTCAGGGCTTCCACTGCCTGAAGGCCCAGAGCATAGTCCACGCCGGAGAAGGTTTCGCCCTTGTCGAAGGCCTCGCCGTTGCGGTTATAGCTTCGGTGGTCGTCCTTGCCGAATACCGTGTCCTTGGTATACTTTCCTGTGAGCAGGCCGCTGGCCAGGGGTACCCGGGCCAGGATGCCGATGTCCTTTTTCTGAGCCTCCGGGAACAGAGCATCCGCAGGCTTCAGGCGGAACATATTGAAAATCACCTCCATGGCGGCGATGGGGTATTCCATGGCTGCCAATCCCTCGGAGACTTTCTCGATACTTACGCCATAGTGGGCGATTTTGCCCTTCTCCACCAGCTTGTCCATCCCGGCAAAGAGGCTGTCCTTGTGGTAGACGGAGGTGGGAGGACAGTGAAGCAGCACCAAATCCAGCTGCTCCACCCCCAGCCGCCGGAGGCTGCCGTCAATGAAGGTCTCCATGTTCTCCGGGGTGTAGCCTTCGGCGGTGTGGGGGTTCAGGCCCCGGCCGCACTTGGTCACCACGAAAAAGTGGTCAGGGTGGGTTTTCAGGAACTTTCCGATGGCCTTTTCGCTGTTGCCGTCGTTGTAAATATCCGCCGTGTCAATGAGATTGATGCCGCTGTCATAGCTGGCCTCCAGAATCTTCATGGCCTCGGCTTCATTGAAGGGGTCGCCCCAACGGGTGCCCAGCTGCCAGGTACCCAGGCCGATTTCGCTGACCATCCGGTTGGTTTTTCCCAGTTTTCTCAGGTTCATGTTTTCCTTTCCTTTCTTCAACGCCGGAATACTTCCCGGGCCTTCTTCATGTTTTCGCAAATCTGCACGCCGAAGGGGCAGTTGGGCTCACAGCGGCCGCATTGCAGACAGTCCTCCGCCGTGGCATCCAGGGACCAATAGTGTTCCATCACCGTTTCCGGCACCTGGTCCTGCTGCCGGGCCAGGTCCAGGAACTTGGTAATGGCGGCAATGTCCAGGTGGGCGGGACAGGGCTGGCAGTGGTTGCAGTACATACACTTGCCCGTCATGGACAAGGGGGCTCCGGCGGAGAAAATATGGGAATAATTCCGCTCCGCCTCCGGCAAGGTCTGGTGGCGCACCGCTTCCAGCACCTCCTGGGGGGTGTGGCAGCCCACCAGCACGGACTTGACCCCGTTCCGGTCCAGGCAGTACTGGATACACTGGGGAACGGTCATGGCCACCCCAAAGGGGGAGCTTTCCGCTTTCAGGAGGGTCCCGGCTCCCAGGGGCTTCATCACCGTGATGGCCACCCCCAGGGCTTCGCACTGGGAGTAGAGGGTCTGCCGGGCCTCGTCCACCACCAGGCCGCTTTTCTCCATGCCCTTGAAGTCCATCAAATCATAAATATCCGTGTCGGCGGCCTCCATGTCGTAGGCCGGGTTGATGCTGAACATCAGCACATCCACCAGGCCGCTCTGGGCCGCCTGGAGGGCGATGTGGGGATTGTGGGAGCTCATGCCGATGTGGCGGATGATTCCCTTCTCCTTCAATTCCCGGGCGTAGGCCATCACCGGTCCGCCGAACACCAGGTCAAAGTCCTCCTGGCTGTCCACATAATGAATCATGCCGATGTCCATGTAGTCGGTTTGCAGCCGGTCCAGCAGGTCCTGAAAGGACCGGCGGGTTTTCTCGATGTCCCGGGTCCGGGTGTACTGACCGTCCTCGTACACGGTGCAAAGGTGGCCCTGGAGAATCATTTTCTCCCGCCGCCCGAAAAGAGCCTGACCGATGTGGTCCCGGGTAGGGGCCTGGGGCATGAAAACATCCATGAAGTTGATGCCGTTTTCCAGGGCGGTGTCCAAAATGACCCGGGTTTCCTCCGCAGTCAGGCCGTTGAGCCACTCGCCCCCCAGACCGATTTCACTGACCCGGAGGCCGGTTCTTCCCAATACTCTGTAGTGCATAAGCTGTCTCTCCTATTTACAAAACCTTTTTCAGGGAGTATACTCAGATTATATGCCCCCGGTGTCCCGGAGGCAAGTACGCACAATCTTTTTACATAGTGAAAAAGTTTTCACTATAGGAGGACCCATGGAGAAAATCGAAGTAACCTGCGAGATGGAAGTGACCCTGAAAATGATTGGGGGTAAGTGCAAGCCCCTGATTCTGGAGAATCTCATCACCCACGGAACCCAGCGGTTCAGCCAGATCCAGCGGCAGCTGCCCCAGGTATCCCAGCGGACCCTCACCAACCAGCTCCGGGAGCTGGAGGCGGACGGTCTCCTTACCCGCCAGGTCTACCCCCAGGTGCCCCCCCGGGTGGAATACACCATCACCCCCAAGGGCCAGTCTCTAAGTGAGATTCTGGAGCTCATGTGTGCCTGGGGGGAGAAAAACATGGACAGCCGGTTCGTTCTGACCAATCCCCAGTGCGGCGGGGAAGCATAACCAAAAGCCGGCCCTTTTTCCAAAAGGGCTGGCTTTTCTCATTGACAAAAAAGGGAAAAGGGGTAAAATTAGGGTAAGAGGCCGGGATTTTCCCGGAAAAGAGGCAAAAGAAGGAGGAATCGGTATGAAAAAACGTTGGGAAATTCTGCTGGTGCTCCTGGTGGCGGCGGTGCTGCTGACAGGCTGCAAGGCCAAGGCACCCCAGGAAGCGCAGGAGGCCTGTGAAAGCTTCTTCGCCGCCTTCACCAGTCAGGACGAGGCCGCTCTGGCGGCGGTGCTGGAAGGCGGAGAGCTTTCTATGCCTGCCTCTCAGATGCAGCAGCGGATGGAGGAAAAGCTGGCTTTTTCCATAAAGGAGTCCAAAAAGGACGGGGACACCGTCACCATTTCCGCCGTCATCACGGCGGTGGATCTGGAGCAGGTGCTGCTGTCCCTGCCTGAGAGCGTCAACTCCCAGGAGACTGCCCGGGAAGCTTTGCTTGCAGCGCTGCAAAAGGAGGATGTGCCCAGAAAGGACTTTTCTGTGGAGGTGCTTCTGGTGCAGCAGGATGGCAAGTGGGTGGTACGGATGACCCGGGATCTGGCGGATGCCCTGCTGGGGGGCTACTACTCCATTCTGGATAAGCTGGCAGAGGAGGTAGGGGCATGAAAAAGCTTTGGAAAATCATGGCTGTGTGTTTGGCTGTGGTGCTGGCCCTGCCGCCCCTGGCTGTCCAAGGGGCAGAATCCCACCTTTCGGAGGTGGGAGAGCTGACGGTATACATGGAGGGTCAGGGCACGGTGAAGGTGCCTGCGGTTTTGTATGACGAAGAAATCATTCTGGTCTCCCCGGAGACGGCGGCCAACCTCACAGGGGCGGAGCTATCCTGGGAATCGGACGAGGAATTTGTGCTGAACCGGGATGGCTATCTGGTGGCAGTGGACACTGCCACCGGCAACATCCAGATTGCCCTGGCTCCGGAGGACGGGAAGGCCTATGGTCTGTATCAAGGCGAGAGCTTCTCCCTGCTGGTAAACCAGCGGGCAGTCTTTGCCCAGGAGGAGGTGCCGGTGGTGCCTCTGGAGCAGATTCTGTACCTGATGAATGTGCAATGGATTTGCGCCGACGACCGGGTGTATCTCTATCGCCCCAGGGAAACGGCGTGGAATGTGGCGGCGGACTATATCTCCATGTTCCAGTCCCTGCCCACCACCCCGGAGATTCTGGGAGAGTCGGTGGCGGACCATTGGGGCAACTCCTTCAAGTACGGCCTGCTGGCCTTTGCGGACGAGGTAAACTTAGGCTACCTGATTCCCTTTGCCGGGGCGGAAATCTGGGAGGAGGGCAAGACCAAGGAGTCCCTGCTCACCCTGGCGAACCCCTGCGAAAATATTACGGGGGATTTGCAGCAGCAGGCCCAGATAAGCAGCGAGAAGTTCCTGGGGGACCTGGGAAAGCTGGCGTCGGACATTGGCCAGATGGGAGATAGCGGTGCCAAGGTGGCGGAAAAGCTGATCAAAAGCGTGTCCACCTGGTCCCAGGTGGAGCTGCCCTCGGATGTGTCCGACTTCTTCACCGGCGTGGATACCATGGGCAAGGTTGTGACGGCCTTCACCATTGCCGGCCGTTCCAACACCTGGACGGAGGGGTATCTTTCCCAGCTTTCCTATCTTTCGGAGGTGGAAGCCCCGGAATTTGGGGAATTCTGCCAGGTAATCAACCGGACCGCCGCCTCCCTTGCAGGGGAGTATGAAAACTACCCCTTCACCGCCGCAAAGGAAATCGGAAAAATCATTGCAGGAGCCCTGGGGGATGCTCTGGCGGGGAAAACCCCCTTCGGGAAGGCTGTGGAAGCTTACAATCTGGTTCACACCTTTGTGGCAGCCAATCTTCCCGCCGTACAGCTGGCGGAGCAGGCAGGAGACAACGCCTCCGCAGCCAAGCGCCTCAGCGACCTTTCCGCCCTGGTCTGGAACCAGTACGCCTCCGTCCTGGCAGACACCATCAATCTGGAAAGCCATGACTCCACGGAGGCCATTGCCCGGCTGCGGCTGGTGGGCTCTTTGCTGATGAACACCGCCACCCACAGCTATGACTCCCTTTACAGTGCCTGGAAAAACGAATATCTGGCCAAGAACCCGGAGGCCTCTGCCTCGGAGATTCTGGAAAAGGCCGGGGACACCATGACCATGGAGGAACTGGGACAGAAGCTGGTGAACGCCCAGACCTTCCTGACCCGGTGGGAGGAGACCTCCCAGTACGACCCCAGCCTGCTGCTCTACGGAGACATGCACAACCTTGCCAGCACCACCGTGGGTGCTTACCGGGAGAAAATCCCCCCGGAATATGTGAAATTTGTGGTGCTGCCGGTGTTCTCCTCCAACATTGCCCAGTACCAGGGGACGGTTTACACCCTGGGCAAAGCTCTGCCGGGGCTTACAGAATTTACCATGGCGCCCGGCTCCTATGACTACATCTGTGCCATCGGCTTCTACAAGAACCGGCTGTACTACGCCTGCAAAACCACCGGCACCAGCGAAATCAGCTCCGCCATCTATGTGTGCAACCCGGATGGCAGCGACCTGCAGCTGATTGCAGACGCCCCCGTGGGCTCCGGCAAGCCCAACTGCACCGCCTTCCTGATTCAGGATGACCGGCTGTACTATGGCTATTACGGAGAGGCGTACTATGACCTGACCACCGGAGAATCCGGGGAGTGCTGGGGGGACAAGGATATGGAGTGCGGCACACGCCTTGCCAGCCACCGGGACTCCTATCTGACCTACGCCCCCAACGGGCAGTACTACAAGGGCTACGGCACCATCACCTTCTACAACAAAGAGGACCAGACGGAGACGGTGATTTACGAAAACAGCCAGATGCCCTCCATCCAGATTCAGGCGGTAACAGAGGACTACCTGTACTTTACCACCATCCACAAAGACGGGATGAACTGCTCCCTGATGCGCCTGAATCTGCAAACCCTTCAGGCGGAGGAGCTGGATGTCCGTCCAGCTGTAGGCAGCGGCTACTACTTTGCCTGGTAAAAAACAACACCCCCTCCTTTGGGATTGCTCCCATGGGAGGGGGTGTTTATTCAGGGGATGCCGGGGCCCAGGATTGGGAAAAGCACCTGGCGGAGCTTTTGGGCTGCCTTGCTCTGTCCATCATTGGTGGGGTGGAGGCCGTCGGCGTAGTCGGAATCTTCCAGCCAGCCCCGGGTGTCCACCAGGTAAATGCCGGCCTGGGTTTCTCCAAAGGAGCGCACCACCTGGGTGATTTCCTCCCGGAAGGCCCTCCTTTACGGCATCCGAACCGCATTGCTGGCAGGGGCGGTGATGGGCTCTCTGGCCTTTTTCGCCGGGGATCTTTTAGCCTCCCTCTTCTCCGGGGACAGCCAGGTGATTGCCTGTGCCCACGACTATCTGAAAGCCTACGCCATCGACTGCCTGCTCACCGCCGTGCTTTTCTGCTTCGTGGGTTACTTCAACGGCTTCGGAAAAACCATCTTTGTGATGGTGCAGGGGGTCATCGGTGCCTTCTTTGTGCGGATTCCGGCGGTGTTTCTTATCCAACGGCTGGAAGGGGCCACCTTGTTCCACATCGGCCTGGCCACCCCCCTGTCCTCCCTGGTTCAGATTGCTCTGTGCCTGCTTCTGTTCCTCCGGGAAGGGAAAAAGCCCATCATGTGATGTTTTTATACTTTCTGGTTCTGCCGGGTATCGCCGCTTTCTGGCGATACCCGGCATTTTTTCGGAATATGGGGAATGGAGGAAATGCCTTGACAAATTCCTACAGTTGGTGTATAGTTAAGGCGTAAGTAATAAGTAGTAAGTAACAATATATTTTTATTTATTTAATATTCAGGAAAGTAGGTGTAATTTATGAAACAGCTAACTTTACCACAGCAATATGCGGTGCTGGCTCTGGACGGTCAGATGGTGGGCTATTCCTCTGTGGCAAAGGGTGCGGCGCTGCGCTGTCTGAAGGCAGCTCAGGTTCTGGAAGAGAAAAACGCCCTGGCCTGTTCCCCGGCGGAATGGGAAAAACAGCTGCAAAAGGCAGCGGCTGCCGCCAGAAAGCTCAAACGGAAAGCAGCAGCTCAGCTGGAGGCCAGCGTGGCCGCTTCCCTCCGGGATGCGGGACTGCTGGAGGAAATCCCCGATCTTCTGGGGTGCGACATCAACTATTACACCTCCGGGGTTTCTCTGAAAGCCTACCGTTGCCGGGAGGAGGATTATCTGGGCATCCGGGAAGGACTGCGGGCGGAGATTCTGGAGCCGGGAGAGGTTACCCGGGAATGTGCCGTCCTCCTTTGGCTTCTCCGGGAAAGCGGCTGCATCCACGACTGCTTCTCTGCCAAAGAGCAGCAGACTCTTCAGGAGCGGATGACGAGCCTTGCCGCCGGGGATGAATTCTGCCGCCTTTTGTGGGAGACGGAATGTCACAGCCCCTGGCAGCTTTTCGCCCTGCGGTTTTTGCAGAAAAAGCACAACCTCTTCCGCAATCCCTATCTGGAAGGGGTAAATCTGGTATTTCCCTTTTTGGAAAGACGGAAAGCCATCTTCATTGATTTTTCCCTGCTGGGGACTGATGTTGCAGAGCGCAGAGCAGCCACCGTGGCCTTTCTCCGGGAGCAGGGACATCGAGTGGAGGAGGTAAAATCCGGCACAGAGACCCTTTTGAAGGTGGAAAACACCTACTACCGCATCTTCCCCGGGGCAAGGCGGGTATATAAGCTGCCGGTTCAGGGGGTGAATCTGGTTCCCGTATACTGGTAACCGGAAAGCCTATGTCAAGACAGCGAAGTTTGCAGACCATTGCGGAGGCGGAATACATCTCCATCGGTGAGCTGGCTCGGCTCACCGGCACCCGGTACAGCACCCTGAAATTCTACACAGAGGAAGGGATGCTTCCCTTTCATCAGGAGGGGGAGAAACTGGTGCGGCGCTATCACCGGGAGGAGAGCATCCGGCAGCTTCAAAGAATCCGGCAAATGCGGGAGGAGGGGCTGACCATCCCCCAGATTCAGGCGGTATTGGAAAGTGACGAAGAAGAATAGAAAACAGCAAAAACACACCCCACTTGTAAGATGGCATCCTTTACCATCCCGCAAATGGGGTGTGTTTTCAGACTTTCCAGTACATTTCTCACTCCACCGGAGTTCGGATAACAGCGATGTCTCCCCTGGAAATATAACCGGTGAGTTTTTACTGATGTGCGATAAAGAAGTAATAGAAGTGTAAAAAATTTTGCCGTTCCTATCCGGCACTTGCGCATTGTGTCGGATAGGTCGGGCGGTTATTCGGGCAAGTCCACCTTGCCAACAAAAGA
>LHCFC01400__coassemble_2040_pt1 | contig 12896 bp, 9 predicted proteins | sample LHCFC01400__metabat2_low_PE_055 | metagenome-assembled genome bin LHCFC01400 | reverse complement strand
GGGTGCCTTGTTCCCACGCTGTCGATTGAAAGTCTGAAAAAGCCCGGTATCGCACAATAGAACGATACCGGGCTTTTTTAGTGAATAGTGAAGAGTGAATAGCGAAAAAGTGGCGGACAAGCCGCCGATACCGGGCGGGGCGGTGTGCCACCGCTGTCAATGCGTGCACAGTACCAATGTTTTCGTTCCCCATTTTACTCGGTAACGATACCGGGCGGGTCAGGGAAGTAACGATAAGCTAAAAGCCACCGTGCGAAATTGCCACCGGGGGCTCCCCGGTTAATCGGCGAAGTCCAGGATGTCTTTGTAGCGGTCCTTGAAGATGTTGTAGACGGTGTTGAGAATTCCCTCGTCCTCCACGGCGCAGTAGGTCTCGTTCTCCTCGTCTACCGGTCGGATTTCCAGAATCACAATCTCGGAGGACTCCTCCTCGGCGGGAATCAGCACCAGATACTCCTTCCCCTCGTAGGGAATGCAGTCCAGGTACTCAAAGTCCACATTTTCACCGTTTTCGTCGGTGAGGGTGATGATGGAGGTCTCTTCCTCCTGGGGCAGCAGTTCTTCCTTTTCCATAGTTTTCAGCTCCTGTGGTTTTTTCCCCATTATAATAAACATACCCAAAAGTATCAATATTTTACCCCCAAAGTTTTCGGGAAAAGCACTTGCTATTTTTCCGGTTTTTTTATAAAATAAATGGGTATTTTGATTTTTAGGCAGGAAGGTTGGTCTGGGATGAAAACGGGTTACGATAACGAAAAATATATCAGAACGCAGTCTGCCCACATTCGGGAGCGGATTGCCAAGTTCGGCGGAAAGCTGTACCTGGAGTTCGGCGGCAAGCTCTATGACGACTACCACGCCTCCCGGGTGCTGCCGGGCTTTCAGCCGGACAGCAAGCTGCAAATGCTTTTGCAGCTGAAAGACCAGGTGGAAATGGTCATCGCCATCAACGCCGACGACATTGAAAAGAGCAAGGTTCGGGGCGACCTGGGCATCACCTACGACCGGGACGTGATTCGCCTGATTCAGGTATTCCGGGATTTAGGGCTGTACGTAAGCAGCGTGGTGCTGACCCTTTACAACGACCAGCCCCTGGTTCGGGCGTTCCAGGCCCGGCTGGAAGGACTGGGCGTCCGGGTGTACCACCACTATGATATCCCCGGCTACCCCTCCAACATCGCCCACATCGTCAGCGACGAGGGCTACGGCAAGAACGACTACATCGAAACCACCCGGGAACTGGTGGTAGTCACCGCCCCCGGCCCCGGCAGCGGCAAGCTGGCCACCTGCCTGAGCCAGCTCTACCACGAGCACAAGCGGGGCATCCAGGCAGGCTACGCCAAGTTTGAGACCTTCCCCATCTGGAACCTGCCCCTGAACCACCCGGTGAACCTGGCCTACGAGGCAGCCACCGCTGACCTGAACGACGTGAACATGATCGACCCCTTCCACCTGGAGGCTTACGGCAAGACCACCGTGAACTACAACCGGGACGTGGAGGCCTTCCCGGTACTGGTGGCCATGTTCGAGAAGATTCTGGGGAAGTGCCCCTACAAGTCCCCCACGGATATGGGCGTGAACATGGTGGGCAACTGCATCACCGACGACGCTGTGGTGTGTGAAGCCTCCCGGCAGGAGATTGTGAGGCGTTACTACACCGCCCTGTGCGACCAGAAGCGGGGCAAGGCCACGGAAGCCCAGATCATGAAGCTGGAACTGCTGATGAAAAAAGCCGGGGTCACCCCGGAGGACCGTCCCGTGGTGGCAGCGGCTCTCCATCGTGCGGAGGAGACCAGCAAGCCTGCCGCCGCCATGGAACTGCCCGACGGCCGGATTCTCACCGGCAAGACCTCCAACCTTCTGGGCGCCTGCGCCGCATTGCTGCTCAACGCCCTGAAAGCCCTGGCAGGGCTGGAGGACGGGGTGCACCTGATTGCCCCGGAGGTCATAGGTCCCATCCAGCACCTGAAAGTAGACCACCTGGGGAACCGGAACCCAAGGCTTCATACCGACGAGGTGCTCATCGCCCTGTCAATCTGTGCCACCACCGACCCCCGGGCGGAGGCCGCCATGGAGCAGCTGGACAAGCTCCGGGGCTGCGAAATCCACTCCTCTGTGATTCTCTCGGAGGTGGACGAGCAGGTATTCAAGCGCCTGGGCGCCAACCTCACCTGCGAACCCCGGTTCAAAGGCTGATAGGACAACAAAAACCTGAATAAAAGGAGGAAAACCCCCAAAAACCGGGGCTTTTCCTCCTTTTTTCGTATATCCACCCGCCCATAGCTCCCGACCGTCGGGAGCTGCGGCGAGTCGCCGCTGACAATGCGCACGGCAACTTTCTGCGATTCGTTACTTCCCTGCCCCGCCCGGTATCGATACCGCACCCAAAGGCTCCCGGCCTGTGGAAGCTGGCAAAAATCTTTGATTTTTGACTGAGGGATTCTACAGCAGGTACTTTCCCAAAGAACAAGCCAATGTGGAAAGGTTCGCACCCCATAGCTCCCTCCGGGAGGGAGCTGGCACGGCGTAGCCGTGACTGAGGGAGCCAGCGGGGGGTAAGCTGACGGTTTGATTTTGGGGTGGTACTTGATAAAGGTTATCGATACCCCGACCTCCACCGCAGTAACGATACCGGGCATTGGAGGGGCAGTAACGATTTGCTGAAGATTACCGTGCGAAATTGTCTGCGGCGACTCGCCGCCGATACCGGGCAGGTCAGGGAAGTAACGATTTGCTGAAAGCCACCGTGCGCATTGCCACCGGGGGCACCCCGGCGGGCGGGTCAGGGAAAGAACGATTACAGACCAGTTCAGTGCGAAATTGTCAGCGGGCACTGCCTGCCGATACCCTATGCCGATTTTACTGGGTAGTTACCTCCAATAGGCATAGGAAATGGGATAGCTTTGGGGAGGTTCCGCCTCTGGTGGTCAAATAGGTTTTGCGCCCGCTGGCTCCCTCCGTCTTGGGGCTGCGCCCCAAGCCACCTCCCTCCCGGAAGGAGGTATAAACGAAGCCTTCTGCAAGCCAACGATACTGAGAAGATTCACCAAATCAGGAGTTCTGGTTTTCCGTGAACAGGTTGGCGCTCTGGGTGAAGTACAAATCGGCGTAGATGCCGCCCTTTTTCAGCAGCTCCTGATGGCTGCCGCACTCCGTAATTACCCCGTCTGCAATGGAGATAATCCGGTTGGCAGAGCTGATGGTGGAGAGGCGGTGGGCAATGATGAGGGTGGTTCTGCCCTGGGACAGGGTATCGAAGGCCCGCTGGATTTTTGCCTCCGTCACCGAGTCCAGCGCGGAAGTGGCTTCGTCCAGGATGAGGATGGGGGGATTCTTCAGGAAAATCCGGGCGATGGCCACCCGCTGCTTCTGACCGCCGGAAAGGAGGGTTCCCCGCTCTCCCACATAGGTGGAAAAGCCGTGAGGCATTGCCAGAATGTCCTCGTAGAGCTCCGCCTTCTTGGCGGCCTCCATAACCTCCTCATCGGTGGCAGAGGGACGGCCGTAGCGGATGTTTTCCAGGATGGTGTCCGCAAAGAGGAACACATCCTGCTGGACAATGCCGATGTTCTGGTGGATGGAGCGCTGGGTCACATCCCGCACGTCCTTGCCGTCAATGGAAATGCTGCCGCCGGTGACGTCATAGAACCGGGGAATCAGCTGGCACAAGGTAGTCTTGCCGCCGCCGGAGGGGCCCACCACGGCGATGGTCTCCCCGGGGGAGACCTCCAGGCTCACATCGTGCAGCACCTCCGAATCCTCGTTGTAGGAGAAATCCACATGGGACACGGAGATTGCGCCCTTCACATCCTCCAAATCCGGAGCACCGGGCTTGTCCTTCAGGGTGGGCTCGGTGCGCATAATCTCCACAAACCGGGTCAGTCCTGCGTAGCCGGAGGAGAACAGCTCTGCAAAGTTGGCAATTTTCCGCATGGGGTTGACAAAGGCGGTGATATACAGGGTAAAAGTAATCAAATCCCGGTAGTCCATGGCTCCCTGCATAATCAGGTAGCCGCCGTAGCCGATAATCACCACATTGAGGGTACACAGCAAAAACTCCATGGAGCTGGTAAACCGGGCCATGGCCTTGTATTGCAGCTTCTTGGCCCCACGGTAGGTGGCGTTGGCTTTGGTGAACCGCTCATTTTCCAGCTCCTCATTGCCGAAGGCCTTGGCGGTGCGGATGCCGGAGAGACTTGCCTCAATCTCCGTGTTGATGTGACCGATTTTCCGCTTCACTCCCACGGAGGTGTCTGCCAGGGACTTGCGGAAGTACATCACCACCCCGATGAAGATGGGAAGCATCAGACCCACCACCAGAGCCAGCTGCCACTGGATGGTAGCCATCACCACCACAGCGCCGAAAATGGTGAAAATGGCGGTGACCATATCCTCCGGGCCATGGTGGGCAAGCTCGATGAGGTCAAAGAGGTCTGAGGTGAGACGGCTCATGAGCTGTCCCGTGCGGTTCCGGTCGTAAAAGTCGTGGCTCATGCCCTGCATATGCCGGAACAAATCCGCCCGGATGTCCGTCTCCACCCGGACGCCGAAGGTGTGGCCGAAATAGCACACAATGTATTGAAGCCCCGCCCGAATCAGATACGCCCCCACCATAATGGCAATGATGGTGAAGAAGGTGGCGTACAGGTGGTTGGGAAGCAGGTCGTACAGAGCACTTCTTGTCACAATGGGAAAGAGCAAATCCACCCCGGAGATGGCGATGGCGCAGCCCATATCCAGAGCAAAGAGCTTCCAGTGCCGCTTGAAGTAGCCGAAGAAAATCCCCAGCAGGGATTTCTTCTGAAAATCCGTTGTATTCATAGTCGTCCTCCTTATTGGGTACCATTATACAAGGATTTTTCCCAAGTTGCAATCGGGAGCTTTTGACTTTTTTTCCGGATGTGGTACAATAGCCCCGGAGGGATGGCTATGGAGATTGCAGAAAAGGATTTTGTGGTGTGCCGGAAGGCTGTGGGGCTGGATTCGGAGCACGAGCTTCCCCGGCTTCTCCGGGAGAAGCTGGGTGGAGAGATTTACCCTGTCCACCGACTGGATTTGAATGTAGGAGGCCTGATGGTCTACGCCCGCAGCAAAAGGGCGGCGGCAGAACTGTCCCGCCTCATCCAGGAGGGGCAGCTGCAAAAAGAATATGTTGCCCTGGTACACGGCACCCCCGCCCCAGAGGGGTATCTGACAGACTATTTATATAAGGACAGCCGGAAGAACAAGGTGTTCGTGGTGAAAAAGCCCCGCAATGGTGTAAAAGAGGCAGCCCTTTCCTACCGGTGCCTGTGCCCCGGCGAGGAATCCTTGGTGCAGGTGCTCCTGCACACCGGACGCAGCCACCAGATTCGGGTGCAATTTGCCAGCCGGGGCTTTCCCCTGGTAGGCGACCACAAATACGGCAGCCGCAGCCCCCTGGAAGCCCCCCGGCTGTACTCCTGCCGCCTCACCTTCCCCTGGGAGGGAAAGATGCTGACCTTCACAGACCTTCCCCACTGGGCAGAAGGAGCCCAGTTGCAGGATTTGAGAAATATGAAAAAAATCTGAAAAAGGGGTTGACTTTTGCTGCCCCCTGGGTTATAATAGCGGAGCTGTCTGACAAATGCTGCTATAGCTCAGTCGGTAGAGCGCATCCTTGGTAAGGATGAGGTCGCCAGTTCAAATCTGGCTAGCAGCTCCAAAAAAACTCCAATCCGATTTGTGATTGGAGTTCTTTTTTTGCTTGCAAAACTGGCGACCTCATCCTATTTTCAATCGTGAGGTCGTTTAGGGTTCCCGCAAAACCTGTTTTGCGGGAACCCGGTAGCCAGTTCAAATCTGGCTAGCAGCTCCAAAAAAGCTTCAATCCCATTGGGGATTGGAGCTTTTTTCGTTCTTCTGACTATTTGAACTGGCGACCTCATCCTGTTTTCAATCGACAGCGTGGGAAAGAAATACCCCCCAAAAACCACAATCTATAACGGGGGCAGAAACTAAAACCCTGCACCCGAGCCAAAGCGAAGGGTCAATCTCCCGATGGTTCCACCCGGGGGATTCTAAAGGGGGGAACAATTCGAGCGGGAGCGAGTTGTTCCCCCCTTAAGCCGGCTTCTTTGCTTACTTTCTTGCCGGAGCAAGAAAGTAAGGCCCCGCTGGCAAGCGCTTGCAAAAAGCCGATTGGAGAACAGACGAAAAGGTTATAACCGGGTGTCGATACCCACCAGCAAGTACCACCCCCAAAGCAAACCGGAACTGCACCCCCCGCTTGCTCCCTCAGTCACGGCTACCGCCGTGCCAGCTCCCTCCCGGAGGGAGCCATGGGGTGCGTACCTTTCCACATGGGTTTGTGCTTTCGGAAAGCGCCTGCTGTGGAATCCCTCAGACGCCTTCACCGCAGCTCCCGACCGTCGGGAGCTATGGACTGGTGCGCATATTGGAAAAGGAGAAAAAGCCCGGATTTTCGGGTTTTTCCTCCTTTTTTATCGCTTTTTCAGGCTTTTTCAAAGCCCCTTACGGCAGCTTGACCGTAAAGCGGCAGCCGGTTTCCAGGTTTTCTACCTCCACCTGCCCCCCCAGAGTGGTGAGAATCTGCTTCACCAGGGCAAGCCCCAGGCCGTTGCCCTCTGCCTGGTGGGAGCTGTCGCTCTGGTAGAACCGGTGGAAAATCCGCTCCAGGCTCTCTGGGGGAATCCCCGGGCCCCGGTCCTCCACCGTGAACACCGTCCCCTCCTTCCGGAGGGTGATGCCCACATAGCCTCCCTGGGGACTGAACTTGATGGCGTTGCCGATGAGGTTGCTCCAAACGTGGCTGAGCAAGCGATCGTCCCCAAAATAGCACACCGGCTCCAGATTCACGTCCAGGTCAATGTCCTTGGCAACCCACTCCGGTTCCAGGGCCACAATCACCTGGCGAATCTGCTCGTCCAGGGAGAAGTTCCGCTTCCGGCTCTGGATGGCCTGGTTATCCACCTTGGAAAGGAGCAAAATGTTCCCCACTAACTTGGAGAGCCGCCGGGTATTGAAGAGAATCTTCTCCACATACACCTGCTGCTCCGGGGTTACCCCTTCGCAGTCCTGCAACAAGGTGGCGTAGCCTTCGATGGCGTTAATGGGGGTTTTGAACTCGTGGGACACGTTGGACACAAAATCCGTCTGCAAAATCTCCGTGGTGCCCAGCTCCTGGGCCATGAGATTGAAGTTCTCGCAAATCTGCTGCAGCTCCCGGAACCGCTGGGGCTCCTCCAGCCGCACATGAAAGTTGCCCTTTGCCACCTGCCCCATGGCCTGTCCCAGCCGGTTGATGGGGGCAAAGAACAGCCGGTTGACAAGGCCAGTCAGAAGGCTTCCCAACAGGGCACTGATACCCAGCACCACCAGAGCCTGCCAGGCGGCAAAGCTCACCCCCAGATATTGCAAAATCGCTCCCACCACGCCGGTAGCCAGAGACATGATGCCCACCTGTAGGAGCACCAGCAAAGTCAGGTACACCTTCATGGAAACATGGGCAGAGCGAACCATCTTTCCCTTTTTCATGCTTTTACCACCTTATAGCCCACGCCCCGGATGGTGACGATTTTGAAGTCCGGGTTGTCCCGGAACCGCTCCCGGAGCCTGCCCACATGGACCTCCACGGTGTGGGCGTCGCTGTCGGTTTCGTAGCCCCAGATCTCATCCATCAGCTGCTGCCGGGTGAAAATCCGCCCGGGGAAAGAGGCCATTTTGTAAAGGAGCATAAACTCCTTCTGGGGCAGCACCACCGAGCCTCCCTCCCAGGTGACGGTGAGGGAGTCCCACTCCATGACGGTGTTCCCCAGGGTCTGGCGGCGCTCGTGAATCATCTGGGCCCGGCGAAGAAGCGCCCCCACCCGCAGCACCATCTCGTTCACATTCACAGGCTTTACCATATAGTCGTCGGTGCCGGAGAGGAAGCCCTGGCGCATATCGTCAAAGGCGTCCTTGGCGGTGACCATCAGCACCGGGGTGGTGATGCCTGCCTCCCGGAGCTGGCTTACCAGGGTGTAGCCGTCCATCAGGGGCATCATCACGTCGGAAATAATCAAATCAAAATAGGTGTTGTCCAGGGCGTCCAGAGCTTCCTGGCCGTTGCTAACCCCCTCCACCTGGTAGCCGTTCTTCCGCAGCACATGGGCAAAGAGCTGGCGCAGCTCCTGGTCGTCCTCTGCAATGAGAATTTTCAGCATGATTTTCTCTCCTGTAAAAAGTCCAGCACCTGCAAAGGCTTCTCTTTCCAGGCAGGAGCCTGTTCCCGCAGCTGAGGCAACGCTCCCCACCCGGCAAGGAGGAACCCGGTTCCGGCGTTCTGGGCGCAGAGCATATCATACACCGAGTCTCCGATATACAGCACTTCCTCCGGGGCCGCCCCGGTGCGCTGCATATAAGCCTCCAAGGGCCCCGCCTCCGGCTTGTGGGTAACGGAGTCCTCGGCGCAGATGACCTCCCCGAAATACCCGGCAATCCCCAGGTTCGGAATTTCCGCATCGTAAAGCAGGTGAGTCCGGGAGGTAGCCACCCCCAGGTGGCAGCCCTGCTGCTGCAAGGTGCGAAGCAGCTCTTCAATTCCGGGATAGAGGGGGTTGCACCCTTCGTAGTGGGTCAGCTGCTCCAGCCACACCTGCATGCCGGCTTTTTCGTCCAGTCCCAGCCGCCGCAGCACGTCCTCCCCGGTAATCCCCAGGGCAAAGTGCAGCTCCTCCCTGGGCGGCTTCTTGCCGGTAAGAATCAGAAGGGTATCCTGCAAAGAGGAAATGGTAGTGTTCTCCGTATCCACCAGCGTTCCGTCCACATCAAAGACAATATGTTTGTAGTCCATGCTCCCAACTCCTGTTCCGTTTTCCCCTATTTTATCCCATTTCCCCCCGTCCGTCAACTGCGGCGAGTCGCCGCTGACAATTCCGCACCAAGCTGGTCTGTAATCGTTACTTCCCTGACCCGCCCGGTATCGTTCTATGGTGCGATATCGGGCTTTTTCAGACTTTCAATCGACAGCGTGGGAATGAAGCGCCCCAAAAACCACGCCCCAAAACGGGGGCAGAGGCTAAAACATACCACCCGAGCCAAAGCGAAGGGTCAATCTCCCGATGGTTCCTCCCGGGGGATTCTCAAGGGGGGAACAATTCGAGCGGGAGCGAGTTGTTCCCCCCTTGAGCCGGCTTCTTTGCTTCCTTTCTTGCCGGAGCAAGAAAGGAAGGCCCCGCTGGCAAGCGCTTGCAGAAAGCTGATTTGGATAACAGGCCCAAAAGCTGTAACCGGGTGACGACAACCACCAGCAAGTACCACCCCAAAGCAACCCACCAGCTTACCCCCCGCTGGCTCCCTCAGACGCCTTCGGCGCCAGCTCCCTCCGGTCGGGAGCTATGGGCTGCTGCGCTTCCACATTGGATTTGTGGGAATTGGAAGTGTATGCTGTAGAATCCCTGATTCCCGGCACCGGGTAAACACCCCCCGGTTTTCCGGGGGCAAGAAATTTGCCTTTTTCCGGGGAAAAAGGACAAATGGGGCTTTACTTTTCCCTTTCTATCCTGTATAGTAGTCCCCGACAGAGTAGGAAACCCTGCGTAAAGTGCTGCCAGAATGGGGAGTTGTGTGGCAGACGAAGGACGGTAGTCCGCGATGGGGTATCCGCACCCGCTGCGTCATAATGGACTGATCCTCCTTTATGTAGCAACGATACTCGGTGGAGCGAATGGCTGCGGACATTCTATCCACGGATTCCTGGACCGCTGCTCCCCTTACGACCCAAGGTCGCAAGGGGCTTTTTTCGTGTCGGGGAACCATCAGCCGCTTTGCTCCAAAAAATAAAGGAGGTTTTCCTATGAACAAACAAACAACCATCCCCATTCTGTCCACCCGGAACCTGGCCTGCTGCGCTCTGCTGGCAGCTTTGAGCGTGGTGCTGGCCCGTCTGGTCATTCCCATGCCCAATGCCACCACCCGGTTCTCCATCGAGGCGGTGCCCATTGTCCTCTCCGGCATTCTCTTCGGCCCCATGGCAGGAGCCCTGGTGGGCTTCTGCGCCGACTTCGTGGGCACACTGTTCTCCGGATTCGGATTCAACCCCCTGTTCAGCCTGCCCCCCATTCTCTACGGCGTCTTTGGCGGTGTATTTCGCCATTACCTGGGGAAGAAAGTGACCATTCCCGGTCTGACCCTGACCTTGCTGCCTCCGGTGGTGCTGGGCTCCATCCTGTGGCAGAGTGCCGCCCTTTCCTATGTTTACAACAGCAAGGGCAGCTTCCAGGCCAGTATGATTTACTTCCTCACCACCCGCTCCGTGCAGTTTGCCGTGACCCTGGTGCTGGATGTGGCCATTTTGTACCTGCTGATGCGCACCGGCATTTTCCAGAGAATGGGAATCTGGCCCCCGGTGAAGAAAGAGAAATAATCTGATTTTGAAAGGAAGACCCTTCCATGAACGCAACCGAAGCCATTGCCTATATTCATTCCGTCTGCTGGAAAGGCAGCGTCCCCGGTCTGGAACGGACCCGGACCCTGCTGGCAAAAATGGGCAATCCGGAAAAGAAGCTTAAATTCGTACACATTGCCGGAACCAACGGAAAAGGCAGCACCGCCGCCATGACCGCCTCCATTTTGCGGAAGGCGGGATACCGGACGGGACTGTATACCTCCCCCTACATCTACCGCTTCCATGAGCGGATGCAGGTAGACGGGCAGGAAATTTCCGACGAAGATCTGGCAGAGATAACGGAATATGTCAGACCCCTGGCCCAGTCCATGGAAGAATCTCCCACAGAATTTGAGCTGGTCAGCTGCATTGCCTTTGAATACTTCCGCCGCAAGCACTGCGACATTGTGGTGCTGGAAGTGGGCATGGGCGGTGCCCTGGACTCTACCAACGTCATTGAAACGCCGGAGGTGGCGGTGATTACCAATATCGGCCTGGATCACACCGAATATCTGGGAAGCACCGTGGAAGAAATTGCCCTGACCAAGTCCGGGATTTTCAAGGAAAACGGCCGGGCGGTGGTCTACCGCAGCACCCCCTCTGTGGAGGCGTTGTTCGAGCAGGTCTGCCGGGAGAAGCACGTGAGCCTCCGAAAAGCGGACTTTGCCGGCCTGAAGCTGAAGCGCCACACCCTGGAAGGCCAGGTTTTCGACTGCGGAGCCAGAAAGGATCTGGTGCTTCCCCTGCTGGGAGATCACCAGCTCCACAATGCCGCCGTGGTGCTCTCCGTTGCGGATACCCTGATGGAACGGGGCTGGAAGATCACCGAGGAGAATATTTACGACGGCATCCGGGACGTGCGCTGGCCCGGTCGGTTTGATGTGATGGGAAGAGATCCCCTTTTCATCATCGACGGCGGACACAACCCCCAGTGCATTGAAGCCCTGGTAAAAAACATCCAGGACTACCTGGCAGACAAGCGGGTCATTGCCCTGACCGGCGTACTGGCGGATAAGGACTATGCGGATATGTATAAGCCGGTTATGCCCCTGGTGGAGACCTTCGTGTGCATCACCCCGCCCAACCCCCGGAAGCTGGAAGCCAACCTGCTTGCCCAGTACTTGCAGCAGGCAGGCGCCGCCGCCATTGCCTGTGACACCGTGGATGCCGGCGTGGAGAAGGCAATCCAGCTGGCAGGCAAAGACGGCGCAGTGCTGTGCTTTGGCTCCTTGTACTCCATCGGCGACATCCGTGACGCCCTGACCCGCCGCCGGGGTGCCCCCGGTGTCAATTTCGCACGATAGCTTTCTGCGATTCGTTACTGCCCCTCCAGTGCCCGGTATCGTTACCTTGTAGAAGGGTTCCGTAAATACCTCCCTCCGGGAGGGAGGTGGCTTGGGGCGCAGCCCCAAGACGGAGGGAGCCAGCGGGCCGAAAACCAATTCAAGCACCAGAGTCAGAACCTCCCCAGGGTTAAAACTTACCTATGCCCCTATCCCAAGAAAGCCCCTGGTATAATGGGCATAGGATATCGGCAATTATGAGCAAGCACCACCCTACCAGCAAACCGTCAGCTTTCCCCCCGCTGGCTCCCTCAGGCACCTGCGGTGCCAGCTCCCTCCCGGAGGGAGCTGCGGCGTGCCGCCGCTGTCAATGCGCACGGTAGCTTCCTGCAACTCGTTACTTCCCTGACCCGCCCGGTATCGGCGGCTTGCCCGCACTTTTTCACTATTCAATCTTCCCTATTCCCTAAAAAACCCGGTATCGTTACTGCGGTGCAGTAGGTGCACAGACCGAAGCCCCCCTTGCCAAAGGGGGGTGGTTTGGCGAAGCCAAACCGGGGGGATTCCGCGGGCTGGCAGGTTTCCACATGGGTTTGTGCTTATGGGAAGTGCCTGCCGTGGAATCCCTCAGTCACGCCTCCGGCGTGCCAGCTCCCTTTGGCAAGGGAGCCTTTTTGCGCCCGGTATCGTTCTATGGTGCGATACCGGGCTTTTTCAGACTTTCAATCGACAGCGTGGGAACAAGGCACCCCAAAAACCACAACCCCAAACGGGGGCAGAGGCTGAAACCCCGCACCCGAGCCAAAGCGAAGGGGCAATCAAACGATGGTTAGGGGGGATCCTTAAGGGGAAAACACCGAACGGGAGTGAGTTGTTTTCCCCTTAAGCCGGCTTCTTTGCGTACTTTCTTGCCGGAGCAAGAAAGTACGGCCCCGCTGGCAAGCGCTTGCAGAAAACCGATTAGAGAACAGACTGAAAGGTTATAACCGGGTGACGACAACCACCAGCAAGTACCACCCCAAAGCAACCCACCAGCTTACACCCCGCTTGCTCCCTCAGACACGGCTAACGCCGTGCCAGCTCCCTCCCGGAGGGAGCTATGGGGTGCGTGCCTTTCCACATGGGTTTGTACTTTTAAGAAGTGCCTGCTGTGGAATCCCTTGTATAATAAGAGGGGCGAAAAAAGTGAATAAGTGGTGTATACTCAA
>LHCFC01400__coassemble_2016_pt1 | contig 13191 bp, 13 predicted proteins | sample LHCFC01400__metabat2_low_PE_055 | metagenome-assembled genome bin LHCFC01400 | reverse complement strand
CATATCTGTATTATACCAGATATGAGGGCCTTTTTGTAGTTTTTTGACAAGCTGAGCTCCCTCCCGGAGGGAGCTATGGGGCTTGACCCTTTCCACATTGGACTTTCGCAATTCGATGGTGCCTTCTGTGAAATCCCTCAGTCAAAAATCAAAGATTTTTGCCAGCTCCCTTTCACAAGGGAGCCTTTGGGTGCGGTATCGATACCGGGCGGGTCAGGGAAGTAACGAATCGCAGAAAGTTGCCGTGCGCATTGTCAGCGGCGACTCGCCGCAGCTCCCTCCCGGAGGGAGCTATGGGCGGGTGCGTTTTCTGGGAAAATGTGCTTTTTGGAAAATACCTATGTTTTAGATGGATGGAAATGAAAAAGGCGAGGAAGAACCCGAAAATTTGGGACTCTTCCTCGCTTTTTCTTCCTTTTTAGAACATCTGTTTTGCATCAGACCCCGCAGTCATTTTTTCTTGCTTTACCTTGTGGTCGATGATGTGGCGGGAAGCCAGCTCCCGGCGGATTTCCTCCGGGGTGATGCCCGCTTCCACCATCAGCACTAGGGTATGATACATGAGGTCCGCAATCTCGTAGATGGTCTCTCCCTTGTCCCGGGCCTTTCCGGCGATGATCACCTCGGTGGATTCCTCTCCCACTTTTTTCAGAATCTTGTCAAGACCCTTCTGGAAGAGGTAGGTGGTGTAGGAGCCCTCCGGCAGGTCTTTTTTCCGCTGCTGGAGCAATGCGTAGAGGTTATCTGTGGAGAAAGGCGGGTTTTCTGCCTCCACCAGGGGATTTGTAAAGCAGGAGTGGGTGCCCAGGTGGCAGGCAGGGCCCTGAGGCGTGACTTCCACCACCAGGGCGTCTTTGTCACAGTCGGCGGTGATGGACACGATGTCCTGATAGTTGCCGCTGGTCTCCCCTTTGCGCCACAGGCAGTTTCGGGAGCGGCTGAAGAAGCAGGTGCGCTTTTCTGCCAAAGAGATTGCCAGGCTCTCCCGGCTCATGTAGGCCAGGGTCAGCACCTGCTTTGTGGCGCTGTCCACCACAATGGCAGGAATCAGACCCTTTTTATCGAATTTCAGTTCTTCCGGTTTTACCATGGCTCTTACCTCACCAAAATATGATTTTCCGCCAAAAGGCGCTTAAGTTCCGGGATTTTCACCTGGCCGTAGTGAAACACCGAGGCGGCAAGTCCGGCGTCTACCTGGGGAATCGCCTCAAACAGCCGGAGGAAGTCCTCTGCACACCCGGCGCCTCCCGAGGCAATTACCGGCAGGCTCGTGACCTTGCACACCGCCTCCAGAAGGGGCAGGTCAAAGCCCTGCTTCACTCCGTCGGTGTCCATGGAGTTTACCACAATCTCCCCGGCGCCCAGGGCTTCCCCCTGGGCAATCCAGGAAAGGGCATCCAAGCCCGTATCCTCCCGGCCGCCTTTGGCAAAGACCCGGTACTGACCATTTGCTTGTTTCACATCCACCGACAGCACCACGCATTGACTGCCGTACCGCTGAGCTGCCCGGGAGATGAGCTCCGGGTCACGGATGGCGGCGGAGTTGACGCTCACCTTGTCCGCCCCGGCTTTCAGCACCCGGTCAAAATCCTCCAAGGAGGCAATGCCGCCTCCTACGGTCAGGGGAATGAAAATCTCCCCGGCCACGGCTTTCAGAATGTCCGTAAAGAGCCGCCGCCCTTCGCTGGAGGCGGTGATGTCGTAGAACACCAGCTCGTCCGCCCCGGCCTGGGAGTAAAACCGCCCCAAATCCACCGGGGAGGCAACATCCTGCAAGTTCTGGAAGTTCTGCCCCTTCACCACCCGGCCGTCCCGCACATCCAGGCACGGAATAATCCGCTTGGTAATCATCCTGCCACCTCCAGTGCTTCGGTAAGGTCAATGGCCCCGGAGTAGTAGGCCTTCCCTACAATGGCCCCGGAGAGGCCCATCTCCTTCAGGGCGGCAATGTCTGCCAAGGTGCTGACGCCCCCGGAGGCGATGAGATTCCCGGAAAAGTTCTGGGACAGCCGGGCGTACAGCTCCCGGTTGGTGCCGGACATGGCACCGTCTTTGGAAATGTCCGTGCAAATCAGGGTTTTGACCCCCAAATCCTCCATTTCCCGAAGAAATGTATCTGCCGGGTAGGGGGTTTTCTCCTGCCAGCCCCGGATGGATACAAAGCCATCCCGCAAGTCCATCCCCAGGGCGATTTTCTCCCCGAAGGCACCCAGGGCTTCCTGGAGAAATGCCCGGTCGGTGACAGCGGCGGTGCCCAAAATCACCCGGTTTGCCCCGGCTTCCAGGCAGCTTGCGAGAGTTGCCATGGAGCGGATGCCGCCCCCTACCTGGGTAAAGCCTCCGAAGGCTTTTATGAGCCTTTGAATCAAGGGAAGGTTCTGGGGGCTTCCGGCTTTGGCCCCTTCCAGGTCTACCAGGTGCATATGGGTGGCACCGGCTTCCCGGAAAGCCTCTGCCAGTTCCTCCGGGTGGTGGCTGTAGACCGTCATCTGTCCGTAGTCCCCCCGGAACAGCCGCACCGCTTTTCCATCGTATAAATCAATGGCAGGATAAAGAATCACAGACCATCTTCCTTTCTGTCAGTCTTGCAAAACTCCTGAGAATCCGCAGCCCGGCGGGGCCGCTTTTTTCCGGGTGGAACTGGCATCCGAAAATGTTGTCCTGCTCCACCGCCGCCGTCAGGGGGATTCCGTAATCCGTGGTGGCGGCAAGAGCCTTGCCGCAGCCCTGGGCGTAGTAGGAGTGGACAAAGTAGACAAAATCCCCCTCCTGGGTGTCGGCTAAAAGGCGGCTGTCCTGCTTTTCCAGATGGAGCCGGTTCCAGCCCATGTGGGGGGTTTTCAGCCCCTGGGGAAGCCGGCCTTCCATGGGCACCACCTGTCCCGGCAGGAGATTCAGACCCTGGTGGCGGCCAAATTCCAGGCTTTCGGAAAACAGCAGCTGCATCCCAAGACATATCCCCAGCAGGGGCACCCCGGCTTTTGTCTGTTCCTTTACCACCTGGTCAAGCCCTGAATTTCTCAGCTTTTCCATGGCTCCGGCGAAGGCTCCCACCCCAGGCAAAATGAGAGAATCGGCCTTTTGCAAGGTCTCCGGCTCCCGGGATACGGTAACCTCTACTTCCAGGGAACGGAGGGCACAGGTGAGGGAAAAGAGGTTTCCCACGCCGTAATCCACAATCCCAATCATTCCAGCACCCCCTTGGTAGAGGGGATTTTGTCCCCCTGCACCACCAGTGCCGCCCGGAGAGACCGGGCCAGGGATTTAAAGGCCCCTTCTGCAATGTGGTGGGAATTCTCCCCGGCAAGCTGGCGAATGTGGAGAGCTATGGGGAAATTCCGCACAAACCCCAGGAAAAATTCCTGCACCAACTGGGTGTCAAAGCTGCCGATTTTCTCCGTGGGGAAGGTAAGGGCACTGCAAAGGCAGCTTCTCCCGCTTACATCCACGGCGGTGAGAATCAGGGCCTCGTCCATGGGGAGGATGCAGTTTCCGTACCGGGCAATGCCCCGCTTGTCCCCCACCGCCTGGGAAAAGGCCTTCCCCAGGCAGATGCCCACATCCTCTACCGTGTGGTGGTCGTCCACCCAGGTGTCCCCCTCACAGGTAAGGCTCAGGTCAAAGCCACCGTGGGCGGCAAAGAGGGTGAGCATATGATTCAAAAAGCCGCAGCCGGTCTTTACCTGGCTTTTCCCGGTTCCTTCCAGGGTAAGGGCAAGGGAAATTTTCGTCTCTGCGGTGTTTCGTTCAATCTGGGCTGTTCTCATGGCAAATCTCCTCCAATGCGGCGGTGAGTTTCTCCATTTGTTCATCGGTGCCGATGGTGATGCGAACATATTCCCCGATTCTCTCCTGGGGGAAGTGGCGCACCAGAATGGCTTTTTCTTTGAGGCTCTGATAAAGATTTTCCCCGGAAATGCCGGGGCGGCGGGCAAAGAGGAAGTTGCCCAGGCTGGGAATCACCAGAAATCCCAGGCTTTTCAGGGCTTTTTCCGTATTTTCCCGGGTTTTTTGAATCTTCCGGGAGATTTTCTGGTAGTAGGCTTCTTCTGCCACCGTGGCCTCCCCCAGGGCCAAGGTCAGGCGGTTGAGGGCATAGGGGTTGGTGGAGAATTTCAGCCGTTCCAAGTCGGCAATGACTGACGGGTTTCCCAGGGCGTAGCCCAGCCGACCCCCAGCCAGGCACCGGGACTTGGAGAAGGTCCGCACCACCAAGAGGTTTTCGTATTGGGAAAGCAAAGGATAGCAGCTTTCTGCCCCAAAATCCACATAGGCCTCGTCAATCACCACCAGGCTGTCCTGATTGGTGTCCAGAATCCCCTGGATTTCCCCGGGGGTGAGGGCAAGGCCTGTGGGGGCGTTGGGGTTGGCAATGACAATGAGGCTTTTTTGGTGGTAGTAGTCTCGGGGGTTCAGGGAGAAATCCGCTCTTAGGGGAATCTCCCGGTAGGGTACCTGATGCAATCCGGCAAAGACCTTATAAAAACCGTAGGTGATGTCGGGAAACACCGCTCCCTTTTCTCCCGGAAAGCCCCAGAATACAAAATTCAAAATGTCGTCAGAGCCGTTGGCCACGAAAATCTGCTCCGGGGTCAGGCCGTAAAGCCCCGCCAGCTTCTCTTTCAGGCCCCGGCAGGCAGGGTCGGAGTAGAGCCGCAAATCCGCCACCGCCGAAGGGTTCAGAAGATTCCGGACAGCCGGGGCAGGGGGATAGGGGTTTTCGTTGGTGTTCAGCTTGATGTAGTCCCGGCTCCTGGGCTGTTCCCCCGGGGTGTAGGGCTGGAGCTGGGAAAGAGAAAAGTATCTGCTCATAATCCTTCCTCCCGGATGGTGACGCTCCGGGCGTGGGCTTGAAGTCCCTCCGCTCGGGCAAAGGCGGCAATTTTCCCCCCGGCTTTTTGAAGCGCCTCCTGAGAATAGGCGGTAAACTGGGACTTTTTTACAAAATCGTCCACGGACAAAGGGCTGGAAAACCGGGCGGTGCCTCCCGTGGGCAGGGTGTGGTTGGGGCCTGCCCAGTAGTCCCCCACCGGCTCCGGGCAGTACCGCCCTAAGAATACGGAACCGGCGTTCTTTATGGCATCCAGATAGTCCATGGGGCGCTCCACCATCAGCTCCAGGTGCTCCGGGGCCAGACGGTTGGAAATTTCCATGGCCTGGGGGATAGAGGCCGCCAGGATGATTTTTCCCTGCCCTTCCAAGGAGGCCCGGGCAATTTCCTTCCGGGGAAGCCGGGATACTTGGGCTTCCAGCTCCTTTTGCACCGCCTCTGCCAAACTACTGCTGGTGGTAATGAGGACGGCGCTGGCAAGCTTATCGTGCTCTGCCTGGCTCAGCATATCCGCCGCCACGTGGGCGGGGTTGCTCTTTTCGTCTGCAATGATGAGGATTTCGCTGGGGCCTGCAATCATGTCGATGGCCACCTGCCCGAACACCTGCCGCTTGGCCTCCGCCACATAGGCGTTGCCCGGCCCCACGATTTTATCCACCCGGGGGATAATCTCCGTTCCATAGGCCAGGGCTGCAATGGCCTGGGCACCCCCCACCCGGAAGATTCTGTCCACCCCGGCGATTTTCGCCGCCGCCAGGATTGCCGGAGAGATTCCGTTTTTCCCCGGGGGCGTAACCATGACGATTTCCCCGCACCCGGCGATTTTTGCCGGGATGGCGGTCATGAGCACCGTGGAGGGGTAGGCGGCGGTGCCCCCCGGCACATAGATGCCCACCTTCTCCATGGGGGTGATTTTCTGCCCCAGCACCACCCCCGGCTCCGGGGAAAAGGAGAATCCGGTGCGCTTTTGCTGGCTGTGGTAAGCCTTTATATTCTCTGCTGCGGAGGTGAGTATGGAAATAAGTTCCTTATCTACCTTTTCCATGGCATCTTCCAGTTCCTCCCCGGTCACCTCCAAAGCGGTCAGTTCCACTTTGTCAAAGAGACGGGAATAGGCAAACAGGGCCTGGTCGCCCTCCTTGCGCACCCGGGCGATAATCTCCTGCACCGGCTCCGTTACCCGAGACTGGGGGGTAGTTCTCTGGAAAATAGGGGAATTTTCCGTTTTTTCGTAGTCCAAAATGGGAATCATCGTGCATTCACCTGCTTCTCAAGACCCTGGAGCAGCTCCTGAATCCTGGTATTTTCAAATTTCATGGCGGCCATGTTGGCAATGAGCCGGGCGCTGATGGGCGCCACCACGTCCAGCACCTCCAGACCGTTTTCCCGGAGGGTTTCCCCGGTCTCCACAATGTCCACAATCACATGGGAAAGCCCCAGCAGGGGCGCCAGCTCGATGGCGCCGTTTAAGTGGATGATGTCAATGTCCCGGCTTTGCCGGGCATAGTACCGGGCGGTAATCTCCGGGAATTTGGTGGCCACCCGCAAGGTGGTGCCGGTGGGGTCCCGGAAGCCCCGGGGAGCGGCTACCGCCATGGAGCACTTCCCCAGTCCCAGATTCAGCAGTTCGTAGACCTGGGGGTTTCCTTCCAGGAGGATGTCCTTTCCCACAATCCCCACATCCGCAGCGCCCCGCTCCACGTACACCCCCACGTCCCAGGGCTTTACCCAGAAGTAGCGAAGTCCCAACTCGGGGTTTTCAAAAATCAGCCGCCGTCCCCCGGCTTCTAAGTCGGGGCAGGGGAAACCGGCGTTTTTCAGCAGGCCGTAGACCCGCTCACCCAGCCGTCCCTTGGGTAGGGCAATGTTCAGCATGGTGTGTCTCCTCCTTTCCGGAAGTCCAGAAGCCGCTTCCAGGTCCGGTCCTTGGGGGGCTGGGGGGCTACCAGTACCCGGCCCTCCCGGGCGGCCTCCCGGGTGAGTTTCAGAAGCTCCTCCGGGGTCTGCCGGGGGTTCCGGAGAATCAGCAAATCCAGGTCATAGGCATTTTCCGCCTCCTGAAGTAAATCCAGATACAATGCAAAGCCCATGGCCCGGCACCGCTTGCCCATGTTCTCCGGCAGCCGGTCATACTGTCCGCCGGAGAGGATGCTGGAGGGCACCCCCTGGGCATAGCCCTTGAACACCAGGCCGTTGTAGTATTTTAGCTGGTTGCTGACGGAGAAATCCAGGCGAATCCGGCAGGTGGAGCCGTTTTCCGCAAGCATCCGGCACAGCCGTTCCAGCTGGGATACCGCCACCGCCTCACCCGAGGCGGTGAGCTGGGCTTTCAGCCGGGGAAGCACCGCCTGGGGGCTTCCGCTGCAGGAAATGAGCAGCTCCAGCTTTTCCCGATCGTGGCAGGGAACCCCCTCCAGGTCGTGGAGGCTCTTCCGCTCCAGGGCGGCCAGGACCTGGGGACGGTACCGGGAAGTCACCCGGCAGCTGTCCAGCACCTGGGAGATGAGACCCATATGGGAGAGGTCCAGCACCGACTCTCCCGGCAGGGCGGAGAGGCTCAGGGCTGCCAGGAGCAGCACCTCCGCCTCCTCGTAGCTGCTTAAATCCCCCACACATTCCAGCCCCGCCTGGGGCAGCTCCCGGATGGGACCGCCTCCCGGCTGGGAGCGGTACACATTTTCCTGATAGTACACCTTCTCCACCACCCCCGGGGTCTCCGGGGCGTTTTTCACCACGGACAAGGTGATGTCCGGTTTCAGGGCCAGAAGATGACCGTCCTCTCCGGGGAAGGTGATGAGGCGCTGGGAGAGAAGAAAGTCCCGGTTTTGCACATACAAATCGTAGTCCTCAAACCGGCTCATTTTGTAGGGTAGATACCCATAGCTTTGATACAGAGAAAGAAGCTTCTCCATCCAACCGGCAGTCATGGCAGTTTTCCTCCTTCTTTCAGCCGCTGCAAGGCGGTGGCGTAGCCGCCGTCGCCGTATTGCAGGCACTTATTCACCCGGCAGATGGTGGCGGAGCTGACCCCCGTATCCTCGTACACCTGCTGGTAGTTTTTGCCGGAGCTGAGCTGCCAGGCTACCGCAAACCGCTGGGTCAGGGCTTCCAGCTCCTTGATGGTGCAGATGTCCTCCAAAAACCGGCGGCACTCCTCTTTGGTGCGCAGGGTCAGAATGGCATCCAGGAGCATATCCAGCTCCGGGCTTTCCATAGGCTTCATAGCGTAGACTCCTTTTTCGTTTTTTTAGCATTTTATCACTTTAATGTACTAAAGTCAAGGGGGATTTTCCCAGCAGCGTTTTTTCGTTGCATTTCTCCCTTTTTCCCATTATAATAATGGTAATAAAGAAAATTTCGAGGAGGATGGGTATGATTTGGTGTGTGGAGGATGATCCCAGCATCCGGGATATTGAAGTATACGCCCTGGAAAGTTCCGGCTTTCCCGCCCGGGGCTTTAAAAACGGGGATGATTTCTGGGAGGCACTCCAGACGGACCAGCCGGATTTGGTGGTTCTGGATGTGATGCTTCCCGGGCAGGATGGGGTGACCCTCCTGGGGAAGATGAAGAGCCACAAGGCCTTTTCCCAGATTCCTGTGATTATGGCCACCGCCAAGGGCGGGGAGTTTGACAAGATTCAGAGCCTGGATCTGGGGGCGGACGACTATCTGGTAAAGCCCTTCGGGGTGATGGAGATGGTGTCCCGGGTGAAGGCGGTGCTCCGCCGGTGCCGGAAGCAGCAGGAAAAGCACCTGCTGACCCTGGGAGAGCTGGTGCTCAACCAGCAGGCCCACACCGTGTCCATCGGAGAGGAGCGGCTGCCCCTGACTTTCAAGGAGTATGAGCTTTTGCGGCTGTTTCTCCAGAATCCCGGGGTTGCCTTTACCCGGGAACAGCTCCTTTCCAGCGTGTGGGATGCAGACTACTTAGGGGAGACCCGGACGGTGGATATGCACATAAGGACCCTCCGGCAGAAGCTGGGGGACTACGGTAAGCGGATTGAGACGGTGCGCAACGTGGGCTACCGGTGGGAGGCAGGGCATGACCAGTAAAATCTTCCGGGCGATCCTCACCACCGCCGCCGTGGTGCTTCTGAGCAGCTTTCTGGTGTTTTTCTTTGTGACCTACAGCTACCTGGACAGCAGCCGGCAGGAGCGGCTTTCTGATGATTTGTATTTGGCGGCAGCCGGAACCCAGGAGAGCGGGAAAGACTATCTTCTGAGGGTGGGGGAAGGGGAATTCCGCCTTACCTGGATTGACCCTCAGGGAAATGTCCTCTACGATTCCTGGGAGGACGAGGGAAAGCTGGACAACCATGCTTCCCGGGAGGAGGTGCAGGAGGCCCTTTCCACCGGCTCCGGCAGCAGCGTCCGCGACTCCGACACCCGGCTGGAAAAGACCATCTATCAGGCGGTGCGGCTGACGGACGGCACGGTGCTGCGGATTTCCACCAACAGCATCACCACCCTGGCGCTGGCTGTGGATATGGTGCTGCCGGTGATGTGGCTGGTGCTTCTGGCCATCCTTCTTTCTGCCGTCTTTGCCCGGCGGATGGCAAAGCGGATTGTAAAGCCCCTCAACGAACTGAACCTGGAGTATCCTCTGGACAACCAGATTTACGAGGAGATTACGCCCCTTTTGCACCGCATCGGGGAGCAGCACCGGCAGATCTCCCGGCAGATGGCAAACCTCAAGCAGAAAACCGAGGAGCTGGAGCAGATTACAAGGAATATGAAGGAGGGTCTGGTGCTTCTGGACAAAGACTCTCTGGTGCTGAGCATCAATCCCGCCGCCAAGACCCTTTTCGGGGTGGATGAGAGCTGTGTGGGCCGGGACTTTCTCACGGTGGACAGGAAGCAGGAGCTGCGGAAGGCCGTGGAGACGGTATACAGCAAGGGACGCAGTGAGGTACACGCCCAGCGCAACGGCCGGGAGTACCTGTTTGAGCTGAGCCGGATTGAGTCCCAGGGGAAAATCATGGGCGCTGTCATCCTGGCTCTGGACGTGACGGAGCAGACCCAGGCCCAGCAGAACCGGCGGGAATTCTCCGCCAATGTGTCCCACGAGCTGAAAACCCCCTTGCAGTCCATCATCGGCAGCGCAGAGCTGTTGGAAAACGGCCTGGTAAAGCCAGAGGATCAGCCCCGGTTCCTGGGGCACATCCGCCAGGAGGCTGCCCGGCTTGTGAACCTGGTGGAGGACATTATCCGCCTGTCCCAGCTGGACGAGGGGGTGGAGCTTCCCAAGGAGCCGGTGCAGATCGGCCCCGTTGCCCAGGAGATTTTCCAGTCCCTTACCCCGGTGGCGGAGAAGAAGCAGGTGACATTGAAGCTCACCGGTGCCGGCTTTACCATGCTGGGGGTACGGCGGCTTCTGTATGAAATTCTCTACAATCTCACGGAAAACGCCATCAAGTACAACAAACCCGGAGGCTCTGTGGAGGTGTTCTTGGGAATGGAGGCCGGAAGCAAGGTGATGCGGGTGAAAGACACCGGCATCGGCATCCCGGCAGAGCACCAGGCCCGGATTTTCGAGCGGTTCTACCGGGTGGACAAGAGCCACTCCAAGCAGTCCGGCGGCACCGGACTGGGGCTTTCCATCGTCAAGCACGCCGTGGCCAGCCACAAGGGCACCATCACCCTGGAAAGCCAGGAGGAGCAGGGCACCACGGTGACGGTGAAGTTCCCCTGACTTTACATGGATTTTACATTCTTCATATATTTTCTATGTAGTCTTTACAAAAACTACATATTATACTATACTGGTAACGGAAACAAAAAAATAACGCAGAAAGATAGGTAAATGCACATGAGTATGTACATTCTCAAGCTTATTTCCCTGCTGGGCGGATTGGCCCTCTTCCTTTTCGGCATGGATGTGATGGGCAAGGCTCTGGAACGCCAGGCCGGCGGTAAGCTTCAGACCATCCTGGCCAAGATGAGCTCCAATGTGTTCAAGGGCTTCTTCCTGGGTCTGGCGGTCACTGCCGTGATTCAGTCCTCCTCCGCTACCACGGTTATGGTGGTGGGCTTCGTCAACTCCGGCATTATGGCTTTGAAGCAGGCGGTGGGCGTCATCATGGGCGCCAATGTGGGTACCACGGTGACCGCCTGGATTCTGTCCCTCACCGCCCTGGAGGGCGAGAGCCTGGTGGTTCAGCTCTTCAAGCCTACCACCCTGGCGCCTCTGCTGGGTGTCATCGGCATTGTGCTGTATATGTTCACCAAGAGCGAGAAGAAGCAGGGCATCGGCACGATTCTTCTGGGCTTTACCACTCTCATGACCGGCATGGCCCTCATGAGCGACTCCATGGCCTTCCTGGAGAATGAAAAGTGGTTTGCCGACCTGATGGTGTCCTTCACCAACCCGATTCTGGCTATCGTCGTAGGCGCTGTGCTGACCGGCGTGATTCAGTCCTCCTCGGCCTCCGTGGGAATACTCCAGAGCCTGTGCTCCACCGGCCTTGTCACCGGCGGCGTGGCCCTGCCCATTATCCTGGGTCAGAACATCGGCACCTGCGTCACCGCCCTGATTTCCACCATCGGCGCTAACCGGAACGCCCGCAGAGCCGCTATGGTGCACCTGTATTTTAACCTCCTGGGCGTTATCATCTTCGCTGCGATTTTCTACGGCGTCGGCGCCTTTGTGCCCTGGGGCTTCCTGACGGAGACCATGAGCGAGGTGAACATCGCCATGATCCACACCACCTTCAACGTGATTACCACCATCATCATGCTGCCCCTGCACGGTGTGCTGGAGAAGCTGGCTACCCTGTCCGTGCCTGAGGATAAGGAGCCGGAGAGCACCGCCCTTCTGGATCAGCGCCTCATCGCCACCCCGGCTGTGGCCATCCAGAGAGCCCAGGAGATTGCAGCAGACATGGCCCAGACTGCTTCCCAGGCTCTGGACGGTGCCATCGGCCTGCTGGAAAAGTTTGATTCCAAGGGACTGGAAAGCGTCAAGGCTCTGGAGGACAAGACCGACGAGTACGAGGACGCCCTGGGCACCTACCTGGTGCAGCTCACCGGCACCAAGCTTTCGGTGCATGACAACCGGGAGCTGAACATCCTGCTTTACACCATCAGCGATGTGGAGCGGATTGCCGACCACGCCGTGTCCATCGCCAAGGCCGGCGAGGAGATTTACCAGAAGGACATCGCCTTCTCCGAGGCCGCCAAGAGCGAGCTGAAGGTGCTGAGCAAGGCGGTGCAGGCGGTGGTGAAGAGCACCGTGGCCGCCTACTGCGGCGGCGACCTGGAAAACGCCCGGCGGGTAGAGCCCCAGGAGCAGGTGGTGGACAGCCTGGTAAAGGAAATCAAGGGCCGTCATGTGCGCCGCCTACGGAACGGCCAGTGCAAGGTGGAGTACGGCTTCGTGCTGGAGGACTTGCTCACCTCCTACGAGCGGGTGGCTGACCACTGCTCCAACATCGCCGTGGAGATGCTCCAGGTGTCCGAGGGCAAGCTGGAGGCCCACGAGTACCTCACCGCCCTGAAAGCCGGCGAGCTGACGGAAAGCGCCAAATTCGACGAGCGCTTCGAAAAGTACCGCAAGCAGTACACTTTCCCTGACGAAGAATAAAAAACGGAGCCGCTTCTGCGGCTCCATTTTTTATGCTTCACCTGTTCCTTATTCCCTATTCCCTAAAATTGCCCGGCAGCGAGTCGCTGCGGACAATTTCGCACGGCAGCTTTCTGCAAATCGTTACTTCCCTGACCCGCCCGGTATCGTTACCTTGCAGAGGGCTTTGTTTATACCTCCCTCCGGGAGGGAGGTGTCTTGGGGCGCAGCCCCAAGACGGAGGGAGCCAGCGGGGGGGGTAAGCTGGTGGTTTGCTTTGGGGGTGGCACTTGCTGGTGGTTATCGACACCCGGTTATAACCTTTCAGTCTGTTATCCAATCAGCCTTCTGCAAGTGCTTGCCAGCAGGGCCTTCCTTTCTTGCCCCGGCAAGAAAGGAAGCAAAGAAGCCGGCTCAAGGGGGGAACAACTCGCTCCCGCTCGAATTGTTCCCCCCTTGAGAATCCCCCGGGAGGAACCATCGGGAGATTGACCCTTCGCTTTGGCTCGGGTGCGGGGTTTCAGCCTCTGCCCCCGTTTTGGGTTGTGTGTTTTTGGGGCACTTCGTTCCCACGCTGTCGATTGGAAGATTGAAAAAGCCCGATATCGCACAATGAAACGATACCGGGCGGGGCAGGGAAGTAACGAATCGTAAAGAACCATCGTGCGAAATCGACACCGGCGGCACGCCGGGGCTCCCTTGCTAAAGGGAGCTGGCACGGCCGGGGAGCCCCCGGTGGCCTTCGCCGTGACTGAGGGATTCACAGGAGGTACTTCTTGAAAGTACAAACCTATGTGGA
>LHCFC01400__coassemble_1990_pt1 | contig 13420 bp, 13 predicted proteins | sample LHCFC01400__metabat2_low_PE_055 | metagenome-assembled genome bin LHCFC01400 | reverse complement strand
CCAACCCCCCGGTTTTTGCATGGCAAAAACCGGGGGTTCTTTGACAGACTGAAAAGAGGTATCGGCCTGGGCCGATACCTCTTTTGTCTGTATTACGCCCCATCTTCCTGAACAGGTCCGCAGGGAACGGTTTCCTGGGTGGTAGGGGGTACGGTTTCCGGTTCTACAATTTTGCAGATGACCTGATCCCGCTTGGAGTAAATGGAGGTAACTTCCTTGTCCTTGCTGATCAGTTCCTTTGTCTGCTTGTCGTACTTGCATTTGTAGGTGGTGATTTTGTAGCCGGTATAGGGGGAGATAATCACATCTCCGTCCAGATAGCCTTCCGGATTCTGGTCCGTCATTTCCTCGTAGATTGTGTTGTAAGGCTCCTTCCAGTCAATCTGGTAGTCCATTTCGATGTAGTAATCCTTGGTGTCGGTGCCGATCAGACTGACGGTGACGTTGCCGCCGTTGGCGGTTGCTTCAATCCGGATGGGATACTCGGTGTTGTTCTTGATTTTTAAATCCGGGCCGCCCCAGGCCACGGTGGCATCCATGCCGAAGGGGACATAACTGGAGATGAAGGTGTGGCTGTGACGCTGGACGATTTCCAGATCCGCCACCAGAGCACAGTAGTAAAGGGCAGAGGAGGTCTGGCAGATTCCGCCGCCATAGGTCATCACCGTGGCAGTGCCTTCATAGCTGGCAGCGGGCTTCCAGCCCTTGTCCGGGGTCCGCTCTCCGAGGGTTTCGTTGTAGGCCAGCACCTCCCCGGGCTTCAGGACAATTCCATTCAGAGCCTCACAGGAGAGCTTCAGATTTACGTCCCGCCCGCCGGGGATACTGCCGCTCTTGGCGGTGAAAGTACCCAGGGTATCCCGGAACAAAAGTCCCTCCACATCCTTTGTGGTTTTCTCCGGGGGCGTGAGGACCATGGGGATTTTCAGTACCGCCTCATTTCCCAGAGCTTCCAGCTGCTTCTGGGCTGCCTCCAGGTCGAAGGTATAGCCGTAATGATGGGGGGATACCTCAAAGGTTTCCATATCCATCTGGGCATCTTCCGGTTCGGTGGTCAGTTCCTGGTGAATCGCCTCCAAATCCGGGGACTCCGGCTTCTGGGTGGTATAAGTAAAGTCTATGGAGAAATTCCCCTTTGCCAGATTTTTCACCACTTCTTCGTAAAGGGCCTGGGTATCCAGTTCCTTATGACCTGCCCCCAGGGTGATTACCAGGGTCTGGCACTCAATTTCTGCCTCGTCCTTGGTCAAATCCGGTGCAGGGCCTTCCAACGTCCAGGAGGGCTCGGTTTTTGTGTCGGCAATGGGCTCCCACTGCTTTTCAATGGCGGAAAGAATCCCTTCCTGGTTTACCACCAGATAGGGGGTGATGTCAAACGCACCGGCCTGAATGGAGGAGTTTTCAATGCCTGTCATCAGGCTGTCCATATCCAGCCGGGCCTGAATGTCCTGGGCCGTGAGTTGGATGGTGTACTCGCCCAGGCGAATCTCCATGGAGCAGTCATCGTACATAGAGTCGGCTGCGGTGGAAATGGCTTCCCTGGCATCCTCCTGGGACATTCCGGAAATATTCACCCCGGCCACAGTCAAATCCGGTATATTCTGCTGGGGGCTATCGTTCTTTCCCAGAGTTACCACCAGGATTACCGTCAGCAAGATAAGAAAAGCGGCGGTGACACTGATGGCGATGATGGTGACTTTCCGGGCGGTCTGCCCATCGGGATTTTGGGCGGCATATTTACCGGCGGGTTGATTTTTTCTGCGGGTTATATTGGCATATGCGTCTTCCAGCTGTGCTTCCTCAGATTTTTTGGAAGTAGGTTTCTTCTTGGGTTCAGCCATAGAATTCACACTCCTTGTTTCATTTTCTGTGGGTATTTTATCACAAATACAAAAGAAAGGAAAGCCAAAGTGTTAACAATTCAGAGCCTGGGCATATTTTTCCACAAAGGCTTTGCATTGACGCAGACTGTCCACACCCTTGGCAAGGGTCAGCCGCATGGTTGGCTCCTTGGCGGCGGCCACCAGCTGCAAACGATTCTTGTATTCCGGCTGTTCGCTGACCTGGGTAAGAGCGGAAAAATCCATATTGGTAAGGACAAACTGAATTTCCCCGGCTTTTTGCCGGATATCCCGGATGTGGACAGCCTTGGCTTTGGCCCGGAGCAGCGCCACATCCACCAGATTCAGCACACCCTTGGGCGGTTCGCCGTAACGGTCTACGATTTCGTCCAGCAAATCGTCTGCGTCCTCCTGGGAACGAATGGCAGCCATACGCCGGTACAAATCCATCCGTTCCTCTCCCTGGGATACATAGGTGGGGTCGATATTTGCGGTGATGTTCAAATCCGCAGTACACTCCGGATCTCTGGGCTTTTCGCCCTTTTCCTCCAGGATGGCCTCGTCCAGCAGTTTCAGGTACATATCGTAACCCACGGACATCATATGACCGGACTGCTCCGCACCCAGAAGGTTGCCGGAGCCCCGAATTTCCAGATCCCGCATGGCGATTTTGAAACCGGAACCGAATTCTGCAAAATCCCGGATGGCAGACAGCCGTTTTTCTGCAATCTCCGTCAGGGACTTGTCGGGGCGGTAGGTGAAGTAGGCATAGGCGTGCCGGGTGGAGCGGCCTACCCGTCCCCGAAGCTGATGGAGCTGGCTCAGACCGAACCGGTCGGCATTTTCGATAATCAGGGTGTTGGCGTTGGGAATGTCCAGACCGGTTTCGATAATGGTGGTGCACACCAGAACCTGAATATCTCCGTCTGCCATGGCGTGCATCACATCGCTGAGGGCGGCTTCTGTCATCTGTCCGTGGGCAACCCCCACGGTAATATCCGGGATTCTCCGCTGGATGGCAGAGGCACATTGGTCAATGGTCTCCACCTGGTTGTGGAGGTAATACACCTGACCGCCCCGCTGCACCTCCCGGCGGATGGCATCGTCCAGAATGGGTGTGCTGTGCTCCAGCACATAGGTCTGTACCGGGTAGCGATCAGAGGGAGGCTCTTCGATGGTGGACATATCCCGGATTCCCGACAGGGCCATGTTCAGGGTGCGGGGAATGGGGGTTGCCGAAAGGGTCAGTACGTCCACGCCCTTGGAGATTTCCTTCAAACGCTCCTTGTGGGCAACACCAAAACGCTGCTCCTCATCGATAATCAGCAGGCCCAAATCCTTGAACTCAATGCTTTTTTGCAGAAGCTTATGGGTGCCGATGATCAAATCCACCTGACCTGCCCGGAGCTTTTGCAGGGTTCTTCTCTGCTCGTTGGCAGAGCGGAAGCGGCTGAGCACATCCACATTCACCGGGAAGCCCCGGAACCGGGCCACAGCGGTCTGATAGTGCTGCTGAGCCAGAACGGTGGTGGGCACCAGAATGGCTACCTGCTTCCCGTCCATGATGGCTTTCATCACCGCCCGGAGAGCTACTTCCGTTTTGCCGAAGCCTACGTCGCCGCAGAGAAGCCGGTCCATGGGCGTGGGAGATTCCATATCTCCCTTGATTTCTGCAATACACCGGAGCTGATCATCCGTTTCCGGGTAGGGGAAGTTGTCCTCAAACTCCCGCTGCCAGGGAGAGTCGGGGGAGAAGGCATAGCCGGGCTGCCGCTTCCTGGCGGCATAGAGCTGAATCAGCTCTCCGGCCATATCCTTGGCGGCCTTCCGGGCCTTGGCCTTGGACTTCTGCCAGGCATCGGTTCCGATTTTGTTCAGGCGTACATTGCCGTTATCCGGGCCGCCGCCAATATACTTGCTCACCAAGTCCAGCTGAGTTGCAGGAACAAACAGGGTATCCGTACCCTGGTAAGCGATTTTGATATAATCCTTGATGGCACCGTCAATCCGGATTTGCTCCATTCCCACAAAACGGCCGATGCCGTAGTTGTCGTGTACCACCAGATCCCCAGGGGTGAGGTCTGTAAAGGCACTGAGTTTTTGCCGGTTGGTAGCGTCCTTTTTTGCCTTGGTCTTAACCTTGGGAACAGTTTTGGCTACCAGCTGCCCTTCTGTGAGAACAGCCAGCTTGGCAGCCGGGTATTCCATGCCAAAGGGGAGGGTGCCATCGGAGAGCAAAATCTGCCCGGGTTTGGGCATGGCGGTAAGGGGAACACACAAAAATGCACTCAGACCCTTTTCCCCCAGCATTTGCTGCAGCAGTTCACATCGCCGCTGGGTGCCGCAGAGTACCAATGTGGCAAAGTCCATCTTCTGGTAGTGGGAAAGGTCGGAAACCACCGTGTCCATGTTGCCCCCGTATCCCGGCAGCTGCTTACCGGTAATGGGGTACAGGGCTTTGGGCGGGCAATCAGCGGGGTAGGAGGTGCCGCCGAAGGCATCCAGGTAAAGGACGCACCGCTTTTTCAGGGCATGGCAGAAGTCCTCCCACTGCCATACATAATCGCAAAGCTCTCCGGCGGCAAGACCGGCCTGGAGCAGGCTGTCCAGCTGCATCCCCATCTCCTCGGTTCTGGAGCGAGCGGCTCTGTGGATGCTTCCCTGGTCGCAGAGAGCGATGAGGGCGTTGTCCGGGATATAGTCGAAGGCGGTGGTAAAATCCGGGTATACCAGAGCCATGTACCGATCAGCGGCCGGATGTCCTGCCTCATTTTCCAGCTTCTCCAAATCCTGCTCCAGAGTGCGTATCAGCTCCTGGTTGGGATTTTTTCGCCGCTTCTGCCGGGAAAGAAGGGCATGAATATCTTGGCACAGACCGGGGATTCCCTGGGGATGCATACCCAGCTGGGTTTCCCCTACGGGAAGAACGGAAATGCTGTCGGCATTTTCCGTGCGCCGCTGGGTGATGGGGTCGAAGAAGCCCATGGTGTCCAGCTCGTCTCCAAAGAACTCCGCCCGGACGGGGCGGTCACAGGCAGGGGAGAAAACATCCAGAATGCCGCCCCGGACGGAAAACTGCCCGGGACCTTCCACCATGCTGCACCGGCTGTACCCGCAGGTGGTGAGCTTCCGGCTCAGCTCCTCCAGGGTGTAGGAACTGCCAATTTTCAGGGTGAAGACACAATCCCGCAAAACCCGGGAGGGCATGGTACGAAGGCTCATGGATTCCCAGGACAGAATCTGCACCTGGGTGACCCCGGATTGCAGGTCGTAAAGCTGGCGAATCCGCTTTTGCTCCCACTGCCGGGAGACCACGGTGTTGTCATACAAAGTCAGCTCTCTGCCGGGAAGGGCAGGGGGGGTGTAGCCCAGAAAGGCCGCCAGCTCATCTTGCAGGCGCTTGGCGCCCATGTCGTCCTGGCAAAGAATCACCAATGGCCGTCCGCAATGGGCACTGACCGCAGCCAGAATGTGGCTGCGGTTGATTTGTCCGATGCCTGTGACCGCCGCCGGATGGTTCTGGCTCAGCTCAGACAGAAGCTCGTTGTATTCAGGAAGGGTCTTCAATGCGGAAAGGAGCTTATCCATAGGCATACCTCATACGAAAAATTTTCTCCACGCAACAACGCGGAAAGGGGAACTTGGGCCCCTTTCCGTGTTATTATGACAATATTCTTATTTTCCTGCAGCATTGAAGCGGTTGGCTGCCTCCATGGTGCCGTGGGAAACAATGCACAAAGCAGCATCTGCGGCTCGCTCCAAAGCCTCCTGCAAGACCTTTTCCTCGGAAGGGGAGAAGGCGGACAACACCCAGTCAGCCAGGTCAAAATCCGGACTGGGCTTTGCGCCAACCCCTACTTTCACCCGGGGGAAGTCCTGACTTCCCAACTGGGAGATGATGGACTTGATTCCGTTGTGGCCGCCGGCGGAGCCGTTGACCCGAATCCGAAGGCGGCCAATGTCCAGGGAAATGTCGTCAAAAATCACCACAATCCGCTGAGGCGGAATGTTGAAGTAGGCGGAAAGCTGCAGCACGGACCGGCCTGACAGATTCATGTAGGTCAGGGGTTTGAGAAGATACAGCTTGTGCCCCTCGTAGGTTGTCTGCCCGTAAAGGCCTTCAAACTTTCCCTTATCCACTTTGCAGCCCAGCTTCTGCGCCAGAATATCCAGAGCACGGAAACCGCAGTTATGCCGTGTTTTTGCATACTCCGGGCCGGGGTTTCCCAAACCCACAATGAGCCAGGCTCCGTTTTCCTTTCCCAACACCGCTTTTAGAACAGGTCAGCGATGGAGGTAGCACCGTGAATGTGGGAAATGGCACGGGCAAAAATGGGAGCCACATCCAGCTGCTTGATCTTCTTGCAGGTGCAGTTCTCAGGCAGGGGAATGGTGTTGTGAATGACCAGTTCCTTGATGGGGCTGTTCTCAATCCGCTCAAAGGCAGAGCCGGAGAGAACGCCGTGGGTAGCGCAGGCATAGACTTCCTTGGCACCGCCAATCTCTACCAATGCCTTTGCAGCGTTGCACAAAGAGCCGGCGGTATCCACCAGATCGTCATACAGGATGCAGGTCTTACCCCGCACATCGCCGATGACATTCATGACCTCACACACGTTGGCCTTGGGGCGACGCTTGTCAACAATGGCCAGTCCCATGTGCACCTTCCCGGCAAAAGCACGGGCACGGCCCACAGAACCCACATCGGGGGATACCACCACAAACTCGTCGTGATTGTACTGATCCTCCGGGAACTTGTTCATGTAGTAGTGGACAAAGGTGGGGTTGCCCAGCAGATGGTCCACAGGGATGTCGAAGAAGCCCTGAATCTGGGCAGCGTGGAGATCCATGGTCAGCACACGGTTGGCACCGGCAGCGGTGAGCATATTGGCCACCAGCTTGGAAGAGATGGGATCACGGCTCTTGGCTTTGCGGTCCTGACGGGCATAGCCGAAGTAAGGAATGACGGCGGTGATACGACCGGCGGATGCACGACGGCAAGCGTCAATCATAATCAGCAGCTCCATCAGGTTGTCGTTTACGGGCTTACAGGTGGAATTGATCAGGAAGACATCTGCACCGCGCACAGTTTCCTCCAGGGTGACAGAAACCTCTCCATCGGCAAAGGAGCTTACCACACCAGCTCCCATGGGAAGCTGCAGCTCCTTGCAGACAGTCTCTGCAAAGCTGCGACTGGCTGTACCGCAGAAAATTTTGATGTTGTCCTCATACGCAATCATCTGAGAATACCTCACTTTATTCTTTATCTACCCATAGCCGCGCCATGAGCCAATACATCCACATTATACCATTGCCCTTATGGAAATTGCAATACAAAACGCCCAGAAATACCAACAAAAAAATAGTGAAAAACCCACAGGCTTTTTACAAAGCGCCAGTAAAACGGTTAAGAATCCGCTACATCAGAAAATAAAGCGCCAGGGTGAGAAGGGCATTGTTTTGGTTTTCCTGGCAGTCTCCTGCCATCAAAAGCAAAAGCAGCACCACAATCAGGTCTCCGGTTTCAAAGTTTCCGGGAAGAAACTGCCGGAAAAAGGAAGAGAGGTTTCCGTTTCCCGTGTTGTTCTGCACCTGACATGGCTGGGGATTCACAGGAAAAGGCTGTTTCGGCTCGGACGGTGTGCAGGGTTGCGGGGTGGTTGGGGGTGAGGAACGGGGTTCTTGTACCCGTTTTCGTTGGTAAGAGCCGTCAGGCTGGGGAATATATCGATTATACATTGGGAATCACCTGCCGGGTTGATTTTGGGAGTTGCCCAGAAAGGCAGAGGCTACCGAGGCCATCTTGGCTGCACGCATGGCTTTTTCCAGCTTCTCAATGCGCCGGGGGGCAAGATATGGGCGCAGCGCACATAACAGGTTATGCTCCTGGGAAGAGATTTGCCCCTGAGATGCAATACCGGATATGGTTTTGAGCATACCGGGGTCAATTCCCCCCAGTCCGGAAAAACCCTCTCGGGCCGTTTCATTTTGGCTCTGTTCCGGTGCAGACTGTCCCAGGGATTGGGCCATGGAGTAAATTTGCTCCATGGCTTTGGGGTCGGATAAGATTGCCCCCAGCTTTTCCTCCAATTCATCCATTTTGCTCCCTCCTCAGCTGTTGCAGCATGGCTTGCACCTGAGGGGAAGCCAGAAGGGTCTGCAAGGTTTCTTTGGCTGCGCCGGAATTGCCCTGAGAGGCCTGGGCAGCTGCCTTCTCCAGCGTCCCGGCATCATATTGCTGAAGCATGGCAAGAAGCCGCTGCCCGGTAGGACTTTTTGCCAGACGCAGGGCCTCCTGCATGGAAAAATCCGATGAATTTTTCTGCATTCGATTGCCTCCTGTCATTTTTCCTGCTATAATAGGCGTATGTCAGCGTGTGGGTTTCCCCTCTGCTGTTAATACTATATGCAGGAATAGAACAGTAGGTGACTTATGAAAATTTTGGTGTTTTCCGATTCCCATGCCGCCAGAAGCTTTATGCGGCTGTGTATGGAGCGAATCAAGCCGGATGCTTTCATCCATCTGGGGGATTACTATGAAGATGGAGAGGCAATTGCAGAGGAGTTCCCGGGAGTTCCCAATTATCGCGTGCCGGGAAACTGCGATTATTACCGCATGGCTGAGTCTGTGCCTGGAATTCTTTCCTGTAACATTGCCGGGGTACAGATTTATATGACCCACGGCCACCTGCATGGGGTAAAATCCTCCACAGATCGCCTTTTGAAAGAGGCTAGAAAAGAGGGAGCTCAGGCGGTGCTCTATGGACACACCCACCGGGCGGAGTGCTACCAGGAGCGGGATGGACTGTGGGTGATGAATCCCGGCACCTGTGGTTCCTACGGCGGCTCTGCCGGTATGCTGCTCATTGAAGAGAACCAAATCCAGGGCTGCTGGCTGCTTTACCCGGAGGATTTGCTTCAAAAGTGACGGGCTGCATCCTCAGGACATGGCAACCAGAAACAGGATAATTCCTGCAAAACCCAGGCAGGAAACCACAATCAGCAGACGATTCAGGCATTTGTCCAGAATCTCCTGCCGGGTGGCGCCGTTGGGATAGGGGATATATCCGCTGCTTTTGCGGCGGGGACAGACAGAAACGTTTTTCATGGTGCAACAGCCTCCTTTTCCCACAGGATACAATAGAAAACGTCCAATTAACCGGACAGTAATACATCTCTTGTCAAATGGGCTTTTTTGTGCTATGATACGAAGAGATTTCCGCCGGAGGTGGCTTTATGGATAAGAAAAAGAATTTTTTCTCCGATATGAAGGATAAGTGGAATGGGTTTATGGAAAAGACCCGCCCGGGAAGGGAGAAAACCGGCAGGGTGCTTTCCGTTGCCGGAATGTGGATTTACCGGCTTCGCAGCCTGATTCTGGGGATTCCTGTGGGAGTTGCGGCAGTGATTCTGGCATTGCGCAACGCCCGGTCGCTGCCGGCACAGATTGCTATATCCATTCCCAAGGTTCAGGATGGGGCTCTTGTGATTGTGTCCCATATGCTGGACAAGAATATTGCTGTGATGGGGCCTCTGGCCATTACCGCTCTTTGTATCCTGATGATGTTCCTTTCCAAGCGGATGACCTATCCCTTCCTGATCAGCGTGTTTACCCTGGGAGTACCCGTTGCGCTGTATTATATGAATTGCGTGCTTGTTTGATAAAAAGCATAAAAGGTCAGGAAGCGTTTGCAGCCTGACCTTTTGTAATAACGATATGGGGGAATTGGAATGAATCTTGGAATTTTAGGCGCGGGCAGAATTGCCCAGACCATGGCCCGGACGATTTTGAAAATGAATGAAGCCGGGGAAACCCGGGTGAAATTGTATGCAGTAGCTGCCAGGGATTTATGCCGGGCCGAGAAGTTTGCCCAGGACTTTTCTGTGGAGAAGGCCTATGGCAGCTATGAAGAAATGCTTTCAGATAAGGATTTGGAGTTGGTATACATAGCCACGCCCCATTCCCACCACTATCAGCACATGAAGCTGTGTGCAGACTATGGCAAGCATATTCTGTGCGAGAAGGCTTTTACGGTGACGGCGGAACAGGCGAAGGCTGTGTTTGCCTACGGCAGGGAAAAGGGCGTGCTGATAACCGAGGCCATCTGGACCCGCTATCAGCCTATGCGCCGGATTATCCAGGAGGAACTGCCGGCCATCGGTGAGCCCAGAATGCTTACAGCGAACCTGTGTTATGAGATTTCCGGCAAGGAGCGGATTGTGAAGCCGGAACTGGCAGGGGGTGCGCTGCTGGATGTGGGCATTTACGCCATCAACTTTGCGGAAATGGTCTTTGGCCGGGCTCAGGGCATTCAGGGCAGCTGTGTCAAGAGCACGACAGGCGTGGACTTTGCCGACAGCATTACCCTGACCTGGGAGGATGGCCGGATGGCGGTGCTGAATGCTGCCGCCACCTGTGTGTCCGACAGACTGGGCGTCATCTACGGCACCAAGGGATTCATGGTGGTGGAAAATATCAACAATCCCCAGGGACTGAAGATTTACGATCACCAGTATCAGCTCATCCGGGAAGTGTCCTGCCCGCCTCAGCTGACAGGCTACGAATATGAGGTTCTGGAAGCGGCAGACTGTATTTCCCGGGGAATGGGGGAATGCCCCTCCATGCCCCATGAAGAGACGGTGCATATTCTGCAAGTTATGGATACCCTGCGGGAGCAGATGGGAGTACACTATCCCTGCGAGGGCGTATGAGACCCTGATTTCCCAATGAAAGATAACAAACCGGCCGGATTGCCATGACAGGCAATCCGGCCGGTTTCTTTCGTATAGAATTTGAATTGTCAGGATACCACGCCGTCCAGCTCTTTGGTGACCCGGTCCAGCTCCTCCTGCAAGACATAGATTTGATTCTGTGCTTCTTTTTCCAAATCGTTGAATTGCTGATCCAACCGGGAAAACTCTTCGGTCAAAGCGATTTCCCTGGCACGGAGTTCCATTTTCTGCCGGTATTGCAGCAGTCCCAGGGAGGCAGACTCCGCTGCCAGCTGGTTTAACTCCCCTTGGATTTCCTGCATTCTGGTAATCTGGGGGCTAAGACTGATTTTCCGCCGCAGAGCGGCGATGTTCATCCGCAGCTCCACCCAGCGATTTTCCAATTCAGCACGCTGTTCCGGGTGTGCCTGCCAATAGGCATCTTTACGCTGCTGCCGTACCCGGATGCAGCTGTGCCGAAGCTGGTACTTCCGGTTATCCACAGTGCTCCGGTTCTGGAACAGGGTACTGCGTTGGGCGATGTGGCTGGTGTTGGACAAAAACGGGTATCGTTCGTATTGCCGGGGATTCCCGGGAATGGGTCGCAGGCAGGTGAGGGATTCCACATCCCAGCTGATACTGTTCAGCCGTTCAAACAGCTCCATCAGGGGTGTTTCAAACAGTTCCTGGTGCTTTGTGAGAAATTCCCAATCCAGCGTATCCAGAACCTGCTGGGTTGCTGCGTTGCAGCTTTCCAGAATTTCCAAAGCTTTATTTTCGTTTTTCAGCATTTCCGGGTGCCGGCGCCAGTTTATCAGGGCCTGCTCCACAGGGGCAATCAAGTCGTTGCCGATGCTGGTCAAAGCGCAGCACATGACCTTCTGATATTGGGTTTCCGGGAAAACCGGTTCAGCTCCCACAATGCACTGGAGCAGCGGCTTCCAAAGGGTGGCAGGCTTTTTCTTGCGGCAGGCATCCAGCAGGTCATAGGCAAACCTCTCAGAAAGAATATTCTGGTAGGATTTGGGGAGTTGAGAAAGCTCCTGGTAACAGGAGAGTACGGCGTCAACGTCGCTTTTTTGAGAAAGAAACTGCCCCAGGGAACGCTCAAATGCGGATGTCAACTGAACCAGCCGTTGGGAAGGCACAGTTGCTGCCGGTGGGGTGTATTCTGTTGTAGCACATGGAAACTCTCTCCCGCAGTTAGGGCAAACGGCGCTGCTGCCGTCCATCTTCATCAGCAGAGGCACGGAACAATCGGGACAACGGGCAGAGGACATGGCACATCACTTCCTTAAAAAATTACAGCGCAAAGCCGATAAGATAAATTATATTCTTTATGTAAAAAATGTCAACGGGAAGTTAAAAAGAAGTGAATATTGGGGAAAAGTATCTTTTTCAAAAGCCCTGGAAAAAGGGGTTTTCCGCCAGCAGCTCCTTCAGATGCCTGGCAAGCCGCAAACGCCCCAAATCCTCGCAGACTTCCAAAATACATTCCTGGGGAAAATCAACATAGGCGCTTTGGAACAGCTGCCGGGCAAGGACATCGTCCCTTTCCAGCTGGTAAAGCAGCACCGGCAGAAAGTCGGAGTTGGTACACAGGTCACAGAGCATATTTCCTAAAAGCGTGTGAGCCGTTTCCGGCTCCTGCAGATGAGGCTGTTCCGTGTCCAACAGAAGCTTCATCATTTGCAGTGCGGTTTTGGGCTGGAATCCCGCCATCTCCTCCAGGATTTCTGCCACACCCACATCCTCCAATCTTTCCGGCGGGAAAAAAGTGGCCGCTTCCGGAAAAGATGCAAAGAGCAAATTCCGGCAGGCGCATTCGTTTACGGAGAAATCCTGGTGATGTATGGCAACTCCCGATTCCCCGGTATGGAAATGGGGCATGGAGTACTGGCGCCAGTGGGCGTTGAACAGTTCGGTCATGGTGGGATAAATCATATCCTCTGAGCAGCCCAGGAAAAGACTCTCCACTTCGCTCCAGCCCACAAAAATATCCGTCAGCCAGTCGGGCCAGGCATCGGCAGCTTCAAAAGTGGGCAGCCGGGGAAGTAGATTTTGCCAGAATGTTCCCAGCTCCTCTCTGGACAGGGAAAATTCGTCCCCAAAAACCGGAGTGCCGCCGGAAACAGCCTTCTGAAAATCCCCATAGGAGAAGACCGGATAGTTTCCCAGAAAAGTATGGACGAGGGATAAACCGTACCCTCCGGAAGAACCGGCATTCAGCAGACCGTGGGACATGGCATACAGGGCAAGCCGGAAGGCAGGCTCCTTGTAATTTTCCGGGGAATAGACTTTTATTCCGTTGAGAATTTTCCACACGCCTTTTTCCAATTCCCCAAGGCCTGGGACAGACGCAGGTGTGGGCTTGTTCCTGGATGGCGTTTTCAGGGAAGCGAGTGAGCCGAAATCTCCGCACCAGCCGCATTCCCAGCGGTTTCCCCGAATTTGAATGGAACTTCCGCAGTGCGGACAACGATTTCCAGCCATGAAAATACCCCCTTTTTCTTTTATTATAGCAAAAAAGAAAAAATCCGCAAGCTTACCTGGCAGGATAAACTTCCGATAAAAAAAGAGCAAGTGAAAAAACGCTTGCTTATCAATGGAACAATGAAATAGGAAAACAAGACGAATGACCACATGATGGGGTGGCGCTTTTGCACCGGTCAAGGGGGAGTGAATAGGGAATATTGAATAAGTAAAAATCGACAAGCGCCTTACAGAACTTGTCGATTTTTTTGTGGACCTGATCGGATTCGAACCGACGCCCCTCACAATGCGAACGAGACCCCAAAACTTTTTGGGCGTTTCGAGACCGCAGAAAATTCTGTGTAATCGACAGCATATGACAGTATAAATACTGG
>LHCFC01400__coassemble_1853_pt1 | contig 15476 bp, 13 predicted proteins | sample LHCFC01400__metabat2_low_PE_055 | metagenome-assembled genome bin LHCFC01400 | reverse complement strand
TATTCACTTTTTTATCCGCAAATTTCTGCTTGACTTGTTATAGTTGGTCTCAGTCGCCTTCGGCGCCAGCTCCCTTTTGCAAGGGAGCCTTTACACCCCGGAAACCGTATACAGCACAGCTACATTAGAATTGGATTCAACACTTACCGTTTCTCTATCTGAAAGCAAAAGGGATTGACAATATTCTGGGCTCCAAACACCTTCACTGCCATCCTGAACATCGCTTTTGCGTGAATCCGGTCGTGCCAGAGAAAGCGGCGGAGGACTTTGGGAAGTGACCATTCCTCTCCATAGCTTCCCGCAATGACTCTGTTTTGGAGAAAATTCGGCATCGCTTCCAGCGCTTCGAACCCCCGCCTGCGGCACGCAAATATATCCCCATGGTTGTCTGCCGACACCTCTATCTCCCCGAAATAATATGCGTTAACATTCTTTGTATGCTGGTACATCTCCTCTGCGGAGCGGGGAACCTGACCGTAAAAGGTCTTGCGTTGGGCAATGGCCACCGCGTTTTTGTCGGGAATGGACTGATATAAGGCAAGAAAATCCTTTGCAGACTTCAGCGCAAGCTCTTTCAGCCTTTCATACGCTTCTGCCGTCAACGGTTCTTTTTCCCTTTGAAAAAGAACATCGGAATCCGCATCTTTGATGTCCAGATTGGAACTTTTTTCCTGGACAATGGCGATTTTCATATCGTCGTCAATAGAACCACCGCACCATTTAAGATATAACGCAATTTCCCGGGGCATTTTCCCGACAGCCGTTTTCAAGCTCTCTCCCCGGGTATATGCGCCGGGGTAATCCACCGCATACAGCAACGTGTCCTTGCCGTTATGTTCCCAAACACAGTTTACGGTCATATTCTCGCTCCAATCAAACTTTATCTTTAGAAGGGAGAAGTCGGTGGGCTTCTTCCTTTTGATTATTCAAAAGCTTTTGCACAGGCCACGGCTTTTTGCCAGCCGGTGAGGCGGGTTTGGCGTTCCTCAGGGGAAATCTGGGGGGCAAAGACCCGGTCGCAGCGCCAGTTTTTCTCAATCTCCTCCAGGCTTTCCCAATAGCCGACCCCCAGGCCTGCCAGGTAGGCAGCGCCCATGGCGGTGGTTTCCACGCAGTGGGGCCGCTGCACCGGAGCGCTGCACAAATCCGCCTGGACCTGCAACAGATAGTTGTTGGCGCTGGCGCCGCCATCCACCCGCAGTCCCGGGATGGCCATGCCTGCGTCCGCCTCCATGGCCCGGAGCACATCCACCATCTGATAGGCGATGGAATCCAGGGTGGCACGGATAATATGGTACTTGTTTACCCCCCGGGTCAGTCCCACAATCGCCCCCCGGGCATAGGCATCCCAATGGGGTGCCCCCAGTCCGGTGAAGGCCGGGACCACATAGCAGCCGTTGGTGGAGTCCACCTTGTTGGCCATATACTCCGAGTCCCCGGCAGACTCCAAAAAGCGCAGCTCGTCCCGGAGCCACTGGATGGCAGCTCCGGCCACAAACACGGAGCCTTCCAGGGCGTAATTCACCTTACCGTCAAGGCCCCAGGCGATGGTGGTCACCAGGCCGTTTTGGGAGTCCATGGGGGTAGCGCCTGTATTCATCAGTAGGAATGCACCGGTGCCGTAGGTACATTTGCACTGTCCCGGATGGAAGCAGGTCTGGCCAAAGAGGGCTGCCTGCTGGTCCCCCGCTGCACCGGCAATGGGGATGGAGGCTCCCAGAATCCCCGGATCTGTATGTCCGTAAACAGCGCTGGAGGGCACTGGCTCCGGCAGCATGGATTTGGGAATGTCCAGGAGCCGGAGAATCTCCTCGTCCCAGGTGAGGGTATGGATATTGAACAGCATGGTCCGGGAGGCGTTGGTATAGTCCGTCACATGGACCTTGCCCCCGGTGAGCTTCCAGATGAGCCAGGTCTCCACCGTGCCGAACAGCAGCTCCCCGGCCTGGGCTTGCTCCCGGGCTCCCGGCACATGGTCCAGAATCCACCGCAGCTTGGTGGCGGAGAAATAGGGGTCCAGCACCAGGCCGGTTTTCTTCCGGAAGAAATCTTCATAGCCCAGCTTTTTCAGCTCCTGGCAATGGTCTGCCGTCCGGCGGCACTGCCACACGATGGCAGGACACACAGGCCGTCCGGTGAGGCGGTTCCACACAATGGTGGTTTCCCGCTGGTTGGTAATACCGATGGCCGCCACATCCCCGGCGGCGATTCCCCCGTTGCTCAGGGCCATTCTGGCCACCTCTACCTGGGTGGCGTAAATCTCCTCCGGGTCATGCTCCACCCAACCCGGCTGGGGGAAATACTGGGTAAATTCCTTCTGGGCCATTGCCACAATTTCCCCATCTTTTCCAAAAAGAATACACCGGTTACTGGTGGTACCGGAGTCCAAAGCCATAATATACTTGCCCATAGGGATTCCTCCTGCTCTGTTTCGGCTGCTGCCGTTTTCATGGTTCCATCATATCACATAGAAAGAGATTATACAAGGGCAAGTTATTTGTGAAAAATGACCTTTCAAAACCTGTCACCCCCGGGGAGGTACCACATACTTTCTTCAAATTGGCTTTGCGCCCGCAGGCTCCCTCCGTCTTGGGGCTGCGCCCCAAGCCACCTCCCTCCCGGAGGGAGGTATTACGGGCAGATGCATCGATTTCTATAAAAAATGACCTGCCGCCGAGGCAGGTCATTTTGTGTGGTTACAGGTTTTTGAGAACTTCCAGCAGGAACTTCCAGGTGCGCTCTGTGGAGGCGATGTTCAGCCGCTCCCGGCTGGTGTGGATGTCCTGCATCTCCGGGCCGATGGACACGCAGTCCAGTCCCGGCAGCTTCTCGCTGAGGAGGCCGCACTCCAGGCCGGCGTGGATAGCCTGCACCTTCGGCTCCTTGCCGAACATCTGCCGGTAGGTGTTCACCATAACCTCCCGGAGGTTGGATTCCTTCCGGTACTCCCAGGCGGGATAGTCGCCGGATTCCTCGCACTGGGCACCGTGGAATTTGGCCAGCTCCTGGAGCCGGTCCAGCAGCTCCCGCTTCTCCTGGTTGACGCTGCTGCGCACGGAGAAGTCCAGATGCAGTCCCTCCTCCAGCTTCAGCACGCCCAGGTTCAGGCTGGTCTGGGGCAGGCCCTTTATGTCCTGGCTCCAGGACTGGACACCGTTGGGGGTGCTGTTCAGCAGGGCAATCACCCGGGCGGTATCCTCCGTACTCAGGCCGTTGCCCCCCAGGGCATCCACATTGTCCCCGTGGATGGAGGCGTTGGGCTCGTCGTACTCCCGGCGGATCTCCTCTTGCAGCTCCTGGGCAATGTCATTGATTTTCTCCGGGTGCATTCCCAGGGTCACCAGGGTGCACTGGCAGCGGTTGGGAATCACATTGTCCTTGTCGCCGCCGGCAAGCTGGGTCAGGCTGATGGGCATGGTCTTTTGAATCCGCTCCAGAAGCAGTCCCATGACCTTGTTGGCGTTGGCACGGTTTTTGTCAATCTCCACACCGGAGTGGCCGCCCCGGAGCCCCTCCACCACCAGGCGGACACAGGGACCGTAAATAGCCCGGCGCTCCACCGGCAAAGTCAGGTGGGCTCTGGCGCCGCCGGCGCAGGATACGGTGAACACCCCTTCGTCGTCGGAGTCCAGGTTGATGAGGGTACGGCCCCGAAGCCCGGAAAGGTCAATATCCGCAGCGCCGAACATTCCCGTTTCCTCGTCCACGGTGACAATCACTTCCAGCGGGGGGTGAGGAATGGTCTTGTCCGCCAGCAGAGCCATGGCAAAAGCCACCGCAATGCCGTCGTCGCCGCCCAGGGTGGTGCCCTTGGCGAACACCCACTCTCCGTCGTGGGTCACATCCAACCCTTCCGTCTGCATATCAATGGGGCAGTCTGCATCCTTTTGGCACACCATATCCATATGCCCCTGGAGCACCACCGGGGGATGATCCTCATACCCGGCAGTCCCCTCCTGGAACAGCAGCACATTGTTGAGAGAATCCTGAACATAGGAAATCCCCTGTTCCTTGGCAAAGGCTACCAGATAGTCGCTGATGGCCTTGGTATTGCCGGAGCCGTGGGGAATGGCACACAGGGCCTCAAAATAGCCCATAACCGCCTTGGGCTCCAGCCCGGCTAACTTGATTGCTTCCATAAAAACGCCTCCATTTAGTGGTAAAATATCCTTTTTCCCGGGAGAACCCCGGATAACAAAAAGACCACAGAAGAAAATCTGTGGTCTTTGTTTGTCAGATCAGGCTCAGGCTCAGAGCCAGCAGAATCCACACCAGTGCAATCCACTTGGTAGAAGTGGCCAAAATCTTGTCCAGGCCGCCGGTCTTGTTCTTGTTCATGTAGGAGTTGCTGTTGCCGGTAATGGCGCCGGACAGGCCGGACTCCTTGCCGGACTGCATCAGCACAACCACAATCAGGGCCAGGCTGGCAATCAGCTCCAGAACAATGAGAACAATCTTCAAAACTTCCATTTCGTAACCTCCCTCCCACAGCAGTCACACCCTTTGTGGGGAATGTTTCGTAATTTCACATCCGAAAAACACGGATTCACAATAAGCCCATACATTATAGCACAGACTTTTTCAAATATCAAGGGGAAACCCGGGATATTTTCGATTATTTGGTGACCCAGTTTCCGGTGGCGGCGCAGGTCAGGTAGGCGTTGATAAAGGGGTCCAGAGCGCCGTCCATGACTGCGTTGACATTGGAGGTTTCGCAGCCGGTGCGGGTGTCCTTCACCAGGGTGTAGGGCATGAACACATAGTTGCGGATCTGGCTGCCCCACTCAATCTTCTGCTGCACGCCCTTGATGTCGGAGATTTTCTCCAGGTGCTCCCGCTCCTTGATCTCCACCAGCTTGGAGCGGAGCATCCGCAGACAGGTTTCCTTGTTCTGGAACTGGCTGCGCTCTGTCTGGCAGGACACCACAATGCCGGTGGCCTTGTGAATCAGACGGACGGCGGAGCTGGTCTTGTTGATGTGCTGACCGCCGGCGCCGGAGGAACGGAACACCTGCATTTCATAATCCTCGGGACGGATGTCCACATCCTGGCTGTCGTCCTGGATTTCGGGAATGACCTCCACCGCAGAGAAAGAGGTCTGCCGCCGGGCATTGGCATCAAAGGGAGACACCCGCACCAGACGGTGCACGCCGTTCTCCCCCTTCAGGAAGCCATAGGCATTTTCACCCTCGATGAGAATGTCCGCAGACTTGAGGCCTGCTTCTTCTCCTTCCAGATAGTCCAGAATCTTATAGGTGTAGCCGTGGGCTTCGGCCCAGCGGGTATACATCCGGTAAAGCATCTGGCACCAGTCCTGAGCCTCGGTACCGCCGGCACCGGCGTGGAAGCTCATGAGGGCATTGTTCTTGTCGTACTGGCCGGTGAGCAGAGTTTCCAGACGGCACCGCTCCATATTTTCAGAGAGCTTCTGGAAGCCTTCCTTCAGCTCCGGCAGCATGGAATCGTCGTCCTCCTCCGCTGCCATTTCGCAAATGGTCATCATGTCCTCCCAGGAGCTGACCATATTCTTGTAGCGGCTGAGCTTGTTCTCGATGGTCTTGGTCTTCATAACCACCTGCTGGCTCTTTTCCGGGTTGTCCCAGAAACCGGGAGCCTCCTGCATGGCGTGAAGCCGCTCCAGCTCGTTTTGGAGCCCTTCCAGATTCAAAGAGCCAGCCAAATCATCCAGTGTGGGACGGATTTCGCCCAGCTTCTGCTTATAGGTATCAAATTCAATATTCATGCCATTACTCTCATTTCCTAAAAATTGCATACTTTTGGATATTATATCCCAAAAATGTCATTCTGTAAAGTAGAAAATACAAAAAAGAAGCACCGCTTTTTGCGGTGCTTCCCGATTTGTTCTCCTTCAACGCCCGAATCCGCCGTTTCATAGGTTCATTCCATCATGGATTGGCTGTCAACCGTCTGGAGCATCCCATCCTGGAGTAAATAAATGGTATCGGCAGATCGGGCGACCTCCATATCGTGGGTAATGAGGATTACGCCCCGGCCTTTTTCGTGCTCCCGCCGCAGCAGCTGCATAATCAGGTCCCGGTTTTTGGGGTCCAGGTTTCCTGTGGGTTCATCCGCCAGAATCAGGCAGGGGTCCAGAATCAAGGCCCTTGCGATGGCCACCCGCTGCTTTTCTCCTCCGGAAAGGGTGTTGACCCGCTGGCTCAGCAAAGGCTGCAAATCCAGCAGCTCCACCAGTTCGTCAAAATCCTGCACGGCATTGTGCTTGTTATACAGCAGGGGCAGGAGAATGTTTTCCTTGCAGGACAAGGTGGGAATGAGATTGTAGGACTGAAAGATAAATCCGATATTCTCCAGCCGCAGGCGGGAGTAGTCCACCCCGTTGACAATGGGTATTCCATTAAAAATGTACTCACCGCCGCTGCAGTTCTCCAGCAGGCCCAGGATGTTCAGCATGGTGGACTTGCCGGAGCCGGATTTTCCCACGATGGTCACATAGGAATCGTTGGTCACTTCCAGGTTCACATCCACCAGCACCGGGCGGGTATAGGTTTTTTTGAGATGACGCAGTTCCAAATGGAGTTCTTTCATTTGTCATCCCCACCTACCACCACTTTATAGCCGCTGTCGAACCACTGGCCTTCCTCAATTCCGCTGACCACCGCCATGGCTGCATCGGAATAGGAGATGGTGACCTCCTTTTCCTGAATCAGGAAACCGTCCTGCGAAACCTGCCGGACATACCAGGGCTCCTCCTCCCCCTCTACCTTTTGGTAGATGCAGGAAATGGGCAGTACCAGCACCTGCGGATAGCCGGTCCCCAGGAAAATCGTCAGTCCTTCCTCCGTGTCTCCATAGGTATCCCCCTCCCGGTCCAGGGAAAGGAGAACCTTTGTGGTTCCGTCGGGATTCTTTCCTTTGGCAATGTGCTGGATGGTCACCTTCGTTCCGTCCTGCAAAGACAAGCTGTCAGGGAATTGCTTCAGGGAAGCCAAGGTTTTGTCTTCCACCGAGCATTCCAGCACCAGGGGGGTGAAGCAGTCCACCATGAGATAGGCATCCGAGCCGGAGGCATTGATGTTGCTGATGATGCCCTCTACCGTGGAGATCACTTCCTCACCACGGTAATAGCCCAGCACCTGACCAACCTGAATCTCATCCCCCTGGGAGACCGTCCAGCGAATGTCATAGGGCGAGAAATAATCCAGTTCCATGAATGCCACCTCCGTGGAGGCAAAGGTACCGGAGACGGTAACATACAGGTCAATGTCCATCCGCTGGGCCTGGATTGGCGTTCCGATGGAGCTTTGCCGGATCACCGGGGATTCCAGCGGTTCATAAGATTTCATTTCCTCCGAGGAAATCCGGTAAATCAGTCCCAGAGGCAATACCAGCAATGCAAAAATCAGCACCCAAAAGAGTACCTTCAGCAGTTTTCTTCCCATAGCTTATTCTCCCCCCAGTTCCTTGGTCAAATCAATGGTTACAGTATAGGCATCAGTATTGTTTTCCGTCAGGACAAAGGTCATGGTTTCCGGCTCTCCGATTCTTTCCAGCGTTTCTTCGGTCATGCCCACATATAGAGTATAAAGGGCGTAACTTTCGCCCCGAACTGCACATACTGCCGTCAGGTCCACAGCCACTCCATTTACCCTGCAATCCGAGCCCACAAAATCCACATTATCTTTATCCAGGTTTTCTATCAGGAGTGTAACCTCCCACATGGGGGACCAGGTGAAGGCAACCAACCTGCTGTGGGGTTCGGTTTCAAACGCCACTGCATACAGCCGGGCCCTGTCCGTCTCCAGCAGGAGGGTTTCCGGAAGGGTGGGAGATGTCACCGCCTCCTCTCCCAGGGGGTAAATGCAGGTGTACTCCTCCGGGATGAAGGGCTTTCCATCCTGGTCTGTGGGGAGCTCCCCATCCCGCATGGGGGTGAGGATAAATTCAATGGAGGTGATGTCCTCCCCGGTACTGGCCTGGATTCCCCATTCCTCCAGTGCTTCCCAGGGAACAACCCAGGCAAACTCCCCGGCCTCCCCCGGTTCCAGATGTATGGAAAAGTCCAGCTCACCCCCCAGAGCCATTTGATTCCAATACGGATTTCCCATAACCAAATCCAGCACCTGATCGCTCCGGTTCTGGGCAGAAAACCGGAGGGTGTAGGCAAAATCGTCCCACTCTGCCCCTGTGACAGACAGGGCGTAATCCTCCGTATCTGCCACGGTCACGGTCTCCAAGGGGATTTCCCGGGTCTGGGGCAGGGGCCTGGGCTCCGGCTGCTCCCACCCGGCGCTGTAAGCGTAATACGCCCCAATATCCAGGCCATCCACCATCATGGCATAAAGCTCATAGATATTCCAGCTCTGGGAAATTGCGGCAAAGTACCACAGCCGCTGGGTCAGGCCCTCCACCTCCCGCTGAATCAGGATGTTGGCATCCTCGCAGTAACCCACGGTCTGGTTTGCCTGGGTTTTCAGGGTCACCGTCAGGGATGCGGAGGTGTTGGCAGGAATCTCTATGGGTGTGCTGCCGTCCCAGCTCCGGGTATCCCCGCCAACGGAGACCTGAATATCCAGGATCTCTCCTGCAATGCCATACAGAGCCAATTCCGTCAATGTCTGGGGTGTATCCTCCGAGGCAATTTTTATTGCCTCCAGAGTGACAATTCCATCTCCCCAATAGGTGGGGCGGGCATCCGAAAGCCGCCCGGCATAAACATCCTGGCAATTCCCTTCCGCCGGATATTGATCCCAGCCCTTATCATGCACATTCAGAGTTCCCACAGCCACATCCATTTCCACCCCGTCAATGGAGAAGGGGATCTCCTCATAGCGGGCCGCTCGGTTGTTGAATGTTGCCGTCAGATCGTTGGTCACCCAGTAGCCATAAATCTGGGGAAGGTCCTGAGGGGTGAGCGCTTCGTAATCCTCCAGATACATGGTTTCATAGGCTGCCAGCTTTTCTTTGGCAGCCTCGTCCCCTCCTTGTGCCGCCTCCTTCAGGGCAGCCATCTCCTTCCAGTCCATACCACGGTAGGTCTGGTAGAGCCAGAATGGGAACTGGGTCATCCACTCCTCGCTGCACTGGGTTTGCATAGATTCCCAGCCTTCCGCAATCATACACCAGACCTGGGAATCCTGCTTCAGGGGTTCGCCGGTCAGCAGCATATAGGTCAGCCGGGTATCCATAACGGGGCAAAGATCCCACTCCCCCTGGCTGGAGATATTGATATAATAGGAAAAGTCTCCGTCCGTTCCCTCCAGACCGGCATTGCCGCTGGGGGTGGTTTCCTGCTCTTCCCCTGTGCAGCCTGCCAACAACAGCACCAGCAGGCAAAGCAAACACAAAAGCCTCTTCTTCATGGCGCACCTCCTTATTCTGCCTTCAGGTAATCAATCACCTGCACCTGGGTAGACTTGTAAGCAAAAATCAGGCTGAAAACCACCGTCAATGTCACGGCGCAGGTAAGGAAAATCCCCATGGAATAAGGGCTTAGATACAGGGTATAGGTTTCGTACAAAAAATCGGTTTTCCCCCGGGTATTCTGCACCACCAGGCGGTAAATCAGCCCCGCATCCACCACCAGCGCAATGGAAATCAGAATATTGACCACCATCACCGTGATGCTTTCATAGAGGAACTGGCGGACGATGTGAAAGCTGGAGGCTCCAATGGCCCGCTTCACACCAATCTCAAATTTCCGCTCGCTGAGGGCATTGCTAAAGCTGGAATACAGATTGATGCCCAGAATCAGCAGCATGGCGCAGGCAATCAGCGCCTTCGTCCCCTTCTGGGTCTGGATGGATTCCAGCACCGAATCCTGCCAGCGGTACACAGAGTCTGCCAAGGCTAAATCAAAGCCCAGGTCCGTTGCCAGCTGGTATAGCCCCTGGGGATTTTCCGTGTAGAACACCGCATACCGGGATGGGCGCAGCATGGAAATATCCTGGGGGGTCAAGCCGGTCATGGGCAGAAGAATCAGGGGAGAATAATCGCTGTAATTATAATCCAGCCCCTCTTCGCTCTCTGTGAAGAACGGTCCGCCCACATCCACCAGCCCCACGATTTTCACGGTCATTTCCAGGCAGGCATTTCCAGACCCAGAAAACCGGAAGGTGTAGACCGGTTCCTCCAATTTATCCAGCCCCAGGGCATAATAGCTTGCCAGGTCCAGAATCGCCTCCCCCTGGTGTAAATCCACATAGTCATGCGTCTGGCCATCCAGCCATTGGATGAGACAGGACTCCCCGAAAAAACGGAAAAACTCCCAGACATACCCGGAAAGAAATTCAGCTCTTATTTCCCTTGCATGCAGGGTATTGCCGGCACTGGTAATATACTCCCCGTCGCTCATACTCACCCAAGTGCTGTATACGGTATAAAAGCAGGTATCCTCCATCTGGGCAGCCTTCTCCAGCAGGGTATCCAAGCGCTGGGGATTGCCCATGTCCTGCACTCTCAGATTTCCCCGGTTGATCTGAAAGATATGCTTATTGGCGTTGTAAACCTCACTATCCACCAGGCCCAGATAACCCAGCAGCAGGGAAAAGGACAGAACAATGGTGACGCTGAGGAGCATATAACTCCGGAGAGTCCTGCCCACCATTGTCAGACTATGGCGAAAAATCCGAAAGCTGTTTTTCATACTTCACCTCCCAAGAAGATCCCAGGCGGTCAGGGATTGGCCTCACTGTTTTCCGCCCTGCTAAGGCGGACACTGTCCATCACATAGTAATAGTCGTTAAAATAGCTCTCCAGGCTCATGCCGTCCAGCCCCAGGGCGTACAGCAGCCATATATCGTTGTAGTTCCGATACATGACCAGATCACATGCCGTCTCCCAACGGCTTCCCTGGCAGTCAAATTCCAGCACCGGATAGAGCTTGCTGTGGTAGTTGATTTCCTGCATCCGGGGATCCTGCACCGTAAAAAACAAGGTCACATATTTCCCCTGCTCCACATAAATGGGGGTCGTCCCGTCCCAGGGGATTTCCACGCCGTTTCCGCCACCGATATTGTCGCGACTGTCTGCCAAAACAACCGTCACATCCACCACCTCTGCGGTGGACATGGTGTTTTCCCAGTAATCCAACCCGGTAAGGGTCAGGGGTTCCTCCGTATAGAAGACCTCGTATTGACACTGTGCAATTCCCTCCCCATAGGGGAAGGTGGGTATCCAATAAGGGGGAGAACCAACAGGACACAAATATTCGAAGGCTTCCAGGTTTTGTTCGGGCGTGGGCCTGAGAACCACTTGGCCAATTTCCACATTGTGGACAGTATCTCCGATGGTCACCTCCACGCTGGTGAAGGTCTCCTCCTTCTCCGCTTCGCTGATAAAGACTTGAATGGTATATTCATAGAATCGGGGAAGGTCCGATACCTCCAGCCCCATATAGTCCTCCACATACTCTGTTGCTTTGTTGTCATAGGCTGCTCCGGCAGCCTTCAGCTGGTCTAACTCCACCTCTCCATTCTCGTACTGATCCATGGTTGCAAAATAGTCTGCATAAGCCTCCCCTAACGCCTTCCAGTCCATCCCGGCATAGCTCTGGTAAAGATACAAGGAAAAGAAACCCGCATCCGTCATTGTGACCTGCCGCACCCCATCCACCTCCTGGATTTCGTAGGTGCTCAGAGATCTATTGGTTTCCTGCTGTATTACATCCACGGTATAGGGGGTTTGAATGTCCAGGGAGACCTGGATGGTTTCCGGGTCGATTTCCTCCCGGCTCAGGAGCGTAATCTCCGGGCCGGGCATCCAGGAAGCAGCCGCATAAAGGTCATAATAGTCATTGCCCGTGGCAAAGTAGATGTCGCAGGGATTCTTACCCACCAATACCTCCGCCGAATCCCGCTCTTCCGGGGTATCTTCCCCACAGCCTCCCAGAAGGAGCACCGCCGCCAGCAATCCGGCGGCAATCGCCGCAAACTTCTTCATTTTCCCGCCTCCTTGTATGGTATGGATATAAAAAAGCACGGAGGAGCCGCATTTGCGGCTCCTCCGTGACTTGATTAGTTGGTTAGATCTGCCGCAATGATATAACTGATTGGTGCAGAAACAAAGCTGCCGCTTCTCAAAGTGGCATTGCCGTCTGTGCTTACGGACCAAATGCCCCTAGCGCGTGTAAGCTTCAAATAGACCGAATAGGTGCCTGTGGGCCTCGACGCCAAGACAATCTTGTGACCGGACTCGGCGTTAACCCTAAGCGACTGAGGCAGGCCTTCAAGCGCATAAGCTCTCATCAGCTGGCTGCGATAGGTAGTCGGGAACTGCGCCTGATCAAATGGGTATGTTTTGGCTGAAACGGAATATGGAATGGAATCCGACGAGCCCTGCACATGGTTGGTCAGGACCTCACTTACTACTTCCCTTACCTCTATTGTGGCAGTCCTAGTGACCGTATAGTAGTAAGTTTCCGTAATTGTTGCAGCCAGCGCCGGAGCGGACAAGGAGAGGATAAGTACCAGTACCAACACAAACGACAAAATTTTCTTGTTAATCTTCATGTTTGACATCTCCTTATGTTTTAGAATACAGGCAAAAAGGGCTGTAAGATACCGCCTGTATGTACCTGACAGCATTCCACTGCTCATAGCGGCCGTCTATCAGCAATGTGAATCCAATTTGATGCTTGCACGGGGAGAAGCCCCGCGAGCCCCGATGCAAGGTACAAGGGAACCCCATATATTCTCATTTTCCCAAGGAGAAAAGCAATGTCCGCCTAAAGCATTTCAGCTTATGGGATACCGCTCCTGCGTCTGTATAATCGTAGCATTAAATACTTCTCTCTTGTTTAATTGTAACATTGTATTCTATCCCCGTCAAGTATCAATTCACAAAAATGACAAAAATAAGAAGCAGGCATTTTCGCCTGCTTCTTCAACGCTCGCTGGGTCCTGCCCATTCCTCATCGTAAATGAGGTCTTCCAGATCTGCATTGGGGTCCTGTGTTTCTCTCATCACGGATTCTCCTTTCCATAGCACTCACAACAGTATATGGCAGGAGCTCGAAAAAAAGTGTCTGGTTTTGGTTGACACATAAGATTTTTTCCGTTAGAATAACTTTTACACGCTGGGCTTTTCATCCCCGGCTGTCCATCTGCCTCCTTAGTTAAATGGATATAACAAACCCCTCCTAAGCGGCAGTTCGTTCGAATCCTGTTGAGCCTGAAAATTGAATATTTGTTGTATAAGCCCCCGTACCTCACCGGGATAGAGGGTCCGCCTCCTAAGGTTGCGTTACAACTATCAACTGAGGAAAAAAGTTGGCCGTCAAAAAGTAAATATTGTATAGATGTCTCTGTAGCTCAGCAGGATAGAGCGTTCGCCTCCTAAGCGGCAGTTCGTTCGAATCCGGCTGGACCCGAAAATTGAATATTTTTTGTATAAGCCCCCGTAGCTCAGTTGGATAGAGCGGTCGCCTCCTAAGCGACAGGCCACTGGTTCGAACCCAGCCGGGGGTGCCAAAAGCACCGCTGCAAGCCATTTTTTGCTGGTTTGCAGCGTTTTTTGTTTTGCTTCTCCCGGTCTCTTGCTCGTTTGGGACCGGGAGAATTTTATGCGCTGCAATGTATATCCTGCTAAGAAGAAACGAACGATTTCCACGTTCCTGCTAAGAAAAATCCCATCTTTGCTAATTGGAGTTTTCGGACTTACCTGCCGCCTGGTGCCGCCGAGAGCAGCGCAGCCAGGGTATTTGCCAGTTCCGGCGACTGCCGGAGCTGTTCCACCAGGGCCTCCAGGTCAAGCGTCGCCGGTGCCGGTTCCTTCGGCTCCTCTGGGGGACGGACCGCGCGCAGGTTGGGATTTGCGTAGAAGGCGCTCTCAAACTTCTGGGCGTTGATCTTGCGGTCCTCGTCCAGGATGTGGGCATACACGCTGGTAATCATGTCGATCTCCGCATGGCCCGTGTCGCCCTGGGTGGCCTTCAGGTCGCCGTGGTTCAGTTTCAGCTTGTAGGTGGTACTGGAATGACGGAGGGAATGAAAGACCACTCTGGGCAGCCCCGCCTTTTCCCGCAGCTTCTCAAACTCCTTCAGGATGATACGATCCTCACAGGGCCGGCCGTTGGGCAGCGCCACCACCAAATCGAAGTCCTGGTACTCGTCACCGAGAAACCCCCGAAGCTCATCCTGGGCTTTTTTCCATTCCCGCAAGATGTACGCCAGGGTCTTGGGCAGCCATACCTTGCGGATACTGGAATCCGTCTTGGGCTTTTTCAGGATGACTCTGGTGCTGGTGTTGGGGAACAGAGGCGTGAACACATGATAGACGTCCTTCTGCCCCAGCATCTCAATGGCCCGTTTGGAGGCCCGCGTCAGCTCTTTGTCGATATAGACATAGGCGTTGTCATCGGCAATATCCTCGTCGGAGATATGGACATTGTTCCAGGTCAGCCCCAGGATTTCGCCCATCCGCAAAGAACAGGCAAAGGACAGGTTCATGGCCACATAGAGCTTGCTGTCCGTACACTGGTCCAATGCGGTGCGGATCATATCGGCGGTCCAGATGTCCCGCTTCTTATACTCCGTCTTGGGCAGGATCACATTTTCAAAGGGGTTCTTGGAGATCAGTTCCCACCGCACTGCCTGCTTGAACGCGCAGCGCAGGAGTTTGATGATCTTCTCAATGGTGGAATTGGTCACAAACTCCGTCTTTGCGTGATGGGTCCTGGTATTCACCGCAGGGGTTTTCTGCAAAGTCTGGATGTACTTGTCCACCACTCGCGGGGTGACCTCCTGCACCTTCAGATCCCCGATGATGGGGTTGATGTAGTTGGCAATCAGCGAGTTTTGGCTGTCGTACATGGACACGCCCCACTTCTTTTCTCCGTAGAGGGAAACAAAGTCCAAAAGAAATTCTGAAATGGTCTGATTGCTGGGCGGGAGGAAGGTTCCAGTGAACTGCTGGTTCTCCACCTCCGCCTTGCGTTTCAATGCGTCCTGGTAAGAGGTGCGGGTCTCCCATTTCTGCCGGGTCTCACCATTTTCATCCGTATAGTTGTAGACGATGGAATAATTCTTTTTCCGTTTGATAATCGAAGCCATAACGATACTTCCTTTCTAAGTCATAGGTCAAGTGACTCCAGCCACTCATCGAATGACCGCTTGGAAATGCGTATGGCGTTGCCAATTCGTACGATCTTAAAGTGTCCTTCCTTCACGAGAAGATAAGCGGATGTGCGGCCAATACCCAAGATTTGAGTAATGTCCTCTACCGTATAAGTTCTTCGCTCCGGGGACTCCTTCTTCGTACCGTTCCATGCTTGTGACATGGCAGCCCCCTTTCTAAAACAAGAACGGCGCGTTGAAGGAAAGTCATAACTTGCCTATCCTCATTCTAACGCGCCATTCCGGGTTTGTCTGCTGCTAATCAAAAAGTTTATGAATTATCCATAAACTCAAAAGCAACAGGATTACTTAAAAAGAAAGAGGCAGAAAACGGATGGCCGCCGGCTGCGGCTCCACGGGAATTTCACCCCGGCCCATGCTGAT
>LHCFC01400__coassemble_1763_pt1 | contig 16931 bp, 13 predicted proteins | sample LHCFC01400__metabat2_low_PE_055 | metagenome-assembled genome bin LHCFC01400 | reverse complement strand
TTCTCTTTCTTCTCAGTGTATGTCCTGTAAATATCAGGGAACCGCACGACAGGGTGATTTGACATTGGGGGATTGCTGGGGTATTCAGCATTACGACTCGGCAATAGATGTTTCAATGGGTGTCTCAGCGATACTTGTCAATAATAGCAAAGGCAGACAAGTTTTTGATGCTATTCCAGAAAGTGAGCTGGGCGTATTGAAGGAAGTACCCTTTGAGGTGGTTAAGAAATACAATGTCCTCGCATTTACCGAAAAGCGAAACTGGCCGAAAACGAAACGGAGAGAGAAATTTTTGAGCGAGGTTCGGCTAAACAGTTTTTCGGGAGCAAAAAAAGTAACCGAAGCATATATACGTGATGTGCTTACTCCCAAGCCTATCCAGAATTTCAGGTTCGAAGGGAATGTATTAAAATGGGATAGGAACCCTGATGCTCAAGGGTATATTATTGAACTGCTGAAAAATGACGAATGGGAGCGTATAGCCAGAATTGGTGACGTCAATGTGGTAGAGTTGGTGTTGAGTGATAATGCTGAAGCACTGAATGGAATCTACCGAATAAAGGCGTTTAACTGGGACGGCGGAAAGGTTTTTCTTAGCGAAGCGACAAAAGCTATTCCCGGAAAACAGGATAATGAGATGATGGGAAAAATGTTGGACGACTTACTGTTGCAGGTAAAAGCCTTAGAAGAAAAGATCGCACAATATCAGAAGAATATGCAGAATCGGTAAAATCATAAGGTTGAAGTTGAGAATGCGGTGCTACCATCCCGTTTGTAGGCAACGCTGTCCAGCTTGCAACATCTGGACAAAGATACAGAGAATGGGTTGAAGCTATGTCAAGAAACTTGAAAGAAAACCTATATGATCTTCTGGTGAATCGGGATTCCCGGATTACTGCACGCTACCAGGCCTATGCCCAGAGCCATTCCGGCTCTGGGCGGTTTGGGGCGTGGTTTTATCTATTGGGGCTGAATCTGCGCTATGGCCTCACCCGGGGGAAAACCTGCGCCCTTTCCGGGGGCAAGAAGCTCCCCCTGGGGCCCAGCGAGTCCCAGACCGCCCGGCTTCCCCGGCCGGAAGTGCGGGCTGGGGAGCTGGCGGTCTATGACGTGGTTTGTTTCGATGTGTTCGATACCCTGATTTTCCGCCCCTTCGCCCGCCCCACCCACCTGTTCTGGCAGCTGGAAGGGGCTTTCGCCTATCCCAATCTGGCAAGACTGCGGATTCGGGGGGAGGAACTGGCCCGGCGGGAGAAGAAAAAGACCGCTGGTACCGCCGAGGTGACCCTTCCGGAAATCTGGCAGCAGGTGGAGCTGCTCACGGGCATCCCCGCCCGGGAGGGGGAGCGCCGGGAGTGGGAGCTGGAAAAGCAATACTGCTTCCCCAACCCCTATATGCTCTCCCTTACCCGGGAACTGGAAAAGCTGGGGGTCACTACCGTCCTGATTTCCGATATGTATGCAAGTGCCGCCCAGATTCAGGAACTTCTCACCGCCTGCGGCTATGGAGCCTTTTCCCGGTGCTTTGTATCCTGTGAGCATGGCTGCTCCAAAAGCGACGGAGGCCTGTACCGGGTGGTGAAAAAGACCCTGGGGGAGGGGCTGCGCTATGCCCAGGTGGGGGACAACCCCCATTCCGACGGCCGACAGGCAAAGGAGCAAGGCTTCACCCCCTTCCCTTATCCCAATGTGAACGCCGCCGGACGGCCCTGGCGGTGGGAGAATATGTCCCCCATCACCGGCTCTGTCTGGCAGGGACTGGTAAACGCCTGGCTCCACAACGGCCTTGCCGCCTACTCCCATGCCTACGAGCTGGGGTTTGCCTACGGGGGCATCTTCTGCCTGGGCTACTGCCGGTGGATTCACCAATATGTTGTAGACCACGGCATTGAGAAAATTCTCTTTTTGGCCCGGGATGGGGACATTCTCCAAAAGGTGTATGGGCTTTTGTATCCCCAGGAGGCTGACCGGTGCCGCTATGTCTGGTGGTCCCGGCTGGCGGGGACAAAAATGACCGCCGCCCGGTTCCCTCACGACTATTTCCGCCGCTTCCTCCACCAGAAGGTGAACCAGGGCTACACCCTGGAGGCGGTGTTTTCTGCCATGGAACTTGGGGATATGCTGCCGCCCTTCCTGTCCCATGCAGGATGGGAGAAAGAAACCATTTTGACACCCCGGGAAGCCCGGGAAGTTCAGTCTTACCTCCAGGCCCATTGGCAGCAGGTGCTGGAGCACTACGAGCCCCAGCTCCAGGCGGGAAAGGACTATTTCTCCCAGGCCCTCCAGGGCGCATCCTCCGCCGTGGCGGTGGATGTGGGCTGGGCTGGCAGCGGTGCCATCGGTCTTGACTACCTGGTGAACCGGGTGTGGGGACTGAACTGCCCCATCACCGGCCTGATTGCAGGTACCAACACCCCATTCAGCCAGGAGCCGGAGGCGGCGGAGACCATGCTGGCCACAGGCAAGCTGGTAAGCTACTGCTTTTCCTCCGGCCACAACCGGGATTTGTGGAGCGCCCACAACCCCAATCGGGGGGATAACCTGGTGGTGGAGCTGATTCTGGGGGCTCCCCAGGGCAGCTTCCGGGGTTTCGGCTGTGAACCCCAATTCTCCCAGCCCCGGAACCCCCGGCAGGCTCAGGAGATTCAGCAGGGTATCTTGGATTACGTAAACTACCATCTGGAACGGATGGGGGATTTTCCCCCCATCAGCGGGTATGACGCCCTGGCACCTTTGCACATGGTGATGGAAAATCCCAAGTGGCTGCAGCAGCTGGGAGACCTGGAGCCGGTGCAGACAAATTTGGAGTAAGCCTATGATTCGACAGAATGTGATATGGGACGACCCGATAGGGGCAGCCAGGGAGCTGTACTACCGGGTGGAGGGTCCGGCCCGGCTTCAGGAGGGCCGCCTCACGCTGCCCTCCGGCAGCGTTCTGTCCACCCATACCTATATGAACCTGTTTGACCTGGCATTCTGGGATACCTACACCCACCTGAGTGGGCTGTATCTGGAGCTGGAAGGGGAGGGGACAGGGGAATTGGAAATCTGGGGAGAGGAGCTCCTGGCCCGGTGGGACTTTACCCTCTCCCCCGGGGAAAAACAGCGCTTTTCCCTGGCAGACTGCCCCAAATGCCAGCTGTACTTCCGGGTAATCTCCCGGGGCTGTACCCTGGGCTCCTGTGCCTATGGTGCGGAGGCGGAAAAAAACCAGCTGGTACATCTGGGACTGGTAATCTGCACCTACCGCCGGGAGAAGGATTTGGAGCGGAATCTTTCCATGCTGGAGCGAAGCCCCTTTTTTGATGCCCATTCCCCCCTGGCCGGGAAGCTCCAGGTCTTTGTGGTGGACAATGCTTCCTCCTGGCAGGGGCATACCCGGGAGGGCATTCACCGGATTCCCAACCCCAACACCGGCGGCTCCGGCGGCTTTGCCCGGGGGATGAAAGCCTGCATTTCCGCCAATTTGGGCATCACCCATGTGGTGCTTATGGACGACGATGTGTGGGCAAGCCCCGAGAACTTTCTCCGGCTCTATGCCCTGCTGTCTGCCTGGAAGCCCCAAAACCCGGCGGCGGTAGCCGGGCGGATGTTCCGCCTGGACCGGAAGCAGGAGCAGCTGACGGCGGCGGAGATCTGGAACGGAGGAAACCTCATCCATATCGCCCCCGGTGCCGACATGACCCGGGGGGAAAATCTCCAGGATATGAACGGGCCCCGGGGGGAGTACAGCGGCTGGTGGTTTGCCTGCTACCCCATGTCCTTTGTCCGGGAGAATCTGCCCCTGCCCTTTTTTCTCCACTGCGACGATGTGGAGTATGGGCTGCGATGGGGGCAGCCGCCCCTGGTGCTCAACGGCATCCAGGTGTGGCACCAAGCGGCGGAACACCGCCGCAGCCCCATGGTTTCCTACTATGACCTGCGGAACACCATGATTGTCAACAGCATCCGGGGAGCGGCTGGCTTTGGCAAGCTGCTTCTGTCCTGGATGAAAACCCTGTACTACTACTGGCGCCATGCCCCGGCAGACTATGCCTACGCTGCCCTGGCAGCCATGGAGGACTACTTAAGAGGCAAGGCTCCTTTTCTCCGGGGCCCGGGGAACCGGGATTTGAACCCCGGCTGGCTGTGCCGCCGGAAGTGGGGACAGCTTCCCTGGGCCGGCTGGCTGTGGCTCAGGGCGGTGGTGAAAGGCAGCGCTGTCTGGCGGGGCTTCCGGGAAGTGAACCCAGGGGCCTACAGCCGGGAGCGGCTGGAAAGAAACAAGGAGGTGTGAGATGAAGCTGCAAAATATCCTGTTCCCCACGGCATCCACCGCTGGGGAGGGAGGAATGTACTTTTTCACCTCCTCCAAAATGACAGACTCCGGGCAAATCCGGCTGAAAGCCGGGGAGTCTCTTACCACCGACACCTATTTTAACGGGCTTTCGGCGGACAAGTGGAAAAAGTATACCGTTGTCCGGGAGGTGACCCTCACGCTGCACCTCCAGGGGAAAGTTCAATATGCGCTGTTCTCAAAGGTGGACAAAGACGGCGGGGAGGAAAAGCTGGCAGAGGGAATTCTCACCCCGGATACCGGCTGGGAGACCCTGCCCATCCCCTGGGAGAAGGCCCGGGGCATTGTGTACTTCCGGCTCACGGCACTGGAACCTTCCGTCTTTTACGGCGGCTGGTACACCTGCGCCGCACCGGCCCAAAGACCGGTGAAAATTGCCCTGGATATCTGCACCTACCGGCGGGAGGCCTATGTGAAGGAAAACTGCCGCCTTTTGTGGGAGCGGATGACCCGGGACCCGGACTTTGGCCATTTTCTCATTTTTGTGGTGGATAACGGCCGCACTTTGACCCCAGAGGATCTGCCGGAGGGGGTACGACTGTTTCCCAATGCCAATGCCGGCGGCTCCGGGGGCTTTACCCGGGGCCTGATGGAGATTCAGCAGGCAGCCCGGCAGGAGAACATCACCCACGCCTTGCTGATGGACGACGATGTGCTTCTGGAGCCGGAGGCACTGCTGCGCACCTACACCCTCCTGAGCCTAGCCAAGGTGGAATACCGGGACGGGGTAGTGGGGGGAGCCATGCTGCGCCTGGACAAAAAAAGCGTCCTGGTGGAGTCCGGTGCCCTGTGGAACCGGGGCTGGCTCATCAGCCGGAAAAAGGGGCTGGATGTGAGTCTGCCCGGTGCCTGTCTGGAAAGTGAAGCGGAGGAGCCGGTGGACTACACCGCCTGGTGGTATACCTGCCTGCCCCTTTCCCTTGCCAGGGAGGATAATCTGCCCCTGCCCTTCTTTGTCCGGGGGGACGATGTGGAGTACGGTCTGCGAAACGCCCGGCATATTCTGCTGCTCAACGGCATCTGTATTTGGCATGAGCCCTTTGAGAACAAATACGCCGCCTATACCGAATATTACATTCTCCGAAATCAGCTCATTGCCAACGCCATCCACAACCGGGCCTTTTCCTTGCAGGAAATCCGGTCCTACGTGAAGAATCGGGTGATGGAGGAGGTATATATGTACCGCTACCGTAGTGCCCAGTTGCTTATGGACGCCGTGGAGGACTTCCTGAAAGGGGTGGACTGGCTGAAACAAACCGATGCCCAGGCTTTGCATCAGGAAATCCTCAAAAAGGGTGGAACGTTCCTGTCCCCGGAGGAAACGGCCCAGCTGTTCGACCAGGAATCCTATGGCAAATCCATCGCCAAAAAGACGGAGCTGCCTTTTTTCCACAAAGTCATGCGGCGGCTCACCGTCAATGGCACGTTCCTCCCTTCTGCCGTCCCCATGGTTTCCGTGCCGGTGCTGGGGAACCTGGAAATCAATGTGTACCGGGCGGAAAAGGCTCTGTACTATGACAAGGCAACCGGACGGGGCTTTGTTGCCCAGAAGGACGCCAAACAGGCAAAAGACTGCCTGAAACGGCTCCACAGGGTGGAGCGGCGGCTTTCTGCAGAGTATGAGAAAACCAACCATCAGTTCCGGCAGCGTTACCGGGAGCTGACCAACAGGAAGTTCTGGCAGGCATATCTGGGCCTGCCGCCCCAAAGGTAAGAAAAGGCGTACCCATTATCGGGTACGCCTTTTTTCAGGATTTTTTGTTGCCGGTGAGCTCCGTAACGGAGACAGCGGCGGTGTGGTCGATGGGGGTCCACTGGAACTTGTAGAAGCCAGCCAGCACCGCAATGGGAGCCCAGGTGATCATGAAGATGGGGAAGCACAGAATGCTCAAAAGCTTCCACCGGGTGGGAGCGGCAATCCGCTTCCACTCCGTTGCCACCGTCAGGGCAGCCATGCCGGCGGTGGTGAGATAGGTGGTCAGCAGGGCGATGCCGAAGGCTTCCAGCAGCGCCGCAAAGCCCAGCTCCAGGAACACCAGCAAAAGGCCCAGCACACCGGCGGTGACACCCACCGCCATGCCCCAGAAGGACAGGGTGAACATCTCGAAGGAGGAGTAAAGGGTCCGCAGATGGGACATGCCCTTGAAAAACTCCTTGAAGTGCTTGAAAGACACCTGAATACCGCCCTGGCTCCAGCGAATCCGCTGGCGGTAGGACTGCTTCCAGGTGGTGGGCTGCTCGTCAAACAAAATGGCGTCGTGGCAGTAGCCAATCCGGTAGCCCCGGGCGGCGCTGACGGCGCTGAACTCGATGTCCTCCGTCAATGTGAAGAACTTCCAGCCTCCCATCCGCTCCAAAAGCTCCCGGGTAAAGCCGAAGCCGGTGCCGTTGACGGCGCAGTTGGCGCCGATGATGCTCCGGGACTGATTCAGGTGGGTGGAGTCGTGGAGATACCAGATACCGTATCCGGCGGAAATCCAGTTGGTGCCGAAATTCTTGGTATTCCGGTAGCCGCAGAAGGCGTCATACCCCTGGGCACAGGTTTTGTTCATCTCCGTAAAGTAGTTGGGCAGCAGCAGGTTGTCCGCATCGAAAATCATGAAAGCATCGTGATTTTCCAGAAGATTTTGCTCTTTCAGCTGGGTCAGCAGGTAGTCCAGGGCATAGCCCTTGCCCACCTGCACCTTGTTGAACCGCTCAAAGACCACGGCCCCATGCTCCCGGGCCAGCTTTGCTGTCTTGTCGGTGCAGTTGTCCGCTACCACATAGGTGGTAATCAAATCTTCCGGATAGTCCTGGGCCTGGATGCTGTCCAGCAGGTGAGGAAGCACCGCTTCCTCATTCCGGGCGGCGATGAGAATGGCAAACCGCCGCTTGGGCGCCTCCCCCTGGGGCTTCTTCCTGTGAAACAGCAGGGGAATGACAAGATACAGGGGTTGATACAGGAACATCACCGTAACCACAACCGCCAGAACGGATACGGCAATCTCCAAAAACTGGATAAAAGCGTCCATAGGTTACTCCTTGTCTTAGCCCTCGGCCACCACGATTTCCTTCAGCTGGAGGCCGGGATTCCGGCGGCAGGTGAAGTCAATGGCCCAGAAGCTGGAAAATACCAGAAGATTTCTGCCCCGGTAGTCCTCCAGAAGCTCTGCATCGGAGCCCAGGTTCAGATCCTGCAAATCTCCGGGATAGCTGTCAATCAGGCGGATTTCCTCGTAGGGCAGGCTCTCCATCCGCAGGTCCACGCCATATTCCGACTTCATGCGGAACTGGAACACATCGAACTGCAGTGTGCCCACCACGCCCACGATCACTTCCTCCATACCGGAGTTGGGGACCTTGAAAATCTGAATGGCACCTTCCTGGGCAATCTGCTCCGTGCCCTTTACAAACTGCTTCCGCTTCATGGAGTCCTTGGCGGACACCCGGCAGAAATGCTCCGGGGCGAAGGTGGGAATGCCGGAGTAGAGGAACTTTTTGGAGGGGACGGTGATGGTGTCTCCGATGGAGAAGATGCCCGGGTCAAAGACGCCGATCACGTCTCCGGCGTAGGCCTCCTCCACGATTTCCCGCTCCGCAGCCATCAGCTGCTGGGGCTGGGACAGACGCATCTTCCGGCCGCTTTGCATATGGTAGTATTCTGCGTCCCGCTGGAACTTGCCGGAGCAAATCCGCATAAAGGCCAGCCGGTCCCGGTGGGCCTTGTTCATGTTGGCCTGAATCTTGAAAACGAAGGCGGAGAAGTCCGGGGAGAAGGCATCCACCACGCCGCAGTCTGCCGTCCGGGACAGAGGGGGCGGGGTGAGCTTCAGGAAGGACTCCAGGAAAGGCTCAATGCCGAAGTTGGTGAGGGCGGAGCCGAAGAACACGGGGCTGAGCTGTCCGCACCGGACAGCTTCCATATCCATCTCCCGTCCGGCAGACAGAAGCTCCACATCCTCAATGAGCTGCTGGTGCTTGCTTTCGCTGTCCAGAAGCACGGCTACCTGGGGGGCGTACAGGTCAACTTCCTGCTTGCCTGCCCGGTTCTTGCCGGAGACGCCGGAGAAGAACAGCAGCTGACCGTTCTCCCGGTCGTAAACGCCCTGGAAATCTTTGCCGCAGCCGATGGGCCAGTTCATGGCGTAGGTCTCAATCCCCAGCTCCCGCTCCACCTCGTCCAGCAGGTCGAAGGGGTCCCGGGTCTCCCGGTCCATCTTGTTGATGAAGGTGAAAATGGGGATGTGGCGCATGGCGCAGACCTTGAACAGCTTCCGGGTCTGGGGCTCCACGCCCTTGGCACCGTCAATCACCATGACAGCGGCATCCGCAGCCATGAGGGTACGGTAGGTATCCTCGGAGAAGTCCTGGTGACCGGGGGTGTCCAGGATGTTGATGCAGTAGCCCTCGTACTGGAACTGCATGACAGAGCTGGTGACGGAGATACCACGCTGCTTTTCAATCTCCATCCAGTCGGAGGTGGCGGCCCGGGAATTCTTCTTGCCCTTGACCACACCGGCCTGGGCAATGGCGCCGCCGTACAGCAGGAATTTTTCCGTTAAGGTGGTTTTACCGGCGTCGGGGTGGGAGATGATGGCAAAGGTCCGGCGGCGGCTGATTTCTTCTTGTAAAGTAGACATAATATACCTCCATAAATCAAATATAAGTACTATCTGGTTGCCGGAGGCTTCTAAATGGGGACACTCAGAAACATAGCACCCTCCTAAAATGGTAAAATTACTTAAAATCAATTCATTTTATCACATTTTTCTCAGGTTTACAAGGGGTAAAAAAAGGCTCCCGCCGAAGCGGGAGCCAAAAATGGATTGACTGGATTTCTGATTAGGCCTTGCCGGCGCAGCCCAGAACGTCCACCAGCTTGTGGCGAACCAGTTCCTTGATGTTGGCACGGGCGGGCTTCAGGTACTCGCGGGGGTCGAACTTGTCGGGATGCTCGGCGAAGAACTTACGGATGGTGCCGGTCATAGCCAGACGCAGGTCGGAGTCGATGTTGATCTTGCAGACGGCCAGCTCAGCAGCGTGACGCAGCTGATCCTCGGGCACGCCGATGGCGCCGGGCATCTTGCCGCCGTAGGTGTTCACCATCTCCACATACTCCTGAGGCACGGAAGAAGAGCCATGGAGCACGATGGGGAAGCCGGGCAGCTTCTTGATGACTTCCTCCAGGATGTCGAAGCGCAGCTGGGGGTTGGTGCCGGGCTTGAACTTGTAAGCGCCGTGGCTGGTGCCGATGGCAATGGCCAGAGAGTCACAGCCGGTCTTGGCAACGAACTCTTCCACTTCCTCGGGACGGGTGTAGTGGGAGTTCTCAGCGGAAACGTTCACTTCGTCCTCAACGCCAGCCAGAGCACCCAGCTCAGCCTCAACCACAACACCGTGGTCGTGAGCGTACTCAACCACCTTCTTGGTGATCTCGATGTTCTCAGCGAAGGGCTTGGAGGAAGCGTCGATCATAACGGAGGTGAAGCCACCGTCGATGCAGGACTTGCAGGTCTCGAAGCTGTCGCCGTGGTCCAGGTGCAGAGCGATGGGGATCTCGGGGCACTCAATCACAGCAGCCTCAACCAGCTTTACCAGGTAGGTGTGGTTGGCGTAGGCACGGGCACCCTTGGACACCTGCAGGATCACAGGAGCCTTCTCCTCCCGGCAGGCCTCGGTGATAGCCTGAACGATTTCCATGTTGTTCACGTTGAAAGCGCCGATGGCGTAGCCGCCGTCGTAAGCCTTCTTGAACATTTCGGTTGTAGTTACAAGAGCCATTGGAATCAATCCTTTCTTAAATAGCGGGCAAGCCCGCATTCTTATGAGTCCATTATACCACATATTTTTCGCTTTTCAATAAAAATATTTGCTATTGGAGAAGAAGCGTGCTATAATGGAGAAAACCGGGCTCTTAGAGCCTTGTCTTTACCAAAATGGATAATATATTTATGGAGGTACCAATTTATGTCCGAAAAAACTCTGGTTGGCTCTGTAATCATTGGTCAGTCCGGCGGTCCTTCTTCCGTCATCAACTGCTCTGCTTACGGCGTCATCAAGACCGCTCTGGAAAATGAGAACATCACCAAGGTGTACGGTGCATTCCACGGCATCAAGGGTGTGCTGAACGACCAGCTGATGATCATGGATGAGGAAGATCCCGCTGAGCTGGCCAACATGCTCCACACTCCCTCTTCCGCCCTGGGCTCCTGCCGCTACAAGATTGCCGATCCCGATGTGGACGACACCGACTACAAGCGGATTCTGGAGATCTTCAAGAAGTACAATGTGCGTTACTTCTTCTACAACGGCGGCAACGACTCCATGGACACCTGCAACAAGATTTCCAAGTATATGAACAAGGTTGGCTATGAGTGCCGTGTAATGGGTGTGCCCAAGACTATCGACAATGACCTGGCTGGCACCGACCACTGCCCCGGCTTCGCCTCCGCTGCCAAGTATATCGCCACTTCCTTCATGGAAGTCTCCCGGGACTGCCAGGTGTACGACACCGGCATGGTCACCGTGGTGGAGTGCATGGGCCGTCACGCCGGCTGGCTGACCGCCGCTGCCGCTCTGGCTAACGTGAAGGGCGACGGCCCCGATCTGGTTTACCTGCCCGAGGTGGACTTCAGCATGGAGCAGTTCATTGCTGACGTAAAGCGGGTGTACGAGGCCAAGAAGAACTGCCTGGTGGCTGTTTCCGAAGGCATCCACTACGCTGACGGCACCTTCGTGTCCGAGGCCAAGACCTCCGGCACCGACGGCTTCGGCCATGCCCAGCTGGGCGGCCTGGCTGCTCGTCTCACCGACATCATCAAGAAGGAGCTGAACGGCGTCAAGGTTCGTCCCATCGAGCTGAGCCTGCTGCAGCGCTGCGCCGCTCACTGCGCTTCCGGCACCGACATCGCCGAGTCCTTCATGTCCGGTAAGGTGGCTGTGGAAGCCGCTGTTGCCGGTCAGACTGACAAGATGGTTGGCTTCAAGTGCACCCGGGACGAGAATGGCTACAAGTGCGAGCCGGAGCTCTTCGACCTGAGCCTGGTGGCCAACACCGAGAAGAAGGTTCCTCTGGAGTGGATCAACGAGGAAGGCAACGGCGTGAAGCAGGGCTTCATCGACTACTGCCTGCCCCTCATCCAGGGTGAGACCGGCATGGTCAAGGAAGACGGCCTGCCCCGCTTCGTAAAGCTCAAGAGAGTTTTTGCCAAGTAAGCAAGCAATAAGAAAACCTGCCCCTGAAAAGGGGCAGGTTTTTTGTGCTTTTTGAATCAGAGCACCAGCTGGAAGTGGAAGCTGCTGTCCTCCAGAGAAAACCGGCAGACAGCGCCGTACTTCTGGCAAAAGGCGTTGATGGATTGAACCCCCAGCCCATGTCCCGGCTGCCGGGATACCGGGAGCCCCTGACTGTCAAATTCCACCTGACCGGTACAGGGGTTGGAGATTTCCAGCAGAACGCTGGGATGCCCCACCATCATCAAGCGGATTTTCCGCTGCTCCCGGGGCAGGTCTGCATTGGCATGGATTGCATTTTCCAGGGCGTTGGCGATGACGATTGCCAGCTCTCCTTCCTCAATGGGAAGGGTATCCGGCAGGGAGATTTTGGCATCCACAGAAATTTCCTGCTTCCGGGCCTGCTCAAAATAAGAGGAGAACACGGCGTCCAGAATGGGGGGATGGCACCAGTGGCGGGGCTGGGCATCGGAGAGCTGCTGCTGGGCGGAAGCCAGAAATTTCAGCAAGGCCTCTTTTTCCCCCCGCTCTGCCAGGGCGGCGGCGGTTTGCAGCCAGTGGCGCAGGTCGTGGCGCAGAATTTTCATCGCTTCCGCACCTTCCGAAACCTTTTCCAGCTGCTGCTGTAAGGCAGAAACCTGAAAGGCCAGCAATTTGGCATTCTGTTTCTTCACCTGGGCACGGTACTGACGCAAAAGGCTTTTGAATATGGCGGTATATACCACCACCACCGGAACCAGAAATGCGTAGCCGTAGATGCGTTGGGAGAAATTCTCCTGATAGGACTGGGGCCAGGCCGCTACAAACATCAGGTAGCCGCAAAATACACAGGGGATGATGGTCAGCATATTCCAGCCGGAGGGCATAATGGTAATCAGCTGGCGAAAGGGTTTGCGGAGGAAGCGCCATTCCAGATAGATGATGACAGCGAAAAAGGAGAAGGTCAAAAGGATATTGACCAGGGGAGCGGGGAAAAAGAAGCGAATCAGGGAGGTGCTCAGCAGGGATACCAGAATCTGGGTGGTGTAGTTGAACACCGCCTGGGACGGGGAGTCCTTGGTGGCCCAGTAGGTCAGGGCAACCGCAGGGGCGGATATGGTAAGAAGGAGCAGCCGGTACAGCAGCACCTCTCCCCCCAGCCGGAGCAAAGCCCAGGTGGAGAGCAAAACCCAGAGAAGGTACAGCCCCAAAACCCCCAGAAGTTTCCGAATTCCGAAGCGAAATTCCGTCATGCTGGCCATCATGCCCAGGGTCATCAGGGTAATCATGCAGGTTCGCAGTATCAAAAAAGTTGTTTCTGTCACTTTGGAAACACCTCTTCCAGCCAGTAGCTGCCCCAATCCTGCTTGAAGGCGGCAGCGGCAGCTTTGGGCAGAACAATGGTCTGTCCGTTATCCAGCAGGCAGGTCTGCCCGTTGATGCCGGTTATGTATTGAAAATTCAGCACATAGCTGGCCCCGCACAGGCGGAAATGCCGGTCCGCCAGCAGCGGCTCCATCATTTCCTTGAAGGAGCTGCGGATGGTCAGGGAATCCAGGGTGCCATCGGTGCAGTGGTAGCGGATGCAGCGGCCAACCCGTTCTGCGTACCGGATGCGCTCCATGAGAATCCGCCGGATTCCCTGGGGGGTGTTTACCATGATGGCGGCGTTCTGCTCCCGGTTCAGCTTTTCTGTGGCCTCGTCCAGCACCCCATATAGCTTTTGCTGCTCCACCGGCTTCAGCAGGTAGAAAAAAGCCCGAACTTCATAGCTGTCGGCGGCAAAATCGTTGGAGCTGGTGAGATAGATAATTTCGCCTCCGGCTCCCAAAGTCCGCAAACGGCGGCCGATTTCAATGCCGCTCAGATCCGGCATGAGAATATCCAGAATATACAGGTCAAAACCCTTCCGGGCCTCCGCCTGGGACAGCAAGTCTTTGCCGCTGTGAAAGGTTTCAATGATGGCACTGTGGGCCGGGTGGGTGCCAAAATAGTCCGCTGTCATCCTGGCGGTGTATTGCAGCTCCACCTGATTGTCGTCGCATATGGCAATCCGAAGCATAGTTCCATCTCCTTTTGGTGCCAAGTATCTTTTCTGCATTCGCAAAACCATATGAGAAAACTATAACATCAAACCCAAAACCCGTCAAGGGGCGGGGCAATGGGGGAGAAATTATCCTTCCCCTTCGTGCTTCCCGGAGTATCGGCGGCACAGGATTTGGAAGCAGGTTTTCCCATTGCAATTTTGGGGAATTATGTGTATGATATAGGAAATTCATACAGAAAGAGGCAATACAATGTTTCAAGGCTTTACTCCGGAAACCGTGGATTTTCTCTGGGGAATCCGGATGAATAACAACCGGGAGTGGTTTACCGCTCACAAGGAAGATTATGTAAAGTATCTCTATGAGCCCATGAAGGCTCTGGGGGCGGAGCTGTTTGAACCCTTCGCCCAGGAACCGGGGAATCTTCTGAAAGTCAGCCGGATTTACCGGGATGCCCGGCTCCACCACCCTCTGCCCTATAAGGAAGGGCTGTGGCTGAGCATCCGCCGTCCCGGCCCCTGGGAGGGGGAGAACCCCTGCCTGTATTTTGAGATTCTGCCGGAGCGGGTGAGCTACGGCTTCTTCCTGTGGAAGCCCAAGCCTGCCACCCAGGAGGTCTACCGCCAGCGCCTGCTGGCAGAGCCCCGGCCTTTTCTGGAGATGGTGCAGGACCTCCGGCAAAATACCGGCCTGGAGCTGACCGCCACCCCCTACAAGCGCCCTAAAGTACAGACGGATATCCCGGAGCTTGCTCCCTATCTGGCCTTCAAAAGCGAAATCGCCTGCGACACCCAGATTCCCATGTCCGAGGAAGTTTTCGGCCCGGCGCTGAAAGACCGGGTGGCGGAGCTGTTTTGCCAGCTGCGGCCGCTTTATGATTTTTTCAATTCCATCTGCAACCCATAAACATTGCCCGGTCGAGGCTTCGCCTTGTCCGGGCAGCTGTTTACTTGTCCAGGTGGACATTCAGGTGGGGATAGGTCATCTCCACCCCGGCTTCGTCAAAGCGGAGCTTGATGTTCTCGTTGATCTGGTACATGGTGTCAAAATAGATTTCCACCGGGCACCAGACCCGCAGGATATAGCCGATGGCACTGTCGCCGTAGTTGTCCAGGGCGGCTACCGGGGCCGGGTCCTCCAGCACCCCGGGAACCTGGGCGGCTTCCAGAAGGGCCTTTTTCACCGTGGCCGCCGGGGCGTCGTAGGAGGCAGTAACGGCAATGTCGATGCGGCGGGTTCCGGCGGCGGAGTAGTTCACAATGTCCGTGGCTACCACGGCGCTGTTGGGGATGGAGATGATTTTGTTATCTCCCGTCCGCAGCCGGGTGTAGGTCAGACCCACTTCCAGCACCGTGCCGGACTTGGTGGCGATCTCCACGAAGTCCCCCACCACAAAGGGCTTGGTATACAGCAGGTTAAAGCCGCCGATTACATTGGTCAGGGCGTTCTGCAAAGACAGGGAAATAGCCAGGGTGACCACACTGGTCAGAGCCACCAGGCTGGTCACATCCACCCCAATCACCGGGGCGGCAATGAGGAACACCAGCAGGTACAGCACCGCCTGCAAAATGGAGCGCACCAGACGGGCTGCGGCGGGCTCCAGCTTGGTACGGGCCAGAAGTCTGTCCACAAATTTCAGAAGCAGCCGTACCACCACAATGCCGATCAGGGCCAGCAGGATGCAGGGCAGGAGCTTGGAGGTGAGGAATTTGGACAGCTTGTCCCAGAGATTCACAATATATTCAGGCATGATTTGTTCCTTCCTTTCTGATTAATAAGTCTATGGTACCTTATCCTTGGCTTTTTTGCAATTGAAATTTTCATCAAATATGGTATCCTATAAGAAAACAGAAAAAGGAGAACCGCCATGAGTAAGGCAGATATTTTATATCAGGAAACCTGCCGCCAGATTCTGGAGCACGGCTATTCCGACGAGAACCAGCAGGTCCGCCCCCATTGGGAGGACGGCACCCCGGCTCATACCATCAAGAAATTCGGCGTGGTGAACCGGTACAATCTCCAGGAGGAGTTTCCCATTATGACCCTGCGCCGCACCTACTGGAAGTCCGCCCTGGATGAGCTGCTGTGGATCTGGCAGAAGAAGTCCAACCGGATTGCAGACCTGGGCAGCCACGTGTGGGACGAGTGGGCAAGGCCGGACGGCACCATCGGCAAGGCCTACGGCTACCAGCTGGGCATCAAGCACCAGTACCCGGAGGGAGAGTTTGACCAGGTAGACCGGGTGCTTTATGACTTGAAGCACAATCCTGCCTCCCGGCGGATTCTTACCAACCTCTATAATTTCCAGGATTTGCACGATATGAGCCTGTATCCCTGCGCCTACTCCATGACCTTCAATGTCACCGGGGACACCCTCAACGGCATCCTCAACCAGAGAAGCCAGGATATGCTCACCGCCAACAACTGGAACGTGTGCCAGTATGCCATGCTTCTGATGATGTTTGCCCAGGTGTCCGGGCTGAAGGCGGGAGAGCTGGTCCACGTGATTGCCGACTGCCACATCTATGACCGGCACATCCCGGCGGTGAAGGCCATGCTGGAAAAGGAACCCCTCCCGGCTCCCAAGGTAACCCTGGACCCCAGCGTCACGGACTTCTACGCCTTTACCAAGGACAGCTTCCAAGTGGAAAATTATGTATACCATGATTTTCCCGTCCAAATCCCCATGGCAATCTGAGGTGGGCCTATGGAACTGATTGTAGCGGTTTATGAGGACTGGGGCATCGGCCGGGACGGCACCCAGCCGGTGGCACTGTCGGCGGACCGGAAATTCTTCCGGGAGATGACCAAAGGGGCCATGGTGATTGTGGGGCGGAAAACCCTGGCGGACTTCCCCGGGGGCAAGCCCCTTCCCAACCGGGTGAATGTGGTGCTGACCCGGAGCCCCGACCCCATCGAGGGAGTGGTGACCTGCCACAGCTCCCAGGAGGCGGTTAAGCTTGCAGCCACGGCAGACAAAGCCATGGTCATCGGCGGCGGCAGCGTATACCGTCAAATGCTTCCTTACTGCACCCGAGCCTATGTGACCCGGGTAGGCACCTGCCCCAAAAGCGACACCTTCTTCCCCAATCTGGAAGAAAGCCCCGACTGGCAGCTGACCCAGGTGCTGCAAGAGGGACAGGAGAATGGCATTTCCTATCAGATGTGCCTGTATCAGCGAAAAGCATAGCACCCAAAGCCCCCCTTGCCAAAGGGGGGTGCCTCGGCTCTGCCGAGGCGGGGGGATTTTGCAGGCTCCCAGCTTTCCACATGGGGTTGTACTTTCAGAAAGTGCCTGCTGTGTAATCCCTTGTATAATAAGGGGGGCGAAAAAAGTGAATAAGTGGTGTATACTC
>LHCFC01400__coassemble_1750_pt1 | contig 17189 bp, 31 predicted proteins | sample LHCFC01400__metabat2_low_PE_055 | metagenome-assembled genome bin LHCFC01400 | reverse complement strand
TCTGCTTGACTTGTTATAGTTGGTCTCAGTCAAAAATCAAAGATTTTTGCCAGCTTCCTTTGGCAAGGGAGCCTTTTTTGCCCGGTATCGGAGCAAAGTCCCGCCTTGCCAAGGGAGCCTTTGGGTGCGGTATCGATACCGGGGGGATTTTAGGGAAGAGGGAATAGGCAGGGGGAAAGAAAAATCTGGGAAATGGACAAAAATTCTATGGAAATTTTGTAAAAAACTCTGAAATTCTCCTTGACAAAAGGGGAAAAGGGTGGTATGATACTTGAGCGCGCGTAGGGATATTGCGCACGCACTGCGATGATGCAGGAGATTGCGGCGAAAGCCGGTAACTTCTGCGGAGTATGTCCGGTCATCGGGCGGCTGAACTGTCCTGTTTACGCTGGCGTATATCGCCGGGACGGGAAAAGGTCGGCCTTGCGTCGGCCATTTTTCTTGGCCTGGAATGATACGCACGGCGGCGTGAACAAATGGTTCGACCGTACCCAGGCACCACGAAACTGAGTACGATTTTCAAGGAGGAAACACAACAATGGCAAACCAGGAAATGATCCGTATCCGGCTGAAGGCTTATGATCATCAGCTCATCGACTCCAGCGCGGCTAAGATCGTAGAGACCGCCAAGCGCAACGGCGCCGCTGTCTCCGGCCCCATCCCTCTGCCCACCAAGAAGGAAGTAGTTACCATCCTTCGGGCTGTTCACAAGTACAAGGACAGCCGTGAGCAGTTCGAGCGCAGAACCCACAAGAGATTGATCGATATCCTCAACCCCAACCAGAAGACCGTTGAGGCTCTCATGAGCCTGGATCTTCCCGCTGGCGTTGAGATAGAGATAAAGCTGTAATCCCTATACATTCTAATATAGGAATTACCGCTGCCCGCACTGTCTGGCATCGGGCGGACGGGTCATGTTGGCAGAAAGACCCAATGCTTTCGTCAACCAATAACCTACGAAAAGGAGAAAACCAACAATGCAAAAAGCTATCATCGGCAAGAAAGTGGGCATGACCCAGATCTTCGATGAGAACGGCAAGGTAATCCCGGTAACCGTCGTGGAAGCCGGTCCCTGCGTCGTGACCCAGAAGAAGACTGTGGAAACCGACGGCTATGAGGCCGTTCAGCTGGGCTTTGAGGACATCAAGGAGTCCAAGCTCAGCAAGCCCGAGGCAGGCCACCTGAAGAAGGCTGGCGTAGCTGCCAAGAAGCACCTGAAGGAGTTCAAGCTGGAAGGTGCTGCCGGCATGAATGTCGGCGACGAAGTGAAGGCTGACACCTTCGCTGCCGGAGACATGATCGACGTCACTGGCATCACCAAGGGCCATGGCTACCAGGGTGTTATCAAGCGCCACGGCGCGCACCGGATCGACATGACCCACGGCGGCGGCCCTGTCCACCGTCACGCAGGCTCCATGGGCGCTTCCTCTCATCAGTCCCGTATCTTCCCCGGCAAGATCGGCGCCGGTCAGATGGGCAATGAGCAGGTGACCATCGAGAACCTGGAAGTTGTCAAGGTTGATGCAGAGCTGAACATGATCGTTATCAAGGGCGCCATCCCCGGCCCCAAGGGCGGTCTGGTCTACATCCGCAACACCGTGAAGAACAACAAGATCAAGCAGGCTGATACCGGTATCAGCAAGAACCCGCAGAAGGCTTCCGGCAGAAATCCCCAGAAGGCTTCTGCAAGAGGCTAAGGAAAGGAGATCTTAAATCATGCTTACTAAGGTTTACAATATGTCCGGCGAGCAGGTTGGCGAGATCGAACTGTCCGAAGCTGTTTTCGGCATTACTCCCAACGAGTCTGTTGTCCATGATGTGGTCAAGAACCACCTGGCCAACAAGCGTCAGGGCACGCAGTCCGCTCTGACCCGCGCTGAGGTTTCCGGCGGCGGCAGAAAGCCCTGGAGACAGAAGGGCACCGGCCGGGCCCGTCAGGGCAGCACCCGTGCTCCTCAGTGGACCCACGGCGGTATCGTGTTCGCTCCCAAGCCCCGGGATTACAGCTACACCCTGAACAAGAAGGTTCGCCGGCTGGCCCTCAAGTCCGCTCTGAGCGACAAGGCTGCCCAGCAGAACATCGTGGTCATCGACGCCATCCAGGTGGACGCTCCCAAGACCCGTGAATTCGCTGCTTTCCTGAAGGCTGTGAATGTGACCGGCAAGGCTCTGGTTGTGACTGCTGAGGCTGACACCAATGTGGTGAAGTCCGGCCGCAACATCCCCGGCTGCCAGGTTACCTTCGCTAACCTGATCAATGTTTACGACATCGTAAACGCCAAGCAGCTGGTTCTTGACAAGGCTGCTCTGGCTAAGATCGAGGAGGTATTCGCATAATGAACGCTTACGATATCATCATTCGTCCTGTTATCACCGAGCAGTCCATGGCAGATGTGGCCGACAAGAAGTACGTCTTCCAGGTGGCCATCGATGCCGACAAGACCCAGATCAAGGCTGCTGTGGAGGAGATCTTCGGCGTTAAGGTCGCCAAGGTCAACACCGTCCGTATGCAGGGTAAGGTAAAGCGCACCGGTGCATATCCTGCCGGCCGCCGGGCTGCCTACAAGAAGGCAGTGGTTACCCTGACCGCTGACTCCAAGACCATCGAGTTCTTCGAGGGTATGGTCTAAACCAATCTCAATAAAGGAGAGAAACGCAAATGGCTATCAAAACTTTTAAGCCTTACACCCCTTCCCGGCGTAACATGACTGTTTCCGGCTTCGAAGGCGTGGACAAGAAGGCAAAACCTGAGCGTAGCCTGGTTGAGAGCCTCAAGAAGAACGCAGGTCGCAACAGCTACGGTCACATCACCGTCCGCCATCGCGGCGGCGGCAACAAGCGGAAGTACCGCATCATTGATTTCAAGCGTCAGAAGCTGGATATGCCTGCTACTGTGGAGCGTCTGGAGTACGATCCCAACCGCAGCGCTTTCATCGCTCTGATCCGTTACGAGGACAACACCCTGAGCTACATCCTGGCTCCCTACGGCCTGAAGGCCGGCGACAAGGTGGTTTCCTCCCCGGCTGCCGACATCAAGCCCGGCAACTGCCTGCCCATCGCCAACATCCCTGTTGGTACTGTGATCCACAACGTGGAGCTGCAGCCCGGCTGCGGCGCCCAGCTGGTCCGTTCCGCCGGTGCTGCTGCCCAGCTCATGGCTAAGGAAGGGGACCTGGCTCAGGTTCGTCTGCCCTCCGGCGAAGTTCGGTATGTGCGCACCAACTGCACTGCCTGCATCGGCCAGGTTGGCAACCTGGATCACGAGAACATCCACATCGGCAAGGCCGGCCGTACCCGTCACATGGGTATCCGTCCCACCGTTCGTGGTTCCGTTATGAACCCCAATGACCACCCCCACGGTGGTGGTGAGGGCCGCGCTCCTGTTGGCCGTCCCGGCCCTGTGACTCCTTGGGGCAAGCCCGCTCTGGGTTACAAGACCCGTAAGACGAAGAACCCCACCAATAAGTTCATCGTCAAGCGCAGAAACAGCAAGTAAGGAGGAAATGAAATGAGCAGAAGTATCAAAAAGGGCCCTTTCGTAGCTCCTGAGCTGTATAAGCGCGTTGAGGAGCTGAACAAGGCAGGCGAGAAGAAGGTCCTGAAGACCTGGTCCAGAGCTTCCACCATCTTCCCCTCCTTTGTCGGTCATACCATCGCTGTCCACGACGGCCGGAAGCATGTGCCTGTTTATATCACTGAGGATATGGTAGGCCACAAGCTGGGTGAGTTCGTTCCCACCCGCACCTTCCGGGGCCACTCCGGCAGCAAGACCGCCAATTCCAAGTAAGGAGGTACTGAAATGGAAGCATTTGCACATGTAAAGTACGTCCGGATGTCTCCCCGTAAGGTGAAGCTGGTTTGCGACATGATTCGGGGCAAGGACGTGAAGACCGCTGCCGCATACCTGAGCCAGACCACCAAGGCCGCTTGCGAGCCTATGGCCAAGCTGCTGAAGAGTGCGGTTGCCAACGCCGAGCACAACCACGGCATGAACGCCGACAATCTGTATGTGTCCACTGTGGTGGCCAACCCCGGCCCGGTGCTGAAGCGGGGCAGAATCGCATCCAGACGCGGTTTCGTTCGTATTCTCAAGAGAACCACTCACATCACCATCGGTGTGAGCGAGAAGGCTTAATCAGGAGGTAGCTATGGGACAGAAAGTTAATCCCCATGGACTGCGGGTAGGCGTAATCAAGGACTGGGATTCCCGTTGGTACGCCCGGGAAGAGAAGGTCGGTGACCTGATCGTCGAGGATTACAACATCCGTAAGTATCTGAAGAAGAAGCTGTACGCCGCTGGCGTAGCTAAGATCGAGATCGAGCGCAGCAATGGCAAGGTCAAGATCAACATCAACTGCTCCCGCCCCGGCGTTGTCATCGGCAAGGCCGGCGCTGAGATCGAGAACCTGCGCAAGGACATGGAAGCCCGCCTGGGCAAGAGCGTGAACCTGAACATCGTTGAGGTCCGCTCCCCTGACCTGAACGCACAGCTGGTTGCCGAGAACATTGCCCAGCAGCTGGAGAAGCGTATCTCCTTCCGCCGGGCCATGAAGAAGGCCATGCAGCAGGCCACCCGCCTGGGTGCCAAGGGCATCAAGGTCACCTGCTCCGGCCGTCTGGGCGGCGCTGAAATCGCCCGCTCCGAGAGCTACCACGAGGGCACCATCCCCCTGCAGACCATCCGGGCCGACATCGAGTACGGCTTCGCTGAGGCTGCCACCACCTACGGCCGCATCGGCGTGAAGGTGTGGATCTACAAGGGCGAGGTTCTCAACACCACCCTGCGGGCCGCTGCTCCCGAGCCCGAAAAGCGTGAGCGCCGTGAGCGCCGCCAGGGTGACCGCCGCAATGGCGAGCGCCGTGAGCGCCGTCAGGGCGACAGACCCAACTACCGCAGAGAAGGAGGCAACCGCTAATGCTGATGCCCAAAAGAGTAAAGTACCGCAAGGTTCAGCGTGGTCGTATGACCGGCGCTGCCACCCGCGGCAACAAAGTTACCTACGGTGATTTCGGCATCCAGGCTCTGGAGCCCGGCTGGATCACCGGCAACCAGATCGAGGCTGCCCGTATTGCCATGACCCGTTACACCAAGCGTGGCGGTAAGGTCTGGATCAAGATTTTCCCCGACAAGCCTTACTCCAAGAAGGGCCTGGGTACCCGTATGGGTTCCGGTAAGGGCGCTCCCGAAGGCTGGGTCGCTGTGGTGAAGAACCAGAAGGTTATGTTCGAAATCGGCGGCGTTTCTGAGGAAGTGGCCCGTGAGGCTATGCGTCTTGCTCAGCACAAGCTGCCCATCAAGACCCGGATTATTGCTCGGGAAGCCGACACTGAGATTGGTGGTGAATAAGATGAAGGCAAAAGAACTCAATCAGATCCGTGGCCTGTCCGCTGACAAGCTCCAGGAGAAGCTCCAGGAGCTGAAGAAGGACCTGTTCATGCTGCGGATGCAGCACGCCACAAACCAGCTGGACAACCCCATGCGGATTGCCGCTGTGAAGAAGGATATTGCCCGCATCAAGACCATTATTCGTGAGAAAGAGACCAATGTCTGAGGAGGAAGCGTAAATGACTGAGACTACAAGAGCATTCCGCAAAACCAGAATTGGTCAGGTCATCTCCGACAAGATGGACAAGACCATTGTGGTTGCGATCGAGGATAGCGTGCAGCATCCTCTGTACAAGAAGACCATGAAGCGGACTTACAAGCTGAAGGCCCACGACGAGAACAACGAGTGCGGCATCGGCGACACCGTGGAGGTCATGGAGACCCGTCCCCTCTCCAAGGATAAGAGATGGAGACTGGTCAGAATCGTAGAAAAGGCTAAGTAAGGAGGTCGGACAACTATGATTCAGATGGAAAGCTACCTGAAGGTTGCCGACAATACCGGCGCCAAGGAAATCCACTGCATCCGGGTTCTGGGCGGCTCCAAGCGGAAGACCGGCAACATCGGCGATGTGATCGTTGCTTCCGTCCGTAAGGCTGCTCCCGGCGGCACTGTGAAGAAGGGCGATGTGGTCAAGGCCGTCATCGTTCGTACCAAGCGTGGCATTCGCCGTGAGGATGGCACCTATGTGCGGTTCGATGAGAACGCCGCTGTCATCATCAAGGAAGACCGGAATCCCCGTGGTACCCGTATTTTTGGACCGGTTGCCCGGGAGCTGCGTGAGAGAGATTTCATGAAGATCCTCTCCCTGGCACCCGAAGTCATCTAAGGGGGAACCAAGGTTATGAACATTAAGAAGAATGACACCGTTATCGTTCTGTCCGGCAAGGACAAGGGCGTCAAGGGCAAGGTCCTGGTGGCCATGCCCAGCGAAAACAAGCTGATCGTTGAGAAGGTCAACGTGGCTACCTGCCACACCAAGCCCCGCAAGCAGGGCGAGCAGGGCGGTATCGTCAAGCGCGAGACCCCCATCCGCTCCTGCAAGGTTGCCCTGTACTGCGACAAGTGCGGCAAGGGCGTCCGGGTAGGCTACAAGGTGGTTGACGGCAAGAAGACCCGCATCTGCCGTAAGTGCGGCGCAGAAATCTGAGAAAGGAGTGCAAATCCATGGCTGCTAGACTGAAAGAAAAGTATACTGCGGAGATCGCTCCTGCTCTGAACAAGAAGTTCGCTTACAAGAGCGTGATGCAGATCCCCAAGCTCTCCAAGATCATCGTGAACGTTGGTTGCGGCGAGAGCAAGAACAACGCCAAGGAGATCGAGGCTATCTGCAAGGATATTGCCACCATCACCGGCCAGAAGCCCATCACCTGCAAGGCTCGTAAGAGCGTGGCGAACTTCAAGCTCCGTGAGGGCGAAGTGGTTGGCGTGAAGGTTACCCTGCGGGGCGACAAGATGTACGAATTCCTGGATCGTCTGTTCAGCGTGGCTCTGCCCCGCGTCCGGGACTTCCGGGGCATCAACCCCAACTCCTTCGACGGCCGGGGCAACTACGCCTTTGGCCTGAAGGAACAGCTGATCTTCCCTGAGATCGAGTACGACAAGGTGGACAAGATTCGTGGTATGGATATCTGCATCTGCACCACCGCCACCACCGACGAGGAAGCCAAAGAGCTGCTGACCCAGCTGGGCGCTCCCTTCCACGCTTGATTAGGAGGATTTTGTAATGGCTAAGAAGTCTATGATCCTGAAGCAGCAGGCTGGTTCCAAGTTCTCCAGCCGCCGCTACAACCGCTGCAAGATCTGCGGCAGACCCCATGCATACCTGCGGGACTACGGCGTATGCCGTATCTGCTTCCGGGAGCTGGCCTACAAGGGTCAGATTCCCGGTGTCCGGAAGGCCAGCTGGTAAGCGCCGGGTAGTTCGTATTTAAGTGTAATAAGATCCGGTTCGTCCTGGGAAGATGGGGAAGGTTCGCCTTCCCGCATTCCCCGGATACCCCCGGATTTTAACGGGTTAAGCCCGTAACTTCTATAAGGAGGATAACAACATGCAAATCACCGATCCCGTAGCAGATATGCTGACCCGCATCCGGAATGCGAATTCTGCAAAGCACGACACTGTGGATGTTCCTGCTTCCAACCTGAAGAAGGCCATTGCCCAGATCCTGCTGGAGGAGGGCTACATCAAGGCCTACTCCGTAGTTGACAACGGCAACCAGGGCGTCATCCACATCACCCTGAAGTACCTGGCTAAGAAGCAGCAGGTCATTTCCGGCCTGCGCCGTGTGTCCAAGCCCGGCCTCCGGGTTTACGCCGGCACCCAGGAGATGCCCCATGTGCTCAAGGGCCTGGGCATCGCCATCGTGTCCACTTCCAAGGGTGTTATGACCGATAAGAAGGCTCGTGAGCTGCACATTGGCGGCGAAGTTCTGGCCTTCGTCTGGTAAGGAGGAAAGCGGAATGTCTAGAATTGGTAAGAAGCCGGTTAACATCCCGGCAAATGTGACGGTGGACATTGCCGAGGGCAATGTGGTCACCGTGAAGGGCCCCAAGGGCACTCTGACCCACGCCTTCCACCCCGACATGATTCTGAAGCTGGACGGCACCGTCCTGACTGTTGAGCGGCCCGATGACGAGCATCTGCACAAGAGTCTCCACGGCCTGACCCGTACCCTGCTGCACAACATGGTTGAGGGTGTGGAAAAGGGCTACGCCAAGGAGCTGGAAGTCAACGGCGTTGGTTTCCGTGCCGAGAAGAAGGGCACCCAGCTGGTGATGCGTCTGGGCTTCTCCCACGAGGTTATCGTGGACGAGATCCCCGGGATTTCCATTGAGGTTCCCGGCCCCAACAAGATTATTATCCACGGCATCGACAAGCAGGCCGTCGGCCAGTTTGCCGCAGAAGTCCGTGGCAAGCGTCCCCCCGAGCCTTACAAGGGCAAGGGCATCAAGTATGCCAATGAGGTCATCCGCCGCAAGGTTGGTAAGACCGGTGGCAAGAAGTAATGGAGGTGTGCCGAAATGGTTAGTAACATCAATAAGAAGGCTATGCGCCACAGACGCCAGGTTCGTGTTCGTGGCAAGATCTCCGGCACCTCTGAGCGTCCCCGTCTGAATGTGTTCCGCAGCAATGCGAACATCTACGCCCAGATCATTGACGATGTCAACGGCGTGACCCTGGTTTCCGCCAATACGCTGGAGAAGGAATTTGAGGGCGCCACCGGCAACTGCGAAGCTGCCAAGAAGGTTGGCCTGGTCCTGGCGGAGCGTGCAAAGGCAAAGGGCATCGAGCTGGTCGTGTTCGACCGGGGCGGCTATGTGTACCATGGCCGTGTGGCTGCTCTGGCCGAGGGCGCCCGTGAAGGCGGACTCAAGTTCTAAGGTAGAGGAGGAAAAGAAATGGCTTACAATAAGACTTCTAACAATGAAGCCCCCGAGCTCATTGAGAAGGTCGTTTACCTGAACCGGGTCAGCAAGACCGTGAAGGGCGGCCGTGTCATGAAGTTCTCCGCTCTGGTAGTGGTGGGCGATGGCAAGGGCACCGTGGGTTACGGCCTGGGCAAGGCTGCTGAGGTTTCCGAGGCAATTCTCAAGGGCATCACCGATGCCAAGAAGAACATGACCAAGGTTGCTCTGGTGGACGGCACCATTCCTCACGAGGTTATCGGCATCTTCGGCGCCGGCAAGGTTCTGCTGAAGCCCGCTCCCGAAGGTACCGGCGTGATCGCCGGCGGCGCTGTCCGTGCCGTGATGGAGGCCGTGGGCATCAAGAACATCGCTGCCAAGTGCCTGCGCTCCAACAACCCCCAGAATGTGGTCAAGGCCACCATGGTGGGCCTGGAGTCCCTGCGCACTGCCGAGCAGATCGCTCAGATCCGCGGCAAGAGCGTAGAAGAAATTGTTGGTTAAGGAGGGCAATTAACATGGCAAACCTGAAAATTAAGCTTGTTAAGAGCCTGAACGGCCGTCTGGAAAAGCACATCGCTACTGCTGAGTCCCTGGGTCTGCGGAAGATTGGCCAGGTGACCATCCAGCCGGACAATACCCAGACCCGCGGCAAGATCGCCAAGATTGGCTACCTGCTGCAGGTCACCGAAGTGGAATAAGGAGGAGACAAGTATGAATCTGCATGAACTCTCTCCTGTCGCTGGTTCTACCCAGGTAGGCAAGCGCAAGGGACGGGGCATCGGCTCCGGCAACGGTAAGACCGGCGGCCGTGGTCACAAGGGTCAGAAGGCTCGCTCCGGCGGCAAGGTCCGTGCCGGCTTCGAAGGCGGCCAGATGCCTCTGGTGCGCCGGATCCCCAAGCGCGGTTTCAACAACATCTTTGCAAAGCCTCTCACCGCCATCAACCTGGCTGTGCTGAATCGCTTTGCCGACGGTGCAGTGGTGGATGCCCAGGCTCTCATCGAGGCCGGCATCATCTCCGCTTGCCCCTATGGTCTGAAGGTTCTGTCCAACGGCACCCTGACCAAGAAAATTACTGTAAAGGCTGCGGCTTTTTCTGAGTCTGCAAAGGAAAAAATCGAGCAGGCAGGCGGAAAGGCCGAGGTGGTCTAAGTGCTTAAGACACTTCAGAATGCGTGGAGAATTCCCGAGCTGCGGAAGAAGCTCATGTTCACCCTGCTGATTCTGCTGCTGTACCGCATTGGCAACGTGATCCCCGTGCCCTTCGTGGACACGGCGGTCATGGCCCATTACTTCGACCAGACTCTGTCCAGCACTGTGCTGGGTCTTTACAACGCCATGTCCGGCTCCGCCTTCGCTCAGGCATCCGTACTGGCTCTGGGCATCCAGCCCTACATCAACGCTTCCATTATCATCCAGCTGCTCACCGTGGCTATTCCCGCTCTGGAGCGGATGGCCAAGGAAGAGGGCGAGGAAGGGAAGAAGAAGATTACCCAGATTACCCGGTACACCACCGTGGGTCTGGGAGTCCTGCTGGGCTTTGCCTACTACACCATGATTGCAAACGCCACCCTGGCCGACGGCACCCCCGTCATGGCTGAGAAGGGTGTGCTCCAGGCCATCGTAATCATCGCCACCTTCACCGCCGGTTCTTCCGTGGTGATGTGGCTGGGTGAGCAGATCACCGAGTTCGGTATCGGCAACGGCATCTCCATGATCCTGTTTGCCAACATCATCGCCGGTCTGCCCAGCATGGTGAACACCATGATTTACCTGACCTGGTGGGTTGACCTCATTGTTGTGGTTGCCCTGCTGCTTCTGGTGGTATTCATTGTTTTCATCAACGATGCCGAGCGCCGGATTCCCATTCAGTACGCCAAGCGTGTGGTGGGCCGGAAGGTCTACGGTGGTCAGAGCACCAACCTGCCCATCAAGGTGAGCATGTCCGGTGTGCTGCCTGTCATCTTTGCGCAGTCCATCGTGTCCATCCCCGCTACCATCTGTGCCTTTACCGGCAACACCAGCGGCTGGTGGTATGAAAACGTATTCACCAACTCCGGTTGGATTTATGCGGTGCTTTACTTCCTGCTGATCTTCTTCTTCAGCTGGTTCTACTCCACCATCCAGTACGATCCTGTGGAGATTGCCAACAACCTGAAGAAGAACGGCGGATTTATCCCCGGCTTCCGTCCCGGCAAGCCCACCGCTGACTTCATCCGCAAGGTCATCAACAAGGTCCTGGTATTCGGCGCTCTGTATCTGGCAATCGTTGCCCTCCTGCCCATCATCGGCAGCAACGTGCTGGAGGGTGCTCAGTACCTGGCCATCGGCGGCACTTCCATCATCATCGTGGTGGGCGTGGCTCTGGAGACTGTGAAGGCTCTGGAGGCTCAGATGCTGATGCGCCACTACAAGGGCTTCCTGGATTGATTTTTGGAGGCGTAATCCATGAATCTGATCCTGTTAGGTGCCCCCGGTGCAGGTAAGGGAACTCAGGCAGAAATGCTTTTGGAGCGTCTGCACATCCCCTCCATCTCCACCGGAAATATGCTCCGGGAGGCCATGAAGAATGGCACCGACCTGGGCAAGCAAGTGAAATCCTGCATGGACAGCGGCGCTCTGGTGCCTGACCAGCTGGTGCTGGGCATCGTGGCAGAGCGCACCCAGCAGCCTGACTGCGCCAATGGCTTCATCCTGGACGGGGTGCCCCGCACCCTGGCCCAGGCGGAGGCCCTGGACAAGATGGGCGTGCGGATTGACCATGTGGTTTCCATTGAACTGAGCGACGAGGAAGTGGAGAGCCGGATGACCGGCCGCCGGGTTTGCACCGGCTGCGGCGCCAGCTACCACATCGTTGCCAACCCCACCAAGGTGGAAGGCGTCTGCGATCTGTGCGGCAGCCCGGTGACCACCCGGAAGGACGATGCCCCCGAGACGGTGCGCAACCGCCTTGCGGTGTATCATGCGTCCACGGAGGTGCTGAAGGACTACTACAAGTCCACCGGCAAGCTCCGGGTGATCAACGGCAAGCAGCCCATCGAGGACGTGTTCCAGGACATCCTGCGGGCAATCGGGGTAGAAAAATGATCACAATCAAAAATGCCCATCAGCTGGAGGCCATGCGTCAGGCCTGTAAAATTACCGCGGCAGCCCGTGCTTTGGCAGGGGAAATGGTAAGACCTGGCGTGACCACCCGGCAGATTGATAAGGCCGTTCACGATTTTATCGTGAGTCAGGGCGCAAAACCGTCGTTCCTGAACTACAGCGGCTATCCGGCCAGCGCCTGTATATCCGTCAACTCCACGGTGATTCACGGGATTCCCTCCGATTATGCACTTCGGGAAGGGGACATCGTGTCTGTGGATGTGGGGGCATACTACAAGGGCTTCCACGGAGATTGTGCAGCTACCTTCCCCTGCGGCGCCATCAGCGCCGAGGCCCAAAGGCTGATTGACGTTACAAAGCAGAGCTTCTTTGAGGGTCTGGCTTTTGTAAGACCCGGGCATAGAGTGTCCGATATCTCCCACGCCATCCAGTCGTATGTGGAGTCTAACGGTTATTCGGTTGTGCGAGCCTTCGTAGGTCACGGCGTTGGCGCACAGCTCCATGAAGAGCCGGAGGTCCCCAATTTCGGGGCACCCGGCCACGGGCCCAGACTGCTCCCCGGCATGACCCTTGCCATCGAGCCCATGGTGAACATGGGGACCTATCAGGTCCATGTTCTCAAGGACCGGTGGACAACGGTGACTGCCGACGGAAAGCTCTCCGCCCACTATGAAAATACTGTACTCATCACCGACGGGGAGCCGGAAATACTCACCGTCGCCGAAGGGCTGTAACCCGGCCCCGGGTACAACACCTGGGACATTCCCAGCCCTTCGCCCATGACCAGATTCCCGGTTTCGGGAACAAGGTGCGCAAGCGAATTACGAACAAATCCGGCATCGCCGGAACATGCAAAGTATCAACCTTAGGGAGGTTCACAACTTGGCAAAGGACGACGTAATCGAGATTGAGGGCATCGTCACCGATGCACTGCCGAATGCTATGTTCAATGTAGATATCGGTAACGGACACACCATTCTGGCACACATTTCCGGCAAGCTCCGAATGAACTTTATCAAGATCTTGCCCGGTGACAAGGTAACCGTTCAAATGTCTCCGTATGATCTGACCCATGGCCGGATCACCTGGAGAAGTAAGTAAGACACAAGAGATTATTCTCTATTGGAGGTTAAACAGTATGAAAGTAAGACCGTCCGTTAAACCCATGTGCGATAAGTGTAAGGTTATCAAGCGCAAGGGTCGCGTTATGGTAATTTGCGAAAACCCCAAGCACAAGCAGAGACAAGGCTAATTTGGAGGTGCGAAAAGTAAATGGCAAGAATTTCTGGTATCGACCTTCCCCGTGAGAAGCGGGTGGAAGTAGCACTGACTTATATCTACGGCATTGGACCGGCTCGCGCTGCCAAGGTTCTGGAGATGACCAAGATCAACCCCGACACCCGGGTGAAGGATCTGACCGAGGACCAGGAGGCCCTGCTCCGGGACGCCATCGAGCACAACTTCACCATCGAGGGTGACCTGCGTCGGGAAGTGGCTATGAACATCAAGCGGCTCTCCGAAATCGGCTGCTACCGCGGCCTGCGGCACCGTCGCGGCCTGCCTGTGCACGGCCAGCGGACCAAGACCAATGCCCGTACCCGCAAGGGTCCCAAGAAGACCATTGCGAACAAGAAGAAGTAAAAGGAGGGATATGTAATGGCTGCAAAAGCTGCAAAGAAAGTTGTAAAGCGCCGTCGTGAGCGCAAAGTTGTGGAGAAGGGTGCGGCACATATCCGTTCCTCCTTCAACAACACCATGGTAACCATCACCGACCTGGAGGGTAACGCTCTGAGCTGGGCTTCCTCCGGCGGACTGGGCTTCCGTGGCTCCCGGAAATCCACTCCCTTTGCTGCCCAGACCGCTGCGGAGACCGCTGCCAAGGCTGCAATGGAGTATGGCCTGAAGACCGTTGAGGTCTACGTGAAGGGTCCCGGCCAGGGACGTGAGGCCGCTATCCGGGCCCTGCAGACCGCTGGTCTGGAAGTCGTTATGATCAAGGACGTCACCCCCATTCCCCACAATGGCTGCCGTCCCCCCAAGAGACGTCGTGTCTGATTTTGCAATAGGAGGAATTTGTCAATATGGCTAAGAATATGCAGCCTGTGCTGAAGCGTTGCAGAACGCTGGGCGTTTCTCCTGCCGCAATGGGTTACTCCAAGACTTCCAACAAGAACCCCGGCGGCCAGAGAAGAGCTAAGAAGTCCGAGTATGCTACTCAGCTGACTGAGAAGCAGAAGGTTAAGTTTGTATACGGCATCCAGGAAAAGCAGTTCCGGAACTACTACGAGAAGGCAGCCCGGGCTGAGGGCAACACCGGTGAGGTGCTGCTGACCTTCGTAGAGCGGAGACTGGACAATGTGGTATACCGTCTGGGATTTGCCAACTCCCGCCGTCAGGCCCGGCAGCTGGTGAACCACGGACATTTCACTGTGAACGGCAGCCGCGTGAACATCCCCAGCTACCTGGTTAAGGTTGGCGATGTGGTGGCTGTTTCCGAGAAGAGCGTTTCCAACAACTTCTTCAAGAAGCTGAAGGAAGACGACGCTTTCGTTGCTGCTCCCAAGTGGCTGGATCGTGATAAGAACACCCTCACCGGCAAGGTCATCGCCATGCCCACCAAGGGGGATATCGACTTCGACATCGCCGTCCACCTGATCGTCGAGTTGTACTCCAAGTAATCGCCCCCTGTTTGTTCGGATGTTTGACTGGTGGGGCCTTGTGCCCCACTGCTGTGAAGGAGGGTAAGATTCATGGTAGAAATTGAAAAGCCTCGCATTACTTGCGCCGAGTCCCCTGAGGAGTCCTACGGCAAGTATGTGGTTGAGCCTCTGGAGCGTGGCTACGGCATGACTCTGGGCAATTCCCTGCGCCGGATTCTGCTGTCCAGCCTCCCCGGCTATGCGGCAACCTCTGTGAAGATTGCCGGCGTTCAGCATGAGTTCTCCACCATCCCCGGTGTCACCGAGGATGTGACCGAGATCGTGCTGAATGTGAAGCGTCTGATCCTGAAGCTCCACAGCCAGGGCGTGAAGACGGTTTATATCGATGCGGTTGGCCCCTGTGAGGTCACTGCCGGCGATATCAAGGCCGATGGCGAAGTGGAGATTCTGAACCCGGAGCTGCATATCTGCACTTTGGGGGAGGGCGCCACGTTCAATATGGAAATCACCCTGTCCCAGGGCCGCGGTTATGTTCCGGCTGACCGGAACAAGACCCCCCAGACGGTCATCGGCGTGATTCCCATCGACTCCATCTATTCCCCTGTGAAAAAGGTGAATTACACGGTGGAGCCCACTCGTGTCGGCGACAAGACCGATTTCGATAAGCTGACCCTTGAGGTCTGGACCGATTCCACCATCTCTGCCAAGGACGCCGTGTCCCTGGGCGCCAAGATCCTCTCTGACCACCTGATGGTATTTACCGGCCTGTCTGACACCGTCAGCACCGGCTCTACCGTGGTGGAGAAGACCTCCGACCGCCCGGATACCAAGCTGTCCATGACCATCGATGAGCTGGACCTGTCCGTCCGGAGCTACAACTGCCTGAAGCGTGCCAACATCAACACCGTTGCCGACCTGATTGGGAAGACCGGTGAGGATATGATGAAGGTGCGGAACATGGGCAAGAAGTCCCTGGACGAGGTGCAGAAGAAGCTGGAGATGATGGGCCTGTCCCTGGCCAGCGAGGAATCTGGCAGCAACAACTAATTATTTGGGAAACTCTGAAGAAATTGTCAATTTCGTCAGAGCTCCCCTATGCGTAGTCTAAACCTTTTAAAAAGGAGGAAACTGTTCATGTTCGGAACTCGTAAGCTGGGCAAGACCAGCGCACAGAGAAGAGCAATGCTGCGGCAGCAGGTGACCGACCTGCTGGAAAACGGCAAGATTGAGACCACCTTCTACCGGGCCAAGGAAGTTCAGCCCATGGTCGAGAAGATGATCACCCTGGGCAAGAAGGGGAATCTCGCTGCTTACCGCAGAGCCATGGGCTACATCACCAAGGAAGATGTGGTGCAGAAGGTCTTTAAGGAGATTGCTCCCAAGTACGCCGACCGCAACGGCGGCTACACCAGAGTGACCCGCACCGGCCCCCGCCGTGGCGACGCCGCTGAGATGGCTGTCATCGAGCTGGTGTAATTCCCATAAAAATAAGCTGCCTTCCAACTCCGGAAGGCAGCTTTTTTGCGGGCAGTGCCCGCAGCCAATGCGCACGGTGGCTTTCTGCTACTCGTCACTTCCCAGACCCGCCCGGTATCGGCGGCCGGGGTGCCCCCGGGGGCAATTTCGCACGGTAATCATCTGCGAATCGTTACTGCCCCTCCAGCGCCCGGTAACGTTACCGGGTGAAAATAGAAGCGCAGACCAAAGCCCCCCTTGCCAAAGGGGGGTGCCTCGGCTTGCCGAGGCGGGGGGATTCCATGGCTTTCAGGTTTCCACATAGGCTTGCTCTCTCAGAAGGTGCCTGCTGTAGAATCCCTCAGTCACGGCGAAGGCCACCGGGGGCTCCCCGGCCGTGCCAGCTCCCTTTGACAAGGGAGCCTGCGGGCAGTGCCCGCTGACAATTTCGCACGGTGGCTTTCAACAACTCGTTACTTCCCTGACCCGCCCGGTATCGGCGGCCGGGGTGCCCCCGGGGGCAATTCCGCACGGTAATCTTCAGCAAATCGTTACTGCCCCTCCAGCGCCCGGTAACGTTCCTGCGGTGGAAGTTGGGGTGTCGATAACCTCTATCAAGTACCGCCCCATCCCAAACCATCAGCTTTCCGCCCGCTGGCTCCCTCAGTCACCTGCGGTGACAGCTCCCTCCCGGAGGGAGCTATGGGGCGCGTACTTTTCTACATTGGATTTGTGGGAGTTGGAAGTGCCTGCTATGAATCCCTCAGTCAAAAATCAAAGATTTTTGCCAGCTCCCTTTAGCAAGGGAGCCTGCGGGCAGTGCCCGCTGACAATTTCGCACGGTGGATTTCTGCGATTCGTTACTTCCCTGACCCGCCCGGTATCGTTCTATGGTGCGACACCGGGCTTTTTCAGACTTTCAATCGACAGCGTGGGAACGAAGAACCTCAAAATACAACAAACCCAAACGGGGGCAGAGGCTAAAACCCACCACCTGAGCCAAAGCGAAGGGTCAATCCCGGTTGGTTCCTCCCGGGGGATTCTTAAGGGGGGAACAATTCGAGCGGGAGCGAGTTGTTCCCCCCTTGTATTATAGAGTAGTAGTTTTCAGTGTCCTTCTGCAAGGACGTATGCTACACTGTAGAGGATGCTGTGGATTGGTAGTTTCCCCCTA
>LHCFC01400__coassemble_1738_pt1 | contig 17513 bp, 15 predicted proteins | sample LHCFC01400__metabat2_low_PE_055 | metagenome-assembled genome bin LHCFC01400 | reverse complement strand
CAGTATTTATACTGTCATATGCTGTCGATTACACAGAATTTTCTGCGGTCTCTCTGTCTCTGCTTTTTCTTTGCGCTATACGCGATCATCAAATGTACTTATTCTTCAAATACTCTGCAACACATTCGATTTCCGGAAACAGCGTTGCACGATTCACAGAATAAGACTCCAGCTCCTCAAGAACTTTCCTTTTCTTTTCTATTAGAACAACTACTTTTTTCCCTTCATGTTGATACCGGAATCTTTGAAGAGAATCAGACGGCACATCCAAGCCGCATAGAATAAAGGCGCCATCTTGTTTAACTATGCGATTATTACTTTTCAACGCTAGAACGATGTAACTACTTAGAATATCCTCACGATTGATTTCAGCCAGAAATGCCGGTTTCTCCAACCGGACCTCGTGCAAAAGACGAGATATACTCTGGTTAAAGACTTTATGAGACGTTCTGCAATCCTTCGCTTTTCTTTTAAACTCCTGTTGCTTTTCATATGAGAACGCCGGAATACTTGCCAATATTGACACAGTGTCACTGTTTGGGTATTTTATGTCCTTATCTTCGGCAGATATCAAAATAACTTCTCCATAAGTTTCTTGCCGGCTTTCGCAAGCAAAAAACAACGCAACCAAAGGATTCTTTGTTATATCCAACAATCTCGTAGGAAGTCCATAGTGCTGCATCTTTACTAGAACCTCTAAATGGGTATGGCACTTTTCAAAATCTTGTGGACATTCAATTTGCAGCTCATTGTAGATTTTTGATTCATTCTGTTCAAGATGCGACGATCTCATTACAGAAGGACACATCACATAGTTCGCATCTGAGTGACCGCGAAAAAACATAGTTCCGGTATCACTTTTTAAAGATGAGACAATTCGGTTTAAGCCTGACACGGATGAACAAAAATGCAATTCAATCTTTTCCGCATTGTATACAATACCTTTAGACATGCGAACATCATTACTTATTCCATTTAGTTCCTTAATTCTGCTCAGAAGATCACGTGTGAACTGCATTCTTTCCTCTGAATCCTTCATCGTTCTATAGACCCAGTTGACTATGCCAATAGATTCATCTCTTGTTAGTTCAATTACATGGTCATTTTCAAATCGATTACTTTGTGTTTCGGGGAAATAATCTCTCCAAACTTCGGATGCTCTATCATACTTTGGAAACGCATTCTGATAAAGTACAGCATATTTGGAGCCTTGTTTTGCAAGACTGGCATGCATATCTTCCTTCTTTATTCGCCCAAAAATATACACACTCATATCGAAGTAGCCATCCGTCAACATCTTGTCCATGCATATATTTTTGAATGCTCGCCGAATATCTGGAAAATAATATAAATCATCAAAAAAATAGTAATAATAGTAGTAGAAAGTAACCGCCCCCATTCTCGCGACAGAATCCCCTATTTTCTGCCGGTTTATTATTTATTCTACCAAATTTTCCCTAAACAATCAAATATTATTTGATGTTTATTGGGTTGACTTGGCAGTATTTCCTGACTCCCACTTTGGCGAAGCCATATTTCCGGCTTTCTTGGTTATTCACTTCCTTTGAAATATCGTTCCCAGCATTTTCGGCTGATTACCTTCTTTCCGCTTTCCCATTCTCGCAGGCTGCGGATTGAAATTCCCATTTTCCTTGCAAAAGTTTTCTTCCCCAATCCAAGGGTCTCCCGATATGCACGGATTCGGATGGCTTGTCCATCGTAAAGAAACCGGTTGAATTCGTCCAGGAAATCCGTCACCGGTAATTGATAGAACTGTGCCAACTTTTCCACCACCTCTTTCGGGATGTGCTGGGTAACGCCTGCTTCAATGGCTTTGTATGCGCTGTCGCTCATGCCGATTCTCTGCGCCACTTCCGTCTGCATCAGTCCCTTGCTATGCCTGCACCACCGAAGCCTGTCCGGTACATTATCAATTTCCTCGTATCTGCGATACCGCTGATTAAACTGTGTTGCCTCTGAAATCTTTCGTGGGGCGCACAGCGGGAAACTATGTATGAATAGTGGCGTATACCTCACAAGGGAATTCTGCGTCTGGGAAAGGACATATAAATCGCCGCTCAGCCGGTCTAAAATGCGCCACACAGGCCCCTTGCAGCATGGGGGTGCAAGGTTCTGACTCTTAAAGTCGTTGGTGTGAGGATAGCATTTTCTACGCACCGGGCAGCATAGGTGGCAAGGCGCACCCCCTTGTCGGGCTTGAAGGTGGTGATGCCCTTGATGAGGCCGATGGTGCCAATGGAAATCAAATCCTCCTGGTCGGAGGCCTGGGCGTAGTATTTTTTCATAATGTGGGCCACCAGCCGGAGATTGTGGGAAATGAGGATATTCCGGGCCTCCAGATCCCCCTCCCCCGCCAGCCGAAGGTAATGCTCCTCCTCCTGCTGGGTCAGGGGCTGGGGAAAGCTCCCGGGGGACAGCTGCAAAGGGTAAAAAATGCTGCCAAAGAGCAGCAAAAAGGCGGCAACCATACCGCTTCACCTCCACATCCAATCTATTCCCCCCAGCCCGTCCAGTTTCCGGAAAATTCTCGCCCCCAAAAAGCATCCCTCATTTCATCGTGCAAAATGATTGATGAAATGAGGGATGTATGGTATAATAAATACAACCTTTTCATGAGGAGGTGGGGAAATGAGAAATAAAAAGCCGCCTTTTGAAATCACAAACCGGATGATTGACTATGTAGCGGAAATTGCTGAACTGGTTGGAAAGCTGAATGGGACGAACGGACTTGCCGCAAACCCGACTTTGCGCCGCAGTAACCGAATCCGTACCATCCATGGGTCCCTGGCCATCGAGCAGAACACCCTTTCTCTGGAGCAGGTAACGGCTGTGCTGAATGGGAAGCGTGTCCTGGCACCGCCCAAGGATATTGCCGAGGTAAAAAATGCCTATGAGATTTATGAACGGCTGGAGGAACTGGATCCCTATTCCGTAGATGACCTGCTGACGGCCCACAGCATTATGACCCGGGGCCTGGTGGAGGAATCCGGTATGTTCCGGACACGGCCTGTGGGTGTGGTAGATTCCCAGGGGCGTATCCTCCATTTCGGCACCCTGCCCCAGTATGTCCCGGATCTGGTCATGGAGTTACTGGACTGGGCAAAAACCAGCCCGGTGCACATGCTGATTCGCAGCTGCGTGTTCCACTATGAGCTGGAACTGATTCACCCCTTTGCCGATGGCAATGGACGTGTAGGCCGCCTGTGGCACACCCTGCTCCTTTCCAAATGGAACCCGGCCTTCGCCTGGCTCCCGGTGGAGTCCATCATCCATGACCGCCAGCAGGAATATTACGCAGCCATCAACGCCTCCAACGATGCCGGGGAGTCCACGGTATTCATAGAGTTCATGCTCTCCGCCATCCAGGCATCCCTCATGGAAGCAATCAGTGTGAGTGATGAAATGAGGGATGAAAAGCCGGACAAAGCCACTCTTCGCTGGAAGAAAATCGAGGAATATCTCAAAACCCACGACTATATCATGAACGCCCATGTGCGGGAGTTGTGTGGGGTGTCGGCGGCAACAGCGAATCGGATTCTATCTAATCTAGTTGAAGAAGGTATAATTATTAGAGACCGTGAGAAGAATCACTGGGTATATAAACTAGGTGAATAATACGTAGAACGGAGGGTCAATATGCAGTTAATCAAGGAGAAGCAAGTTAGTCCAATTGAAAGCGAAGTACTAGCCAGAATCTCAATCATTAGACCGATACTTACCAGCTTGTTAATAGGAATTAAGCAGGATGTCTTGGATGAGTTAGGTGGCATTAATCAAGTAAAGCTTAAAATGTTGCCCAGAGCATATCGTCCAGGTGCAGGCGATATTGGCTTCTGCTTTGAGTGGGCGATTCATGACGCAATACGGCGTCAAGATCCAAACGTCTTAAATCGTTTAGAAGATGCAGCCCGCAGATGTCGACTACCTGGGTGTAATTTTGAATCCATTTTGTTTGGACTCGAGAAGAGTGGAAAGGTACAGATAATAGATACAGCAAATCATGTGTTGACTCCCGATTCAAGAATTTTGACAGGTCAACGTGCTCAACCTTTAAAATTAAAAGGCTATCTTAACATGCTTTCTGCAGCATTTAACCGACCAGAGACCAGAAAAGCGCTTCCATCCTCGATAAGTGGCTTATGGAAAGCGGATCTCTTTTTTGGCACTACAGATGCAGATCGTTGGCTCGGAACATCTCTTAAGATTAACTCCTCTCAATTGGAGGGTGCAAAAGGATTACGAATCGGTATTGTTCCAGCAGCACAGGGGCGCTCAGATAGAGTTTATCTTGATGAGAAGAAAAATATTATGGTCTGTCCAATACCTTATGATGGAGCTTTTATGGAGCTTTTTTATACATCTTGGGGAATTGTACAGCAATTTATTGCAGCAGATGCTCAAATGCCTAGAGAAGTATACCTTCCTACCCCGGCAGACCGACAAGCTGTTCGTGAATTAGTTTCCAGACGAGAATTTCCAATTTTGGATGTTGTCGACGCCTTGGAGCCCTTGTCTCAGCCAAACCTTACCGAACAAGATCAGCAGGGGATTAGTTTATCCGTTACAAAAGAAGGCGAAACGCAACTAAACAATGCAATACTTGCTCCTATTGCGACACTTAGATAAAATTAAACAAACAGTTGCTCATCTTTCCTAAATTTTCCCTTTATAATAAATACGAAGCTACTTAAATCATACATGAAGCCCAGAAAGCCTTATTCCTCAAGACTTTCCGGGCTTCATTTACATGAGTTGTGTTCTGATACATAGCTGCGGCTGCCCCTATGGGGCTTTGTCACACCTGCCGCTTCTGCTGCCCGGCAAGGGTCTTGCGGATGTTGCCCTCGTTTACCAGAATGGGGGTGCACCGCTCCAGGAGGCGGTCGTAGATCCGGGCGTAGGCAAGGTCTTGGGGGTCTTTCAGCCGGGACAGGGGCAGGTTGGTGGTGACGATCATGGGAAGGCCGGTGCGGTAGCGGCTGTCTATGATTTGAAATACCTGCTCCTTCACAAAGTCAGAGCCCCGCTCCACCCCCAGGTCGTCCACAATCAGCAGCCGGTAGGCGTTGAGGCTCTGGATGTAGGCATTTTTGTCCCCGGCGGAGAAGTCCGTCAGGCGGTTGAGAAGCCGGGAGAAGTTGGTCATGAGCACCGCCACCCCACGATCCAGCAATGCGTTGGCAATACACCCGGCCAGGTAGCTTTTCCCGGTGCCCACATTGCCCCACAGCAGCAGCCCCTTTCCCAGCTGCTCATTTTCCTCCCAATGCTCCACATACCCACGGGCCAGGGCCATCTGCTCCGGGTTGAAGCCCAGGTCGTTTTGGAAGGTATGCTTCCGCAGCTCCGGCTCCGGCAGGCCCAGGCTCCGGTTCTTTGCCACCCGGTCCAGAAACTCCCGGTGCTTTACCTCCGCCTCCCGGGCTTCCTCCGCCTGGGCAAGGCAAGCGCACAGGCACAAAGGGGTAAAAATTCTGCCGCACACTTCAAACCGTTTCTGGCGGGGCGTGCGGCATTTTTTGCAGTACAGAAGATTTGTGGTTTCGTCCAGGTAGGTATCCGCTTTCAGGCTGGGGTTCTGAAACAGTCCTTCCGGCTGGCTTTCCAAGGTTTTCATAGGCTCTCTCCTTCTTCGTAAGTATAATCCAATCCCTTTATGATGTAATTATTTATCTTCTTATTATTTCTCTTATTATAATTAGGGGTCGGTTTTCCGACTGTCACCTGTGTCTTTTCCGACCGAATGGTGGGTCGGCTTTCCGACGGAATGGTAGGTCGGTTTTCCGGCCGAATGGTAGGTCGGTTTTCCGACGGTATGCGTATATAGATACGGCTGGGATTTCCCATGCCCTGCCGCTTCCGAAAAATCAAGCCTGCCTCCTCCAGCTGCCGCAGGCCGGCCTTCACCCCTGTCTGTCCCCGGCCTGCCGCCTCCGCCAGATGGGGGATGGTGTAGTAAACAAACACCCGGCCGGTTTCGTCCTGCCATTGCGGGCTGTTCTGGGACAGCCGGGCACGGTCCAGCAGCAGGATATACACCAGTCGGGCGGTATCGCTTAGCTCCCTTTCCAACAGGAAACGGGGGTACATCAAAAAGGGCGGAAGCCCTGTATTCGGGTATAAAAACGCCATATCCATTCCTCCTTCTTTTTCTCCCTAATAGCATACCACATCTTTCCCCAAAAATCCTCCCGCTAAATTCCCACCTTATGGTTTTGCATAATCCCCTTTTTCCGGGAAAAACTAAAGCCTATCCCAAAGAATTGGAGGGAGCACTTTGAAAATCGGAACCATTTCGGGAAAGGTCACCTACCTGCGAAAAGCCCCTTGCCTGGCTGGGGAAAATTTCTTCCTGGTGGACACCCGGACAGAACAGCTGGTGGCGGCAGACTTAGTAGGCGCCACCGCAGGCGACCGGGTGCTGCTGGTCACGGGGCAGGAGGCTGCCCGGCTGTCCCTGGAAACCCCCATGGATGCGGCAATCGTGGCAATTCTGGAAGAATAAAGAAAGAAAACCATTGACAAGACCGCCTTTGGGGGGCTATAATGTTTAAAAAGGCTGTGAACAGGAGAGTAGGCTGTGTCGCCCGGTCAGAGAGCCCCGGCTGGTGGAAAGGGGTGCGGTAACGGCAGCGGAAGATGGCCTGGGAGCCGGAATGGCGATAGGTAGTCATTCCCGGGTGCGCCCGTCACTGCGCCAACGAGGCAGCGGAAGCTGCGAACCAAGGTGGTACCGCGTCAATTTTTTGTCGCCCTTGAAGCTTTCAGGGGCGGCTTTTTTCTTTGAAGGAGGCTGTTTTCATGTGTGAAAAATGCAAGGGGAAATTCTATATCACCACCCCTATCTACTATCCGTCCGCCAAGCTCCATATCGGCCACACCTACTGCACCGTGGCAACCGACGCTATGGCAAGGTACAAGCGGCTGCAGGGCTATGACGTGCTGTTCCTCACCGGCACCGACGAGCACGGCCAGAAGATTGAGGACAAGGCCAGGGAGGCCGGCGTCTCCCCCAAGGAGTATGTTGACAACATCGTGGAAGGCGAGGGGGGCGTTCTGGACCTGTGGAAGCTGATGAACATTTCCAACGACCGGTTCATCCGCACCACCGACGACTACCATGTGGCCGCCATCCAGAAAATCTTCAAGAAGATGTATGAAAACGGGGACATCTACAAGGGCACCTACAAGGGCAAGTACTGCAAGCCCTGTGAGTCCTTCTGGACCGAGAGCCAGCTGGTGGACGGCAAGTGCCCCGACTGCGGCCGGGAAGTGCAGGACGCAGAAGAAGAAGCCTACTTCTTCCGCCTGTCCAAGTACGCTGACCGGGTGCAGGATCTTCTGGAGAACACCGATTTCCTGGAGCCCCGGAGCCGGGTCAACGAGATGGTAAACAACTTCATCAAGCCCGGTCTCGAGGATCTGTGTGTCAGCCGTACCAGCTTCAGCTGGGGTGTTCCTGTGGACTTTGACCCGGGTCATGTGGTGTATGTGTGGATTGACGCCCTGTTTAACTACATGACCGCCCTGGGCTTCCAGAACGACAAGTATCAGGATTTGGAGAAGTTCTGGCCTGCGGATGTGCATTTTGTGGGCAAGGAGATTGTCCGGTTCCACTCCATCATCTGGCCTGCCATGCTCATGAGCCTGAACCTGCCCCTGCCCAAGAAGGTCTTTGGTCACGGCTGGCTCCTGCTGGATGGGGGCAAGATGAGCAAGTCCAAGGGCAACGTGGTTGACCCCTATGTCCTTGCCCAGCGGTTCGGCGTGGATGCCCTCCGGTTCTTCCTGCTCCGGTCCTTCCCCTTCGGCTCCGACGGCAACTTCTCCAACGAGCTGCTGATTTCCACCATCAACACCGACCTGGCAAACGATTTGGGCAACCTGGTGTCCCGGACGGTAGCCATGGCTCAGAAGTATTTTGGAGAGCGGCTGCCGGAAGTGCAAGAGGCAGACAGGGAAAAGGACGCCGAGCTTCTGGAGCTGGCTGGAACCCTGCGCCAGCGGTATGAGGCCCAGATGGAGAGCTACGCCTTCCAGAACGCCCTTTCTGAGATTTTCAAGGTGATTTCCCGGGCCAACAAGTATATTGACGAGAACGCCCCCTGGGTGCTGGCAAAGAGCGAAGAATCCAAGCCCCGGCTGGCACGGGTGCTTTACAACCTGCTGGAGACCATCCGGATTTGTGCCGGGCTTCTTACCCCCTTCATGCCCCAGACCGCCGAGGAAATCGGTCATCGCCTGGGGAATCCTGCCATGGACTGGGACAGCCTGGGAACCTTTGGGGTGCTGCCGGCTGATGTTGCCACGGTGAACGGCCCCGCCCTCTTCCCCCGGATTGACATGGACAAGGAGCTGGCGGCTCTGGAAGAGCTGAGCAAGCCCGCTGCCCCTGTGAACGAAGATCCCCTCCCCGAGCCCCTGCCGGAGATTGCCTTCGACGATTTCCAGAAGGTAGAGATGACGGTGGTGAAGGTGCTCACCTGCGAGAAGGTGAAGAAGAGCGAAAAGCTCCTGAAGTTCACCCTGGACGACGGCACCGGCACCCCCCGGCAGATTCTCTCCGGCATTGCCAAGTATTATCAGCCGGAGGAGCTTCTGGGCAAGACCCTGGTGGCCGTGACCAACCTGGCCCCCCGGAAGATGATGGGCCAGCTGTCCTGCGGTATGCTCCTCTCCGCCGAGCGGGGGGATAAGCTCCACCTGGTGATGCTGGACGACGCCATCGCCCCCGGCAGCCGCCTGGTTTGAGCACCCACAGGCCTGCTGTAACACAGTAAGAAAACAAAAAGGAGGGAGAACCCCAAAACCGGGGGTTCTCCCTCATTTTATGTTTCTCCCCAGCAGAACCCTTCGTCTCTTGTAACAATCCCACTTCCAAGCCAATGCGGAAACGCAAAAGCCGAAGAAAAATAGCTCCCTCCGGGAGGGAGCTGTCACCGCAGGTGACTGAGGGAGCCAGCGGGCGGTAGGCTGACCGTTTGCGGATGGGGTGGTACTTGCTGGTGGGTATCGAAACCATGAACTTCTTTCATTGGGTGCTATCGTCAAATCGGCTTGTCCTGCCTGCCGGCGGCCATACTTTCTTGCTCCGGCAAGAAAGTATGCAAAGAAGCCGGCTCAAGGGGGGAGCAACTCGCTCCCGCTCGAATTGCTCCCCCCTTGAGAATCCCCCGGGAGGAACCAACCGGGATTGACCCTTCGCTTTGGCTCGGGTGCTAAGTTTCGGCCTCTGCCCCCGTTTTGACTTGTGGGTTTAAAGGTTGTTTGTTTCCCACGCTGTTGATTGAAAGATGGAAAAAGCCCGATATCGCACCATAGAACGATACCGGGCACTGGAGGGGCAGTAACGATTTGCAGAAGATTATCGTGCGCATTGACTGCGGCGGCACGCCGCTGGGTTTTTCTGCAATTTGAAAGGGCCTGCTGCAAATGCGCATTTGCAGCAGGCCCTTATTTTTTACACTTGATAAATTTTCAAAACCTGGGCGGGGCCTTCCAGAAGAAGGCGGGTGACGTTTCCGGCGGTGCCTTCCACCGTTACCTGCAAGGTGCCGCCCTGGTTTTCTGCCCGGAGGACGCCTCCCGGCAGGAGACCTTTGGTCCAAAGGACCGAGGCCACCGAGCCGCAGCCGGTGCCGCAGGCCAGGGTGTAGTCCTCCACACCCCGCTCGAAGGTGAGCACCCGGACGGTATGCTCGTCCAGGAAGGTGTAAAGGTTGATATTTGCCCCCTTGGGGAAGGCCGGGTCATGGCGCAGCGCCTCCGCCCGGGGTTTCAGGCGCTCTTTATCCTCCCAGGTAAAGCTGGGAACCTCCACGATGCCGTGGGGCACACCGGGACAGCCCAGCTCCACGTAGCTGATTTCCCCCTTCCGGTGCAGATCCAGCACCCCGGGGTTATTCAGCTGCACCCGGTACTGTTCCTCTCCCAGCCGCCAGCCGTAGACGATGCCGGCGTCGGTCTCTACCGACATGGTTTCCGGGGCGATGCCCTTGTCAAAGGCGAACCGGCAGATACACCGGCTGCCATTGCCGCACATCTCCCCCCGGGAGCCGTCAGAATTGTAAAAATGCAAGCGAAAATCCGCCTTGTCCGAGGTGTCCACCGCCATAAAGCCGTCCGCCCCGGTTTTTTTGCACAGCGCCACCGCCAGGTTGGCATAGTCCAGGGCCTGTCCCCGGCCGTCCACCACCATAAAGTCGTTGCCTGCGCCGCTCATATGCCAGCATTCCATGGCTTACCTCTCCAAAAAGTCTTGCATGGTGTAAAGCCCCGGGGCTTTCCCCTGCAAGAACCGGGCGGCTTCCACCGCTCCGTCGGCAAACATTCCCCGGTTGGCTGCCTCGTGGCGAAGGGTCAGGGTCTGGCTGGGGGTGCAGATGTGCACCTCGTGAACGCCCACCACATTCCCCATCCGCAGGGAGGCGATGCCGATTTCGTTTTTCTGCCGCTTTCCTTCTCCGGCTCTGCCGCAGGCCTCCACCGCCTCCGGGCGGACTTCCCGCAAGGCCTGAAAGAGCATATGGGCGGTGCCGCTGGGGGCGTCCACCTTCCGGTTGTGGTGGATTTCCAGGATTTCAATGTCCGCTTCCGGGAAGCAGGCGGCGGCTTCCTTGGCAATCCGGCACAGCACCGCAATGCCAAGGCTCATATTGTGGGAGTAAAACACCGGGATTTTTTCCGCGGCAGCATAAATCAGGGCCTGCTCCTGGGTTGTGTGTCCCGTGGTGCCGATGACCAGGGGACAGCCCTGGGAAACGGCGTAGGCCGTCACATCCGCAACAGAGCTATGGTGGGAAAAGTCGATGACTGCCTCAGGCTTCAGGTCGGGAAGCTCCCGGGCGTTTCTTGCCACCCCGTTTTCTCCGTCCAGGCTCACAAGGCCGCAAACTTCCTCCCCCAGTGCCTTCTGGAGAAGCTGACCCATGGCGCCGTTGGCGCCCCAGATTACCGTTCTCATGCCAGCACCCCCAGTTCCTTCATCCGGGCGTAGAGAACCTCCCGGTGGGCAGGCTCCATGGGGGTCAGGGGCAGCCGCACCCGGTCCTCCCCGAAGCCCAGGGCGGACACCGCCGCCTTGGCGGGGATGGGGTTGACCTCGCTGAACAATGCGTTCATAAGGGGCAGGAGCTGGCACTGGAGCTTGGCAGCCCCTGCCACGTCTCCGTCAAAGAAACGGCGGGTCATCTCCACCATCAGCCGGGGGGCGACGTTGGAGGCCACGCTGATGCAGCCCTGTCCCCCCATAGCCATCATGGGGATGGTGATGCCGTCCTCACCGGAGTAGACCGTAATCTTATCCTGGCACTTGGAAATCAGCTCCACCACCTGAGCCATGCTGCCGCTGGCTTCCTTGATGGCGGCGATGTTGGGGTGCTCTGCCAGTCTTGCTACCGTATCCGGCAGCAGGTTGCAGCCGGTGCGGGAGGGGACGTTGTAGAGGATCACCGGCTTCTCGGAAGCATCGGCGATAAGGCTGTAGTGGGTGTAAAGGCCGTTCTGGGTGGCCTTGTTGTAGTAGGGGGTGACCACCAGCACGGCGTCAGCCCCGTCGGCACAGGCGCTGTGGGTGAACTCAATCACGTGCTGGGTGTTGTTGGTGCCGGTACCGGCAATCACCGGAACCCGTCCCGCAACTTTATCCACGGTGAAGCGGATGACTTCCTTCCGCTCCTGGGGGGAGAGGGTGGCGCTTTCTCCGGTGGTACCCACCGCCACCAGGGCATTCACCCCGGAATCAATCTGAAACTCAATAAACCGCCCCAGCGCCTCATAGTCCACGCCGGTGCTGGTCATGGGGGTCACCATAGCGGTGGCAATACCCCGGAACACACATTCTTTCATAAAAGCCTCCTTCAAGGGATATGGCACTTCTTCTGTGGCTATTCTACCACAAAAGCCGAAAAAAGGGAATACCAATTCTCACGCCGGGGTGCCCCCGGTGGCAATGTGCACGGTAGCTTTCTGCAATTCGTTACTTCCCTGACCCGCCCGCCGGGGTGCCCCCGGAGGCAATTTCGCACGGTAGCTTTCTGCTACTCGTTACTTCCCTGACCCGCCCGGTATCGTTCTATGGTGCGATACCGGGCTTTATCAGACTTTCAATCGACAGCGTGGGAACAAGGCACCCCAAATCCCACAAACCCAAACGGGTGCAGAGGCTAAACCCACCACCCGAGCCTAAGCGAAGGGTCAATCTCCTGATGGTTAGGGGGGATTCTTAAGGGGAAAACACCGAACGGGAGTGAGTTGTTTTCCCCTTAAGCCGGCTTCTTTGCTTCCTTTCTTGCCGGGGCAAGAAAGGAAGGCCCCGCTGGCAAGCGCTTGCAGAAAGCCACTTGGAGAAGAAATTGAAAGGTTATGACCGGGTGACGATGACCACCAGCAAGTACCGCCCCATTATGAAACCGGAACTGCACCCCCCGCTTGCTCCCTCAGTCACGGCTACGCCGTGCCAGCTCCCTCCCGGAGGGAGCTATGGGGTTTGTCCCTTGCCACATTGGTCTGTGATTTTGGGGAAGTGCCTGCTGTGAATCCCTCAGTCAAAAATCAAAGATTTTTGCCAGCTCCCTTTGGCAAGGGAGCCTTTTTGCGCCCGGTATCGTTTCATTGTGCGATACCGGGCTTTTTTCGGCTTTCAATCGACAGCGAGGGAACGAAGCGCCCCAAAAATCACAACCCAAAACGGGGGCAGTAGCCAAAACATACCACCCCGAGCCAAAGCGAAGGGTCAATCTCCCGATGGTTCCACCCGGGGGATTCTCAAGGGGGGAATAATTCGAGCGGGAGCGAGTTATTCCCCCCTTGAGCCGGCTTCTTTGCTTACTTTCTTGCCGGAGCAAGAAAGTAAGGCCCCGGCGGGCAGTGCCCGCTGACAATTTCGCACGGAAATCTTCTGCAAATCGTTACTGCCCCTCCAAAGCCCGGTATCGTTACCTTGCAGAAGGCTTCGTTTATACCTCCCTCCGGGAGGGAGGTGGCTTGGGGCGAAGCCCCAAGTCGGAGGGAGCCAGCGGGCGCACAGCCAGTTGGATTGCCAGTGATGGAACCTCCCCAAAGCTATCCCATTTCCTATGCCTATTGGAGGCAACTAACCGGTAAAGTCGGCATAGGGCATTGATATCCACCAGCAAGTACCGACCCAAAAGCAAACCATCAGTTTCCCGCCCGCTGGCTCCCTCAGTCACGCCTCCGGCGTGCCAGCTCCCTCCCGGAGGGAGCTATAAGCCCGTGCCACTTCACATTGGCTTGTGCTTTTGCGGAAGTGCCTTCTGTGGAATCCCTCAGTCAAAAATCAAAGATTTTTGCCAGCTCCCTTTCACAAGGGAGCCTTGCGGGCAGTGCCCGCTGACAATTTCGCACGGGAATCTTCTACGAATCGTTACTGCCCCTCCAGTGCCCGGTAACGTTACCGGGTGGAAAAGACGCACGAACCAAAGCCCCCCTTGCCAAAGGGGGGTGCCTCGGCACCGCCGAGGCGGGGGGATTCCGAGGCTGGCAAGTTTCCACATAGGTTTGTACTTCTGGAAAGTTCCCACTGTGAATCCCTCAGTCAAAAATCAAAGATTTTTGCCAGCTCCCTTTCGCAAGGGAGCCTTGCGGGCAGTGCCCGCTGACAATTTCGCACGGGAATCTTCTACGAATCGTTACTGCCCCTCCAGTGCCCGGTAACGTTACCGGGTGGAAAAGACGCACGAACCAAAGCCCCCCTTGCCAAAGGGGGGTGCCTCGGCACCGCCGAGGCGGGGGGATTCCGAGGCTGGCAAGTTTCCACATAGGTTTGTACTTCTGGAAAGTTCCCACTGTGAATCCCTCAGTCAAAAATCAAAGATTTTTGCCAGCTCCCTTTCGCAAGGGAGCCTTGCGGGCAGTGCCCGCTGACAATTTCGCACGGGAATCTTCTGCGTATCGTTACTGCCCCTCCAGTGCCCGGTAACGTTACCTTGCAGAAGGCTTCGTTTATACCTCCCGACCGGAGGGAGGTGGCTTGGGGCGAAGCCCCAAGTCGGAGGGAGCCAGCGGGCGCAAAGCCGGTTTGATTGCCTGAAATGGTACCTCCCCAAAGCTATCCCATTTCCTATGCCTATTGGAGGCAACCAACCGGTAAAGTCGGCATAGAGCATTGATACCCACCAGCAAGTACCAACCCCAAAGCAAACCACCAGCTTACCCCCCGCAGGCTCCCTCAGTCACGCCTCCGGCGTGCCAGCTCCCTCCCGGAGGGAGCTATAAGCCCGTGCCACTTCACATTGGCTTGTGCTTTTGCGGAAGTGCCTTCTGTGGAATCCCTCAGGCAAAAATCAAAGATTTTTGCCAGCTCCCTTTCGCAAGGGAGCCTTGCGGCCAGTGGCCGCTGACAATTTCGCACGGCGGGCAGTGCCCGCTGACAATTTCGCACCAAGCTGGTCTGTAATCGTTACTTCCCTGCCCCGCCCGGTATCGGCGGCTTGCCGCCACTTTTTCACTATTCCCTAAAAATGCAGCCCTCCTGAAAACAGGAGGGCTGGGTTTTATTTGGAGAGCAGGAGCTTATCGTCTGCTTCGTCGGAGCCGCTGGCCTGGTTGAAGAGGCCGAGAAGCTGCTCCACCGTCAGCTTGCTCTTCTCCTCCCCGGCTACGTCCACCAGGATTCTGCCGTCGTACATCATAATCAGGCGGTTGCCGTAGGCGATGGCGTCTTTCATATTATGGGTAATCATCAGGGTAGTCAGGTTGTCCCGCTCCACAATCCGCTGGGTGACTTCCAGCACCTTGGCGGCAGTCTTGGGGTCCAGGGCGGCGGTGTGCTCGTCCAAAAGAAGAAGCTTCGGCTTCTGCAAGGTGGCCATGAGCAGGGTCAGGGCCTGGCGCTGGCCGCCGGAGAGAAGCCCCACCTTGGCGGTGAGCCGGTCCTCCAGCCCCAGGCCCAGGATTTTCAGCTGCTGCCGGTAGCCCTCCCGCTCTGTCCGGGTGATGCCGGGGCGGAGGGTCCGGGGCTTACCCCGGCGGGAGGCCAGAGCCAGATTTTCCTCAATCTGCATGGAGGCGGCGGTGCCCATCATAGGGTCCTGGAACACCCGGCCGATGAACTTCGCCCGCTTGTGCTCCGGCAGGGCGGTCACATCCACCCCATCGATGGAGATGCTCCCGGAATCTACCGGGTAGACCCCCGCCACCGTGTTCATGAGGGTGGACTTTCCGGCTCCGTTGCCGCCGATGACCGTCACAAAGTCCCCGGGCTTTAAGTGGAGGCTTACCCCCCGGAGGGCTACTTTCTCATTCACCGTTCCCGGGTTGAAGGTCTTGACAATGTTGTTAATTTCCAGCATTTGGTACCTCCTTGGAAGCCTTTCTGGGGCGCAGGTTCTTCTGCCAGTAGGGAACCGCCAGGAACACCGCCACAATCAGGGCGGAGAACAGTTTCAGGTAGTTGGTGTTGATGTTCAGCACGCTGATGACGAACTGGACAACCAGATAGTAGACGATGGAGCCCAGGCTCACCGCCATGAGTTTCAGGCCGAAATTCCGGAAGAGTCTGCCGAAGAGCACCTCCCCGATGATGATGGCCGCAAGGCCGATGACGATGGCACCTCTGCCCATGTTGATTTCCGCAAAGCCCTGGTACTGGCACAAAAGGGCTCCGGAGAGGGCTACCAGGCCGTTGGAAATCACCAATCCTAACAGCTTACTGACATTGGTGTTGATACCCTGGGCCCTTGCCATGTGGGCGTTGGCGCCTGTTGCCCGGATGGCGCTGCCCTTCTCCGTGCCGAAGAACCAGTAGAGAATCCCAATCACCAGGGCCGTGGCCAGGCACACTACCAGCACCGGGTACATATAAAAGGGCTTGTCCCCCTTGGGAACTTCCTTCAAAAACCGGAGGGAGACCAGCAGGCTGTGCTGGTTCACATCCAGCCGCTGGGTGGCGCTCATATCCATAATGGCCAGATTCACCGACCACAGCCCCAGCTGGGTGAGGATTCCCGCCAGAATCGCCGGGATTCCGCACTTGGTGTGGAAAAAGCCTGTGACGGCCCCGGCAACCATTCCCGCCAGGATTGCCGCTGCCATGGCGACCCACACATTTCCGCCTGCAAGCATCACCATCACGCACACAGCGCCGCCGGTACAGAAGGAGCCGTCCACCGTCAGATCCGACAGCTCCAGCACCTGATAGGTCAGGTACAGACCAATGGCCATAATGCCCCAGATTAAGCCCTGGGTGATGGCACCGGGCAGGGCATTGACAAAGCTGGTCATGGCAAAACCTCCTGTTTTTACTTCTCGATGGGGGTGTAGCCCTCGGGAGGCGTCAGCCCCAGGGCGTCGCAAATCTCCTGGTTATACACATAGGAAGTGTTGGCGGCGTACTCAATGGGCATCTGGCTGATGTCCGCCTCGCCGCTCAGAATCTTTGCCGCCATCTTGCCGGTGGCCACCCCCAGATCATAATAGCTGATGGACAGAGCCGCCACGCCGCAGCCGGAGCAGATGCCCGACTCCCCGGCGATGATGGGGACGCCTGCAGGACGGCAGATGCCGTCAATCACGCCGGTGGCGTTGGCAACGGCGTTGTCGGTAGGCACATAAATCACATCCGACTCGCTGGCGCACTTTTCCGTCACCGCCGCCAGGTCGTTGGTGTCTGCAAAGGAATAAAGGTTCGTGGTATAGCCCAGAGCCTCCAGCTCCCGGCTCACCACCTCCACCTGGTACTGAGAGTTTGGCTCGGCGGAGCAGTAAAGAAGCCCTACGGTCTTTGCTTCCGGGAACCACTCCTTCACCATAGCCGCCTGCTTGTCAAGAGGTGCCAGGTCGGAGGTGCCGGACACGTTGCCTCCCACCAGGCCGTCGAAATTCTCAATCTTCAAAGCCGTGCCGTACTCCGTGACAGAGGTGCCCAGCACCGGGATGTCCGCCGTGGCGGTGGCTGCCGCCTGTAAAGCTGCGCTGCCGTTGGCCATAATGAGGCTTACCTCGTCGGACACAAAGGTGTTCACAATGGTGGCGCAGGTGTTGGCGTCACCGGAGGCATTTTGCAGCTGGAACTCCACCTTGTCCTCCCCCAGGGCCTCTTTCAGGGCGTCCTGGAACCCCTGGGTGGCAGCGTCCAGGGCAGGATGCACCGCCTGCTGGCAGATGCCCACCACATATTTCCCCTCGTCCTTGCCGCAGGCCGTCATCGACAGCCCCAAAAGCAGCACCAGAGCCAAAGCAATCCATTTCCTCATTTTCTATCTCCCTTTCTCCCCCCCCGGGGGTATTATTGGTTTACTATACCACCATTCCCCCCAGCCGTCAATGGAAAAACACATAATAATGCGAAAATGTATACATTTTTTCCCTGTAGAAAAAACACCTGTTTCTCCTGTGGAAATTTTTCCGTATATATGCAGGGTTTATGCCGTGTTTCATGTATAATTATATATATCAGAAGCAGAAGGTTTCCGCAAATACGGCAGATTGTCAATCAAGTGCAACACTTTTTTCCCAGAAAACTTCAAAAGGCG
>LHCFC01400__coassemble_1730_pt1 | contig 17645 bp, 19 predicted proteins | sample LHCFC01400__metabat2_low_PE_055 | metagenome-assembled genome bin LHCFC01400 | reverse complement strand
ATCCCCCCGGTTTGGCTTCGCCAAACCACCCCCCTTTGGCAAGGGGGGCTTTGGTCCTATTTCCACCCGGTAACGATACCGGGCGGGTCAGGGAAGTAACGAATCGCAGAAAGCTACCGTGCGAAATTGCCACCGGGGGCACCCCGGCGTGCGAAATTGTCAGCGGCGACTCGCCGCAAAAACAGCACAGCCGGGTGGCTGTGCTGTTTGGGTTTTTAGTTCAGAGCGGCCTTGGCCTTCTCAACCAGAGCGGCGAAAGCGGCGCTGTCCTGGATTGCCATCTCGGACAGGCTCTTGCGGTTCATCTCGATACCGGCCTTCTTCACACCGTTCATGAAGGTGGAGTAGTTCAGTCCGTAGGGAGCCACGGCAGCAGACAGACGGGTGATCCACAGTCTGCGGTAGTCACGCTTCTTCAGCTTACGGCCTGCGAAAGCGTAGTTGCCGGACTTCATAACGGCCTGCTTGGCCATCTTAAAGTGCTTGGATTTGGAACCCCAGTAGGACTTTGCCAACTTCAGGGTCTTATTTCTTCTCTTGCGCGTCATCATTGCGCCTTTGACTCTTGCCATTTCTCAATATCCTCCTAAGGCTTATTTGTAAGGGATCAGCTTCTTGATGGTTGCGGTGTTGGTCACATCGGCGTAAGCGGTGGTGCGCAGACGGCGGGTACGCTTGGTGTCCTTCTTGGTGAGGATATGGCTCTTGTAAGCGCGGGCTCTCTTAACCTTACCGGACTTGGTCAGGTTGAATCTCTTCTTTGCACCGCTATGGGTTTTCAGCTTGGGCATAGGTGGTTCTCCTTCCGTATCTTTCGTTTATTTGCTATTTTTGGGGGCTAAGAACATGGCCATGAAGCGGCCTTCCAGCTTGGGGTTCTTCTCCATGTTGGCAAGCTCAGAGCAAGCCTGGGCAAAGTCCATCAGCAGCTTCTCACCCAGATTTGTGTGCGCCATCTCCCGGCCACGGAAGCGGACGCTGACCTTCACCCGGTTGCCGTCCTTCAAAAACTTCTGGGCGTTCTTCACCTTGGTGTTCAGGTCGTTGGTGTCAATGCTGGGGCTCATGCGGATTTCCTTGATCTCCACAACCTTCTGGTTCTTCTTGGCCTCCTTCTCCCGCTTCTTCTGATCGAAGCAGAACTTGGAGTAGTCCATGATTTTGCAGACGGGGGGAACGGCGTTGGGGGAAATTTTCACCAGGTCCATTTCCTGTTCCTCTGCCAGGGCGTTGGCCTGGGCGGCGGACATAATGCCCAGCTGGGCACCATCCGGTCCGATAACCCGGAGCTCTTTGTCCCGGATTTCCTCATTGAGCTGATGATCTAACTTGGCTATGGTAAGCACCTCCAAATAAACAACAAAAAAGCGGATGCCAAGCATCCGCATATCCACGCAATAACTCCCAAGGGGAGCACCGGAATATTGACCTTTTCGCTTTTGCTTAAGGTGAGGCGGATGATTAGCCTTCTTTATTACCCGCCTATCTTACCACATCCGTCTTCTCTTGTCAACCGGTTTTTTCGGGAAAATTTCCTGAAAATCCGGGAAAATATGGTTGCACCCTTTATAAAGGTGATGTATAATTGTAACTGTAAAAAATCGGGCTGTGCCCGAAAATATTTTGGAGGAATGTTATCATGTTTGAAGCGATGATTGAGACCCTCAAGGCCAATCCCCGCAAGATTGTGTTCACCGAGGGCCATGACGCCCGTATCCTGGAAGCAGCCTCCCGTCTGAAGAAGGATGGCTTCCTCACCCCCATTCTGGTGGGCAATGTGGATGTGGTGAAGGAAAACGCTGCCAAGGGCGGCTTTGACATTGAAGGCCTGGAGATTCTGGACCCCCTGACCTATCCCGAGATGGACGCCATGGTTGAGAAGATGGTGGAGCTGCGGAAGGGCAAGATGAGCCCCGAGGAGTGCCGCACCGCTCTGAGCAAGGGCAATTATTTTGGCACCATGCTGGTGAAGATGGGCTATGCCGACTCCCTGCTGGGCGGCGCCACCTACTCCACCGCCGACACCGTCCGTCCCGCTCTGCAGCTGGTAAAGACTAAGAAGGGTGCTCACCTGGTCTCCTCCTGCTTCATTCTGGTGCGGGGCGAGGAAAAGCTGGCTATGGGCGACTGCGCCATCAACCTGAGCTACGAGGATTCCGTGGACAAGGAGGGCAACGTGGTTCTCTCCGCTGCCCAGAAGCTGGCTGAGGTTGCCATCGAGACCGCCAAGACCGCCAAGGTATTCGGCATCGACCCCAAGGTGGCTATGCTCAGCTTCTCCACCAACGGCTCCGGCAAGGGCGGCACCGTAAAGCTCAGCCACGACGCCACCATCGTTGCCAAGGAGATGGCTCCCGACCTGGCTATCGACGGCGAGATGCAGTTTGACGCTGCTGTGGCTCCCGAGGTAGGCCAGCTGAAGTTCCCCGGCTCCCCTGTGGCCGGCTACGCCAACACCTTCATCTTCCCCACCATCGAGGCCGGCAACATCGGCTACAAGATTGCCCAGCGTCTGGGCGGCTTCGAAGCCTACGGCCCCATCTTGCAGGGTCTGGCCGCTCCCATCAACGACCTGTCCCGGGGCTGCAACGCCGAGGAGGTCTACAAGATGGCCATTATCACCGCCGCTCTGGTGTAATTTCCCCCTACCTGCAAAAAGCGAGGGAGAGTCCCCAAAAGGGGATTCTTCCTCGCTTTTCAAATTTATTCCCTTCAAACCATAGGTTTTTCCACAAATTTTACCTTATTAAAGCACAATTCCCTGGAAACGCACCAGCTCATAGCTCCCTCCGGGAGGGAGCTGGCGCCGAAGGCGTCTGAGGGAGCCAGCGGGCGGTGCAGTTGGAGTCCGCTTTGGGGTTGGTACTTGCTGGCAGGTATCGATACCCTATACCAATTTTACCGGGCACATTCATCCAATAAACCTGACTACTCCCAGGAGGTACCATCTCTGTCCTTAAAATTGGCTATGCTCCCGCTGGCTCCCTCCGTCTTGGGGCTGCGCCCCAAGCCACCTCCCTCCCGGAGGGAGGTATTTGCGGGAGCCTTCCGCAAGGTAACGACACCTGGCAGATTAAAAAATCAGGACCTGTTGCAACACGGCGGTTTGCAACAGGTCCATTTTCACAGCACAATCAGGTGGAGCAGCACCCAGGCGATGCCGTAGTAGGCGCATACGGCGGTCAGGTCGTTCAGGGTGGTAATCAGGGGCCCGGAGGCTACCGCCGGGTCCAGACCGCATTTTTTGAACACAATGGGCACAGCGGTTCCCGTGATGCTGGAAATCACCATGGAGGCAAGCAGGGCAATGCCGGTGCTCAGGCACACGGTGAGCACCACCGTCAGTGCCTCCCCACGAATCAGCAGGTATCCGCCGATAACCACAAAGGACAAGATGCCCAAAAGCAGACCGTTGAGCAAGCCCACCCGGGCTTCCTTCCCCAGCAGCCGGAATTTTTCCTTTCCGGTGACCTGGGGATCCATCAACACCCGGATGGTCACCGCCAGAGACTGGGTGCCTACATTTCCCGCCATGTCCAGAATCAGGGACTGGAAGCATACAATGAGGGGCAGGGCCGCCACCACGTGTTCAAAGCCCCCCACCACAGAGGACACGAACATCCCCAGCCCCAGGAGAATCACCAGCCAGGGCAGCCGCTTTTTCACGCTTTTGATAATGGGCTCCTGCAAATCCTCCTGGGCAGTCAGGCCGCCCAGCATGGCGTAGTCCTCTTCCATCTCCGCTTCCATCAGGTGGGTCACATGGGGCGCGGTGAGAACACCCACCAGCCTTCTGTCCTCGTCCACCACCGGGAAGGAGTCCTCGCTGTAATCCGTGACCCACTCCATGGCGGTCTCCACCTCTTCCCGGGCAGGAACCACCGGGTAATCGGTGCGGGTGATTTTCTCCAGGGAGTCATGCTCCCGGGCCAGAATCAGGTCTTTCAGGTCCACGGCGCCATGGAAGGTGCCGTCCTTTTCCACCACATAGAGGGTGGCGATGTTGTCGTTTTCCCCGGCCTGACGCACCAGCCCCGACATGGCCTGACGGATGGTGCTGCCCTTGGGAATGGCAATGTAATTGGTGGACATCTGCCCGCCCACCTGCTCCGGGGTATAGAAGTTTTTCGGGGTAAAGATTTTCATTTTTTCTGCCTCCTTCCGCAATTTTCACCGGAAAAAGGGCATAAAAATACCACTGTTCCCGGTGGGACTGTTGTCGCTGTCGGAAGAACAATGGCGCAGAGGTGACCTATTCCATCCCGGACGGCAAGCCCCCAGGACACCGGGCACAGTCTGACCATGTTCTACTGCAACTACTGTTACCGTCCATTTGTTTCACCTCACAACTGAAATCTTTGACCCATAGGTCAGGAACATTGTAGCACATTTCCCCCCAGGAAGGAACCCCCGGTCTGGAAACTTTCCGTGAATATTTTAAGAACAAATTTATGGCGCAGAAAGACCCCCGGCAGTATGCCGGGGGTCAGCGTGTCAAGAAAGGCACAAAGACAAGCAAACACCGCCCGTCGGCGTACATGGAGTACGGTAGGGCGGTGTTTGCGCAGTAAGGCAAAAGCGGTTGCGCAGCAACAACTTTTGGGCATTTATAGGGAAAATCAAACCCAGTTTCCCAGCCAATCCGCCAAAAGGAAATAAAAGCCGATTTCCTCCTGCTTTTGCCGGTTTGGGACTTTATTGGCAGTCTGACCCACCCGGCAGCATACCGGGTGGGTCGAATCCAGCTCAGTCTTTCAGATACCCTTCCACCAGGGCGGCAACCACAGCCGGGCTTCCGGCGGCGGTGTCCCCCATGAGGGTCATGGTGCGGTCCTTGCCTTCGTAGTCCGTGACCACGCCCCCCGCCTCCCGGACCAGGAGGGTTCCGGCGGCATAGTCCCAGATTTTCAGCCGCCGCTCCACATATCCTTCCAGCCGTCCGCAGGCCACATGGGCAAGATCCAGGGCGGCAGAACCGCTGCGGCGGATGTCCAGGCAGTTTTCAAAAATCCGCCGGAAGCGGTCAAACTCCTTTGGATAATCTGCCTTGTGATAAGGGGCCGTGCCAATGGCAATGAGGCTCTTTTGGAGATCCGTTTGGGAAGAAACATGGATGCTTTCCCCATTGCAGAAGCTTCCCTTCCCCTTTTCCGCCAGATACAGCTCCCGGGCGTAGGGGTCGTAGATAATCCCCAGCACCGGTTCGCCTCCGTCCAAGAGCGCCAGGGAAATGGCGCTGCAATGGTAATCGTACATGAGGTTGGTGGTGCCGTCCACCGGGTCCAGCACCCAGGAAAGCCCCTGCATATCCACCCGGGAATTGTCCTGCTCCTCGGAAAGGAACTGGATTTCCGGATACAGAGCCGTGAGTTTTTCCCGGAGGAACCCCTCCACCGCCTGGTCCACCGCCGTTACAAAGTCGCAGTCACCCTTGACGGTAATGTGCCCGGCGGCTTTCCGGTCGGCAAAGAGTCCTGCCGCCTCCTGCACCAGCGCCACAATCTTTTGTGTATCTATCATGGTCTTACACCCTGGCATGGCCCCGGGCGCAGATCACATCCACCACCTGCTCCACGTAATTGTGGCAGGTTTGCAGATTATCTGCCTCCACCATCACCCGGATAAGAGGCTCGGTGCCGGACTCCCGCACCAGAATCCGTCCGGTCTCTCCCAGCTCCTTTGCCACCTTCTCCACGGCGGCCTGAACCTCCGGGTCGCTCTGGGCCTCGGCCTTGGAGCGGACCTTCACATTTTTCAGCACCTGGGGATAGATGGTCAGCCCCTGGCACAGCTGATTCAGGGTCTTTTTCTTTGCCAGCATAACCTCCATCAGCTTCAGGCTGGTAAGGAGGCCGTCACCGGTGGTGGCGTACTTGGAGATGATGATGTGTCCCGACTGTTCCCCGCCCAGGCGGCAGCCGTTGTTCACCATGTACTCATACACATACTTGTCACCCACGGCGGTCTTGGCGTAGTCAATGCCCTTCTTGTCAAAGGCCTTGTAAAGGCCGAAGTTGGACATGACGGTGGTGACCACCGTGTTGTTGTCCAGCTGGCCCCGCTGCTTCATATAGTCCCCCAGAATGTAGAGGATATGATCGCCGGTGACCACATTGCCCTTTTCGTCCACCGCCAGGCACCGGTCGGCGTCCCCGTCGTAGGCAAAGCCCACGTCCAGGCCCTTTTCCACCACCAGCTTCTGCAAGCCCTCAATGTGGGTGGAGCCGGCGTTTTTGTTGATGTTCTCTCCGTCCGGGTCGGCGTTGATGACGTAGGTCTTGGCACCCAGGGCGTCAAATACCGCCTTGGCGATGTTCCAGGAGGCACCGTTGGCGCAGTCCAGGCCGATGCGCATTCCCTTGAAGGAGAACACCCCCAGGCTGATGAGGTAGCCGATGTACCGGTTCCGTCCGGACACATAGTCCACCGTCCGGCCTACCCGTTCCCGCCGGCCAAAAGGCAGCTCCGTCCAGGTCTTGCCGAAGAGCTCTACGCTGCCGTCCAGATAGGCTTCCACCAGAGAAATGGTCTTTTCGTCCATCTTCTCGCCGCTGCGGTTGATGAGCTTGATGCCGTTGTCGTAATAGGGGTTGTGGCTGGCGGAAATCATAATGCCGCAGTCGAAGCCGTCCACCCGGGTCACATAGGCAACAGAGGGGGTGGTGGTGACATGGAGCATATAGGCGTCCGCCCCGGAGGCGGTGAGGCCTGCCACCAGAGAGTACTCAAACATATAGCTGGAGCGGCGGGTGTCCTTGCCGATGACCACGCAGGCCGGTTCCCGGCTCCTCTCCCGGCGCTTCATCTCTCCGTAGTACCAGCCCAGGAATCTGCCGATTTTGTAGGCGTGGTCGGCGGTGAGGTTCACATTGGCCTCTCCCCGGAAGCCGTCGGTGCCAAAATACTTACCCATGGTTATTCTCCTTTTCCGGTTTTAGGGACGATCACGCCCCCGGTTTTATAGATGCTGTCCGCAGGAATCACGCCCCGGACGCAGCTCAAGGGGTAGACATTGCTGCGGCGGCCTACCACGGTGCCGGGGTTCAGCACCGAGTTGCAGCCCACCTCCACAAAGTCTCCCACCAGGGCACCCACCTTTTTCCGCCCGGTTTCCACGGGGGGCTGGGTGTGGATGACCACCAGGGACTTGTCGGACTTTACATTGGAGGTCAAAGACCCGGCGCCCATATGGGCCTTGTAGCCCAGAATGCTGTCCCCTACATAATTATAGTGGGGAACCTGCACGCCGTTGAACAAAATCACGTTTTTCAGCTCCACGGAGTTGCCCACCACGCAGTTCTCCCCCACCAGGGCAGAGCCCCGGATGAAGGCCCCGTGGCGCACCTCCGTCCCGGCGCCGATGATGCAGGGCCCTCCCAGATAGGCGGTGGGGGCTACCTTGGCGGTCTTGTGGACCCACACATGCTCCCCGGCGCAGGTGTATTCCTCCGGACTGAGGCTCTCTCCCAGCTCCAGAATCAAATCAGAAATTCCCCCCAGGGCCTCCCAGGGATAGGTGAATTTCCTCAGGTAATCCCCGGCCATGGTCTGGTTCAGGTCGTACAATTCCCCAATCGTTACCATAAACGCCCCTGCTTTCATTGAATTTGACAAATTTATCATTGAATTTGACAAGTGCATTATACCACGCCGGAAAAAGGATTGCAACCCCCACTTTTCAGCTGCCCAAATCCTGCCCATAGAGGGCCAGAGCGAACTTGTGCAGGGCCTTGTCCCGCTTTCGGTAGACGCTGGAATGCTCCACCCCCAGCTCCATACACAGCCGCTCCACACTCCCCCGCTCCGGGGAGAGGTAAAACCTCTGGAGCACCAGCTTCTCCTCCGGGGTCAGGGTCTCCAGCCCACTCCGGGTAATCTCCACCCAGTATTTTGCCTGCTCCAACGCCCAGGAAAGCTCCTGGCGGTGGGCCAGGTTGTTAAGGAGCGCATCCTCCCGGCCGCTTCCACCCCCTTTTACCGGGGTGCCGTCGGTCCGGGCTCCCCGGATGGCCCGGGCATCCACCTCCAGCCGCTTCACCTCCAAAGGAATATTCTGAAGACTGCGGCACATGGCTTCGTACTTTCGCAGCTTTTCCACCGCTTCCCCTTTCCAGTTCATAACCGTTCCTCCTTTGCTTTCACCCAAGTCTCCTTCACCCGGCAAGGGGTGGTGCACAAATCTCTGGGACACAAGCAGCCCTTGCAGGGGTCCGTGGCCAGATACCGCCGCACCGCATCCGGGTGGGAATAGGTGTTGCCCCCCACCGCCACCCCGCCGGGTCGAAAGTCCTCCCTGTCCATAACCGCCCGGGGCCAGGTGTGAATCAGGGCCCACCGGGCAAGAAACCACCGCTGCCACAGCTTGCACTGCTTGTTTTCGCAGTTCCGGGGATTGGGAACCCGGGTGCAGGTGAGGCAGGGGCTGGGATTTTTCCCTTGTCCTTTCATATCCACCGCCCCCCTCTTTCTCCGGCGCACCGCCGGCACAGCTCCCGGCGCTTCCCATAAATCTCCCGTCCGCACCGGCTGCACCACCACCGGGGCAGTGCCGCCTGGGCGTCGGGGCTGCTGCTGCCCCGCCCCACCCACACCGGCTTGCGCCGGTGAGCTGACAAATAAATCACCATGGAAAACCCTCCTTTGTACTCGTTCGTGTACTTTATGCTCCCCTATTTTAGTACTTGCTCAAGTACTTGTCAAGAGGTTTACGAACATTTGTTCGTTTTTCGGATAAACGAACAAATCTTCCCCCTCCTTTTTGTGCGCCCCGCCCAAAAAGAAAAGCCCCATGTCTCAAAAGAGACATGGGGCTCAGCGTGTCAAAAAACTTTTTGACACGCTGCCAGACTGTCAAGAAAGGCACAAAGACAGTTAGAACGCCGCCCGTCGGCGTACATGGAGTACGGTAGGGCGGCGTTTGCGCAGTAAGGCAAAAGCGTTGCGAAGCAACATTTTTTCCCTTTTATTGGGAGAACCACACCTGGTATTCTTTCCAATCCTCCAAAGAGGAAAAAAGCCCGTTTTCTTTTGCTTTTGCCGGTTTGGGACTTTATTGACAGTCTGCGCCCCATGTCTCAAAAAGAGACATGGGGCTTGGGCTCTATTTTGCCCGGCGTTTGCGGGCAAGGAGAAGAAAGTATCCCACGCAGAGCAGCAGGTTCACCAGAGCCGAGGCCGGCACCGCCAGACTGATGCGGAACATCCCCGCCCCGGGCACACGGCTGAGGACATAGGACAAAGGGATTCGGATGAGAAAAGCCGCCAGCAGACCCTGGGCCATGACGAAGGTGGTGTGCTCCCGGCCGTTAAAGTAGCCCAGGAAGCAGAAGGTAACGGAAACCATCAGATACTCAAAGGAGCTGCCCCGAAGATATTCCCGGGCGGCTTCTATCACCTGGGGGTCCCGGCTGAACAAGGAGGCAAGCCAGCCTCCGGCAAAGAAGGTCAGCAGGAACATAACCACGCCGAAGCAGAAGGAAATGCCCATGGCCTGAAACAAGGCCTTGTTTGCCCGTTCCGGCTTTCCGGCGCCCATGTTCTGAGCCACGAAGGTGGAAAGGGCGGACATGAAGGACATGGGGACGATGGCCAGGAAGATAAAGAGCTTTTCCGCAATCCCCACCCCGGCAGAGGCCGCCACCCCCAGGGTGTTGATAATGCCGGTGATAATCAGAAAGGACATATTGGTGAGAAAATCCTGCAAAGCAATGGGAGAGCCCACCTTCAGAATCCGTCCCACGGAGCCACCGCTGGAGCGGAGAATCCCCTTCACCGGGAAGGGCAGCGGGTGCCGGCGGATATAGTTCAGGGAGAAGCCCACACTGGCCGCCTGGGCCAGGATGGTAGCCAGGGCCGCACCGGAGGCGTGCATCTGGAAAACCCCCACAAACAGCAAATCCAGCACAATGTTCAGGCAGCAGGCCACCAGCACAAACAGGAAGGGAGAGCGGGAATTGCCGATGCCCCGAAAAATGCCGCTGATGCCGTTGTAGGCGGTGATGAACACGATGCCGCCGGAGCAGATGCGGATGTAGCGGATGGTCTCCCCCCGGGCAGCCTCCGGCACATTCAGGGCAGTGGCAATCTGGGGAGCCAGGAGAATCATACCCCCTGTCAGCACCGCAGCCACCAGGAAAAAGAGCTTAATCTGCCCCGCCACCACCTGACCGGCACCTTCCCGGTCCTGAGCGCCCATGGCCTTGCCCACCAGCACCGTCACGCCCATGGTCAGACCGGTAATGAGGCCGGTGAGGGTCTGCATCACCTGGCTGCCGGTGGCCACGGCGGAGCTGCTGGCGGGAGGGGAAAACTGCCCCACCACCGCCAGATCCACGCCGCCGTACAGAGCCTGCAAAAGCAGGGACAGGAGCAGCGGAATTGCAAAGGAAATGAGGGGCGGTAAAATCGGACCGGACAGAAAATCCCCGGTCTGTACCTTTTTGAAATCGCCAGACATAGAAAAATACCTCCATAAATATCCCGGGCAAAGAAAAATCGCCAACAAGCATACACTTGTTAGCGATAATGTACCAAACGAAGTACTTCCCGTACCGCCCAACCATACCATACTTTCCTCCCAATGTCAAGAAAAAGTATGGTTTTCCGGTAAAAACCTGTGAAACTGCCGGGTGCTGCGGGATTTTCGGCGGAGGCTGCCAGCTTTTGGCATCGCCCTTGACCAGGGGGTTGGGGTGTGATAAACTGATACTGGATAATGCTTTCAGGAGGTGGGTTTATGAAGAAACTTCTGGGACTTTTGCTGATTCTGGCAGCCGTGGCAGTCGTAGTTTGGAGCGTGCAGGAAGCCAATCCTGCCCCCACGGAACCCTCTGTGCCCCAAACCACGACGGAGGCTACCCAGCCCCCTACTACGAATCCCCCAACCACGGAGCCCACCACCCAGCCTCCCACGGAAACCGTCCCCCCCACCGACCCCCAGGTGGAGGCTCTGCGGCCCTTCCGGAATCTGGGAGTGTGCCGGGGACTGGACGAGGCCCACACCTTCGTGCTGTTTTTCCTGGATGACCGGAGCAGCAACTGGTCTGGGGAGGAAATCGCCGCCTTCAACGGGCTGTACTTCTACCCGGCCATGAACTTTTTGCAGACCCAGGGGGAGAACTGGGGCATGGAAGTCAACCAGGACTCCTTTACTTACAGCTCCGATGTGAACGAGGGCATGGCCTACGCCGGGGAGGTGTCCCCAGACTTTCAGGAGGGGGGCGCCGCCACGGACATCCCCGACAAAACGGCCAAGAGCCTGGGCTTTGACGACGGGTGGGATATGTACCGCTATTTGCAGGAATACACCGGCACCGACCAGGTAGCCATGCTCTTTTTCCTGAATAAGCCGGGCCGTTCCTACACCATCCGGGACCAGAACAATGACGGTCAGGAGGAGCTGGAATTTTCCGTGATTTTTGCAAGCTACCCGGGCTTCGCCACCAGCGCCACCTCCGCCACCATCGCCCACGAGCTGCTGCACCTCTTTGGGGCGGAGGACTACTATGACCCCTATGGGGACTTTCCCCAGCGGAAGATTCTGGCAGAAAGCCAGATTCCCGACGACATTATGCTGGTGACCTATTATAATGTGAAGGACAACACCTTGTCCCAAGCCACCGCCTTTACCATCGGCTGGACGGATGAGGTACCGGAGATTATGGAAAACCCGGATTGGAACCGATAAAAAGAAGGAGGAGCATCATGGATATTCGTTTTGCAAAGCCGGCGGATGTGCCGGGGATTTTGAATCTTTTGCGGCAGGTGGGACAGGTACACCACCAGGGACGGCCGGATCTGTTCCGAAACGGTGCCCAGAAATACGGCGCCTCCGGCATCCTCTCCCTGATAAACGCCCCCCAGACCCCCATTTTTGTGGCAGTGGAGGAGCGGAAGGTCCTGGGCTACTGCTTCTGCCGGATGGAGGTTTTTGACCATGACCCGGTGATGAACAACCGGGTTACCCTGTATATTGACGATCTGTGCGTGGAGGAAACCTGCCGGGGCCAGCACATCGGAGAGCAGCTCTATCACCAGGTGGAGCAGTACGCCCGCCAGCGGCGGTGCCAGGCCATTACCCTGAATGTGTGGGCATTCAACGAAAATGCCAAGGCTTTTTATGAAAAAATGGGGTTAAAACCCCTGAAAATCGGGATGGAGGCAATTTTACAGGATGCTGATTAAGAATCAGATTTACGAAGGAAGAATCGAAGACTATACCGCCCAGGGACAGGGCATCGCCAAAATCGAAGGCTGCGCCGTGTTCGTCCCCAACGCCATCCAAGGGGAGCTGTGCCGGATTCGCATTGAAAAGGTGGGCAAAACCTGGGCCTCGGGAAAGCTGACGGAGATTCTGGAAAAATCCCCCCACCGGGTAAACCGCAGCTGCCCCGTGGGGAAGCTCTGCGGCGGCTGTGAGTTCCAGCACATGGACTATGGGGCAGAGCTTTCTCTGAAAGCGGAGAGGGTTCGCCAGGCTCTCAACCGTCTGGCAGGGGAAAACCTGGAAGCTGTCCCCATCACCGGCGCTCCCAGCCTCACCGGCTACCGGAACAAGGCCATCTATCCCGTGGCAGCCCAGAAAGGCCGGGCTTACGCCGGCTTCTTCCGCTCCGGCACCCACCAGGTGGTGGAGCATCCCCACTGTGAGATTCTCCCGAAGGAAACCCAGCAGGTCAAAGACCTGGTGATGGATTATGTGAACCAATACCGGGTAACGGTGTACGACGAGGCCGCCCACAAGGGGCTTCTGCGGCATATTTTCGTCCGCCGGGGAGCGGTGTCCGGGGAGATTCTGGTGTGCCTGATTGTAAACGGCCGGAAGCTTCCCCATGTGCCGGAGTTAATCCAAAGGCTTCAAACCGTCCCCGGCTTCCGCACCCTGGTTCTGGGAGTGAATACCAAGCCGGGAAACGCCGTGCTGGGGGAGGAATTCCAGAACCTTTACGGCCCCGGGTACATGGAAGATACCCTCTGCGGCCTCACCTTCCGCCTGTCCCCCCGGTCCTTCTACCAGGTAAACCACGCCCAGGCAGAGCGGCTGTATGCCGCTGCCATCAGCCTGGGAGAAATCCAGAAAACCGACCTGGTGCTGGATCTCTACTGCGGCGTGGGCACCATCACCCTGGCCATGGCCGGAGCCGCCGGAAAAGTCATCGGCGTGGAGGTAGTGGAACAGGCGGTGGAAGACGCCCGGGAAAACGCCAAACGAAACGGCATCCAAAACGCCGAATTCTTCGCCGCCGACGCAGGCAAAGCCGCCCTGGAGCTGGAAACCCAGGGCCTCCGCCCGGACGTGGTGGTGGTAGACCCGCCCCGCAAAGGCCTGAACGCCGACGCCATCCAAGCCATCGCCAGAATGTCCCCCCGCCGCTTGGTCTACGTCTCCTGCGACCCAGCAACCCTGGCCCGGGACATCGCCCTCCTGAAAACCCACGGCTATGATCTAAAATCCGCCCAGGCCTTTGACCTGTTCCCCAGATGTGCCCATGTAGAGAGTGTGGCGTTGCTGACGAAAGCGGACAAATAAAGGTTAAAGGAGGCTGAAGATGGATATTTCCATTGTCCCCATGACAACCCAGCAGGATATGGATGGTAAGGGCTATGTGCATTGGAAGTCCTGGCAGGAAACCTATACAGGACTTGTTGACTCTACCTATATGGAGAGACTGACTCTGGAGCGGTGTGTGGAAATGGCCCACCGCTGGCCCCGGAATATTCTTGTGGCAAAGGATGGGGAGCAGGTTGTGGGCTTTGTGGGATACGGTGAAAGCGAAACGCCCCATTGGGGCGAGGTGTTTGCAATCTATGTCCTGGGGGATTATCACGGCCAAAAAATCGGCTATAAATTGATGAATGCCGCCTTTGAAAAGTTGTCAGTCTATAAAAAGATTGCTGTCTGGGTGCTGAAAGGCAACGAAAGGGCAATTCGATTTTATGAAAGATACGGTTTCCGGCTGGATGGTGCCGAGAAAGACATTACGCTGGGAACGCCCAATACAGAATTGCGGATGGTCTACACACGGCAGTAGATTGCGTCAAATTCCGGAATGTCCACATAATAGCTATAAAATTCTATTCAACGGTGGTGCTTATATGGCAATAAAAAGTGTATCCATTCGGATTGAGGAAGAAATGCTCCAGAAGCTGGGGTTTGTGGCGGATTATGAGGGGCGGTCGGTGAACAGTCATATCCTGGTGCTCATCCGGGAGAATATCCGTGGCTTTGAGCAGGCCCATGGGGAGATTGACGGCTCTATGAATCCGGCGAAGAATGTGAAGCCTACCAGGAAAAATTAGGAAGGGAGATGGGGCAATGATTACTCTGGCAGAACCCTGTGAAAAGTATCTCGCATCTTATATGGAAGCCTGCCGGGAGCATCGGGCCAATGGCGTACAGGGCTATCCCTTTTTTGATGCCGAAACCCAGGACATTTTTGAAAAGTACGAAAACTTCAGAAGCGAGCGGAATCTGCCCCCGGGATGGGTGGGTGCTCACTATTACTGGCTGGTGGATACGGACAAAACGGAATTTATCGGAGAAATCAGCATCCGCCACCGGCTCACGGAAAGTCTCAAACGCTACGGCGGCCACATTGGCTATGGGGTTCGCTTCTCCCGGTGGAATCAGGGCTTCGGCACCCGGATGCTCCGGCTGGGACTGGAAAAGGCGAAAGAATTGGGAATTTCCAAGGTTCTCATCACCTGCGATGATGACAACTGCGCCTCCGCCAAGGTGATGGAGCACAATGGCCTTACCTTGCAGGACAAGGTTATAAACACCATAGACGGCCGCACCTTTACCACCAGAAGGTATACAAAGACTCTGTAAACGTCCAATCCCCTCCCGAAAAGCTCGGGAGGGGATTTTGTCTGCCGGTTTTGGGTTGCAACCTTTGAAAAATTCGTATACAATAAAGGGAAGAACTTTACGAACCCGAAAACGGAAGGGCTCTGGGGGAGGTAGCGTATGGAAGGTTACTTGTCTATTGGAGAGGCGGCAGAAAGATGGGGTGTGTCGGAGCGGCGGATCAGCCAGTGTTGCGCCCAGGGCCTGATTCCCGGGGCGAAGCGCTTGGGCGGTGCCTGGGTCATTCCGGAAAGTGCGGACAGGCCGTCAGGAAGCCAGCCGGCGAAGCCCGGGAAAACGCCGGAGCTGTTTTCCCATCTCATGCCCCTGATGAACACCCCCTTTGCCCCGGGGCAGTGCCGGCAGGCCATTGCTGATATGAAGGCCGGCCCCAAAAAGGACATTGCCCTGGCGGAATACCACTATTTCAGCGGCCAGGCGGAGAAGGCCATGACGGAGACGGAGCGGTATCTCACGGCGAAGAACCGGGCAATCCGGCTTTCCGCCTGCTGGCTCTATGCCTTTTCCTGCCTGACCATGGGGCGGCCTGACCATGCCCGCCATGCCCTCCGGGAGATTCAAAGCACCCTGGAGTCCGGCGGCGAAGCGGAGCCTGCCCTGCGGGCGGCCCAGGCCTTTGTGGCCTTTGGGGCGGCGGTGCTGCTCCACCTGCCCCTGCCGGAGGAAATGCCCCCGGCGGAGGATTTTCTCCCCCTCCTGCCCCCGGGACTGCGGGCCTTTGCCCTGTATGTGGAAGCCCACCACCTGTATCTCAAGGGGGAGTACGGCCGCAGCGTGGGGGTGGTGGAGGCGACCCTGGCCATGGGAGCCCATGCCTACCCTATATCTGCCATCTACCTCCACCTGGTGGGTGTGATGAGCTATATGAGCCTGAAACAAACGGACCGGGCACGGGATCACCTGCTGGCGGCCTGGGAGCTGGCCCGGCCAGACGATTTGATTGAGGGCTTCGGAGAGCACCACGGCCTGCTGGGGGCCATGCTGGAGGCCACCATCAAACCGGAGTGGCCGGAGGATTTCAAGCGGATTATTGATATTACCTACCGGTTCTCCTCCGGCTGGCGCAGCGTCCACAATCCGGTCACCGGACACGATGTAGCAGACGACCTGACCACCACCGAGTTTGCCATTGCCATGCTGGCCACCCGGGGCTGGACCACCCAGGAGATTGGGGAGCACCTGAGTATCTCCGCCAACACGGTAAAAGCCCACATCTCCCAGGCCATAAAAAAGCTGAACGTAGAGAACCGGAAGTCCCTGAAAAAGCACATGCTCCGCTAATGCGGCGAGTCGCCGCGGACGATTTCGCACGGTGGCTTTCTACGATTCGTTACTTCCCTGACCCACCCGGTATCGGCGGCCTGTCCGCCGAACCTATTACCTATTCCCTCTTCCCTAAAATAGTCCGGTATCGTTACCGAGCAAAATGGGGAACGAAAACATCGGCACTGTGCACGCATTGACAGCGGCGGCACGCCGCCCCGCCCGGTATCGGCACTGCAGCCCAAAGCTCCCGGCCTGTGGGAGCTGGTACCACAGGCACCTGAGGGATTCACAGTTGGCACTTTCCCAAAAGCATAAGCCAATGTGGATACGCAAAAGCCGAAAAAATAGCTCCCTCCGGGAGGGAGCTGTCACCGCAGGTGACTGAGGGAGCAAGCGGGGGAAAAGCAATAGTTTGCTTTGGGGCGGTACCTGCTCAAGATTATCCATTCCCTATGCTGACTTTACCAGGTGCTTTGGTATCATCGGAACAGGAAACCTGGAAGTCTTGGGGAGGTACCGCCCCTGGCCGTCAAATTGGCTGCGCGCCCGCTGGCTCCCTCCGACTTGGGGCTGCGCCCCAAGCCACCTCCCTCCCGGAGGGAGGTATAAGGGGAAGCCTTCTGAAAAGTAACGATACCAGGCAGTTTTAGGGAATAGGTTCGGCGGACAGGCCTCCGATACCGGGCACTGGAGGGGCAGTAACGATTTGCAGAAGATTACCGTGGGAAATTGCCACCGGGGGCACCCCGGCGGGCGAGGCAGGGAAGTAACGAATCGTAGAAAGCCTCCGTGCGCATTGACAGCGGCGGCACGCCGCCCCTTTGGCAAGGGAGCCTTTTTTGTGCCTGTTGATTTCTTCCGGTTTCCGTAGAGAAGGCTGGGCAAAAGTTGGAAAAAAGTTTGGACTTATTGGGTAAATCCTCCAAAAAGGCATACACGCTCCCAGAAAAACGCCCTGACCCCATCACCCATTTGGGGGTCAAAATGGGTAATAGAAATTTCTCCTCCTTTCCGGTATAATGAAGTTGTATAGAGAATGGAAGTCTTGCACCCGCCTCTGGGACGCCGGTGCAAAATATCAAAACCAAAGGAGGAAAACATATGAAGAAACGACTTGTAAGCCTTCTCATGGCCCTGGCCCTGTGCCTGAGCCTCCTGCCCGCCACGGCGCTGGCGGAGGGAGCGCCGAGCGGACAGGTGCTTTATGTAGGTGGTGTAGAAATATCTTCCGCCGGTTACTGGACGACGGACAGTAATGGAAGTGTCACCCCATACACCGAGGGAGGCAAGCCGACGGACAACTATATCCATTATGACGCAGAGAACAATGTTCTGACCCTGCACAATGCCACCATTAAGAAAAGCTTACCGTATAGTACAGATCCTCCGGCTGGCAGTTACATCCTCGGCTCGGCCATTGGCGTATTCAATCAGAACGGCGATGCGGAGTTGACCATCACATTGGAGGGCACCAATACAATCGCAGAGGTCGGCAAGGGGATCTATGTGT
>LHCFC01400__coassemble_1723_pt1 | contig 17935 bp, 13 predicted proteins | sample LHCFC01400__metabat2_low_PE_055 | metagenome-assembled genome bin LHCFC01400 | reverse complement strand
TGAATGTGTACTGGATATGCACTTTGTAGGCTTCATCTTCGGTCATGGAAATTCCTCCTTTCTGATAATAGTGCGGGGCGGCAGCACTCCTTGCTGTCGCCCCTTGATTGCCTGCCTGCAAAGGCGGGCGGGGCTGTCAACGGCGGCGCGTATGCGCCGTTCATCTTGATCGTTGACTGGCTCGGCTGGCTTTGCTATCGCTGCCACTTTTCTGAAAAATAGCGATAAGAAAGACTAATGGTGCTTATTACAAAACTGATTGGTCTGCAAAGCAAAATTCCAATAAATCCTATACAATCATTTAAGTAAAAAGCCAAGATTGTCCTGACACTTAACTCAAGTATGGTATTGAAAAGTGGGTATGCAACTTCTCCGGCACCTCGTAAAAAATTTGTAAGCAGATACAAGCTGACACAAAACGGAAAGGTGAAGGAAATAATATGCAAATATTTCACGCCTATTTCAATTACAGCTTTTTCATTCCCAACAAGCAGAAACATGAAAGTTGGGGCAAATATCCAGATAACAGATATTGTGATTATACAAATGAAAAAGGCTATTTTGAAACTTGCCCTCACACCTTCCTGTGTACGTTTTAATTGTTTTGCTCCAACATTTTGGCCCACAAAGACGCTAAGTGCAGTTCCTAAGTTAACGGCCGGAATTGTTAAAATGCTTTCGATTTTGTAGGCCGATGTGTATGCAGATATTGCATTAACGCCATATTGGTTGATAAGCCCTTGAATAAAAAACATGCTTACGGCGGAAGCACTGTTTTGAATAATTCCTGTTATGCTCAATTTCAAAATCGGCAATACTCTGTGCAAATTAGGATGGACTACAAAAAACGCTTTATCAAAATGATATAAATATATAATAGTCACGCCTGCGGTGATTGACTGTGAGATTACCGTTGCAGCGGCTGCTCCCAGTACACCCATACCCAACGCTCCAACAAACAGTAAATCCAGAAGAATATTCAGCACACAAGAAATTCCTATGTTTTGTACGGGAAATTTGGAATTTCCTTTTGCTCTGATAATTGCCGAATAAAAATTGTATATGGCAGAACAGGGAATACCTACCGCTATCATTCTCCAGTAGCTTGTGGCAGTTTCTAAAATATTTTCGGGGATATTCATTGCTCTAAAAATTCCATATCCGCTTATCAATGCCAGAATGGAAAGTCCGAACCCAACAATAGTTGTAATCGCATGAACAGTGCCGATACATTCCTGCGCATCAACTTGTTTTTGTGCGCCATAACACTGAGATACCAAAATGGAAATTCCAGAAGAAACGCCCAGCAGAACACTATTTACTATTAGCATGGGAACATAGGAATTTCCAACTGCGGATAATGCTTCCTTCCCTAACATTTGACCGACAATCATACTATCAAAAACATTATAAAGGTTTTGAAAAATACTACCAGCCAATAGTGGCAGAGAAAAGTGCAGTAAGGCTTTTTGGGGCGTTTCTGTTATCATTTCTGACTTCATCATTTTTGGGAGATAAATTTTGTAACTGCCGGACGCAACGCAAGTCCTAAAGGAACCGCCACAACAACAGAGATAACAGCATTTACACTTGACACGACGCTCTTTTGCGCCACGGTAAGCATAACAGCCTCTAATGGAAGTCCTAAAACAAAACGGTCTTCGATAAAGGTTTTAAAAATATAAAGTAAGACGTAAAGGAAAGCTCCCGCCGTTGAGCCGCCGATAAATCGCATTTTCAGTCCTACGCTACATCTGGATATAATTTTTCCGCATAACCACGCCATAATAAACTTAAATGCAAATGTAAAAGGAGCAGATGTAATGTACGCTGGATTTGTTAAATCAAAAAACATAGAACCTATCCCAGCCGCAAGTCCTCCCGGTGTTGCTCCCAGAAGCATACCAGATAACAGGCACATTACATTCCCCATATGCAGTCGAGTGCTGCCGATTGCCGTTGGTATTGGAATTTGCAAAAATGCAGACGCTACATAGACTGCCGCTGCCATAATTCCGATAAGCGTAATATCTTTTACTGTGATTTTTTTCATATTCTCTCGTCCTCCATTCCTTAGCTATATGTTCTCATTATAGCCTTGCTATTGTAGCCATACAATGTTAGAATTGTATTGCATACAATTTGGGCTTTGAAAGGAGAAAAAGATATGCCGGTTAATTCATTTGAAAATTATCCCATGTCGTGGAAGCCGAAAAAAACAGACCTTGAAAAACCATACTATCTATCCATAGCTGCCCGTCTTGAAAAAGACATTTTCAGCGGTCTTTTGCCAGAAAACACAAAACTGCCGCCTCAAAGAGAGTTGGCCGACTTTTTGGATTTGAATTTAAGTACAATCACAAAAGCATATAAACTTTGCGAATTAAAAGGACTTTTGTATGCGGTAACAGGAAAAGGCACCTTTGTTTCTCCGAGAGTTTCTGTTCAAGACACTTTTCTCGATAAAAATAGCACTGTTATTGAAATGGGAATGATTAAACCATTTTACGAATGTAATCAAAGCGTTTTAAGTGCTGCAAAAAACGTACTGAATACCCCGGATAATATCCGTCTTTTTGAATACAGCAATCCTCTCGGAACAGAACGGCAGATTAAAGCCGCTCGAAAATGGCTTCATCATTTTGGTATCGACGCAGCAAAAGAAAATATCCTATTATCGGCTGGCGCACAAAACGCTTTATCTGTTGTGCTGATTTCCATGTTCAATGCGGGAGATAAAATCGCAGTAGACAGCTTTACTTACACGAATTTTAAGGGACTTGCCAATTTTCTTCATATACAGCTAATTTCCGTTGAATCGGATGAATTTGGAATGTCCCCACACTATCTGATGCAGACTTGCAAAAATGCAGAAATAAAAGGGATTTATCTCATGCCAACATGCAGTAATCCCGCAAGTGTTTTTATGCCAGCTTTTCGCAGACAGGAAATTGCCGACATTGCGCATAAATTTCAGTTGTTGTTGATTGAAGATGATATTTATTCTTTTTTAGCCCCTAATGGAGTAAAGTCCTTTTTCTCCATACTTCCAGAACAAACCGTCCATATTTGCAGCGTTTCAAAATCCCTGTGCGCGGGACTTCGTGTAGCATTTTTAGCTTTCCCGGCAAAGTACAGAGAAATATTGGTTGCCGGTATGCTCAATATCAATCTGAAAACCGTTTCCATGAATGGAGAAATTGTTGCGGAATTGATTGAAAGTGGTACGGCTCTGAATATCGTTCGTCAAAAAATTGCGCTTGCAGAAAGGCGAAATACTATTTTTAAATCTGTTTTCGATGTACCCAAACGCGATAACATCGCACGTTTCTTTTTCTGGCTTCCACTTCCAGAACATTTGACAAGTGAGGAAATGGAATTGTTAGCATTACAAAAGGGAGTGCATATTTTAGGCTCTCACCGTTTTGCCATGCAAAACGAACAAAAATCATCTTACATACGGGTATCTGTTACTTCGCCCGATACGGAAGATGATTTAAGAAAAGGTTTAATGATTTTGAAAAATATTTGTAGAGATAGTACAGTAAATTTCATCGTCTAAGTTACGGAATAGCAGGCGGTTGTCTATTAAATTCTTGTGTGTTACTTTATGGCACATGAGCATTATCTCAGGGATATAAACCCGCAGATAACCCTCTCCTGATATTTCATCCATTCCGGTTTCCACAAGCGTCAGCCGCTCCCCGGCAGGGATGGTTGCCAAAACCTCTTCGGACACGCGCCAGATAGTCTGGGCTTCATTGAAGGGGACGGCTTTGTAAAGCCGGCAGTTTTCGGTTTTGGTCTCCAGAGAATAGCGGTATTGGGTTTTGTCCACCTTTTCCAGGTTGGAAACAAAAACCAGCCCTCCTTTTGCACCGTCGCTTACAACTGCATACGCCTCGCCTCTTTCGGTATAGTATTCCACGGGATGATAAACCGTATATACAATATCGTCTTTTTGAAAAGAGTGGCCTGTATATTTGATGGGGAGATTAGTGGGGAACAGTCCCCTTCCAAAAATACCAGGATAATAGATTCTTGTGTCCTCTGTAACCCGGTACTCCTGCAACGATCTGACCGAATCAAAATCCGTTGTCACATAATCCGAGTAACTTCTGGTACTCACCTGGAGAGCATCCCAGTACAATGCCAGAGGCACAAACATGGCCAGAACCAAAAATACGCTGCCGATTCTTTTCCAAGGCAGCAGGCAGGCTATCACCAAGGTTATCAAATTTGCCAGAAGGATAATGCCGATATATGTAAGCATTCCGTCAATGCCGGACCAACTCATCCAGCGGTTGCAACGGTCCATATCTGTGAGGATACCCACAATAATTACCCCCAGAGTAATGCTGCACAACATGATGACTTCACTAACAACAGCCAGACGACCATTTCCCCGCTTTCGCAGACGCAGGAACAAGCAGTGAAGCCCAAAGGAAATAGCGGCGATGGCTGCAATCGCAAGCAAACCGGGGATAATGGACGCAATGAAGTTTTTGACTTGTATTCCCAGTCCTAAAATTGCCAGGATAATAAATAAAATAAAGATAAATAAAAAACTTACCTCCACTACGAACCCTCCTTATCAAGACGGCACCCGGTTCTCCGGGTGCCGTTTCCTGTGTGTTACCGCTTTCCGATCATTCGCTGGCGGATGGCTGCCGCAGCTTCCTTGCGGTTTTTGGCTGCGGTGACGGAGAAAGTGCCGTAAGCCGTGAACAGCTGGATTCCTTTGTTGGTTTCGCTAATGTTGACAATGTCCGAATACTTGAGTTCAAAGTGCTGCATGGGCTGACTGGAATCCTTGCGGTCCATCTCTGTGATGCCCACCACCCCATTTTCGTAGACCTCTACATAGGACTTGCTCAGCTTGAATACCCGAATCAGCGCAATAGCTGCATAGGCAAAACAAAACAACGGAATTCCAATGTAAATAAAATCTCCCATGGATAGGTTCCTGAAGAGATCCCAGGCTATTTCATAGGCAAGTTCTTCGTTTGCCAGGAAGAATCCTCCCAGAAATACAAATACCGCCGCCGCAATCAAAACGATTACCTTTCTTCCGGCCATTGCCGACCGGGTGGAAACCACCAGATTTCCTCTTGTTCCTTCCATAAATTGTCCTCCTTTTTATGTGTGGATTTGAGAATACAGGCCTATATCTCTGGGGATATTATATACTATGGAGGAAATATACGCAAGTGCGTATACAGATTTCTTTTGAATTTTTTACAATCTCCTTGAGGTGATTCTATGACAGTCAAGGATGTTGTGGCGAACAATTTCCGCCTGCTATGTAAAAAAAGGGGTATCACCCCCAATGAACTGGCTACCCTGTCCGGTGTGACCCCCTCTACGGTATACAGCCTGCTGGATGATCGGCGAAGGGATGTTTCCATTATTACCATTAAAAAGCTTTGCGATGGTCTGGAGATAAGCCTGGGGGAGTTTTTTTCCACACCGGAATTTGAAGCGCTGGAACCGGAAATTCAATAACAAGCGCGTCCTCAATGAAAAAAGCCCCCGATTTTCGGGGGCTTTTTTGGGCTAAAAGGCCGCAGCTTTTGGCTGCGGCCTTTATCTTAGTACTGGGTGGGCTTGATGTGCCAGATTTCGTTGGCGTACTGACGGATGGTACGGTCAGAGGAGAACTTGGAGGCGCTGGCCACGTTCATCAGGCACTTTCTGCCGAAGGCAAGGCGGTCGGCATAGTCCCGGTTGGCCCGGAGCTTGGCATCCAGATAGGATTCATAATCCAGCAGCAGGAAGTAGTGGTCTGCCTTGTGCCAGCTGGTGCCGTCCAGCAGGGCATGGTACAGCTCTCTCTGGTCGTCGTCCGTGGGTACGGTGCCGTCCACCAGGGTATCGATGGCCCGATGGAGACGGGGGTTGGTGTCGTAGATGCCCCGGGCATAGTAGGAATCCCGGTTGGCGTTGATCTGCTCCACGGTGGCGCCGAAGATATAGTTGTTCTCCTGGCCTGCCTCCTTCACAATCTCCACATTGGCGCCGTCCAGGGTGCCCAGGGTCACAGCGCCGTTGAGCATCAGCTTCATGTTGCCGGTGCCGGAGGCCTCTGTGCCTGCAGGGGAAATCTGCTCGGAAATATCCGCAGCGGGGATGATATGCTCGGCATAGGAGCAGTTATAGTTCTGGACGAATACCACCTTCAGCTTATCATGCACCTGGGGATCGCTGTTAATCATCTTAGCGATCCGGTTGATATAGCGGATGATGGCCTTGGCCCGGGCGTAGCCGGGGGCGGACTTGGCGCCGAACAGGTACACCGTGGGTTGGAAGTCAGGCAGGCTCCCGTCTTTCAGGCGGAAGTAGATATCCACGATGGACAGGGCGTTCAGCAGCTGCCGCTTATACTCGTGGAGGCGCTTGACCTGCACATCGAAGATGAAGTCGGGGTTCAGCTCCACGCCCTCGTGCTTGGCAACCACCTGGCACAGCTGCTCCTTCTTCTGGTGCTTGATGTCGTTGAACTGGCGCACCATATCGTCGTCGATCATGGGCTTGAGCTTGCTCAGCCGGTCCAGGTCCTTCAGGAAGTCGCCGCCTACCCGGTACTTGATCATCTGGGTCAACTCCGGGTTGCACAGGCCCAGCCAGCGCCGGGGAGTGACACCGTTGGTCTTGTTCTGGAACCGCTCGGGGAACACTTCATACCACTGACGGAACAGGTCATCTTTCAGAATCTGGGAGTGAATCTCTGCCACGCCGTTTACATAAGAACTCACATACACGCTGAGGTTTGCCATGTGAGCGGTATTGTCCTGGACAATGAACAGACCCGGATGCTCGGCACGGAGCTTGGCGTCAATCCGCAGGATGATGTCCACGATTTCCGGCACCACGCTGCGCAGGAGGTCCAGGTTCCACTTCTCCAGAGCCTCACCCATAACGGTGTGGTTGGTGTAGGAGAAGGTCTTCTGAGCCACGGCAAAGCTCTGGTCGAAGTCCATGCCCTCCTTCATCAGCAGGCGAATCAGCTCGGGGATGGACATAGCCGGGTGGGTGTCGTTCAGCTGCACCGCATAGAAGTCCGCAAAGTGGGACAGGTCGGAGCCGTGGGCGGTCTTATAAATCCGCAGCATATCCTGCAAGGAGGCAGAGGACAGCACATACTGCTGCTTGATACGCAGCCGCTTGCCCTCCCAGGTGGAGTCGTTGGGGTACAGCACCCGGGTAATGTCCTCGGCCTTGTTCTTCTGGGTCAGAGCCCGGAGGTAGTCCTGGTCGTTGAAGGCGTTGAAGTCCAGCTCCTCCTCGGCCTCGCACTGCCACAGCCGGAGGGTGTTGATGTTCTTGGTGCCGTAGCCGATGACAGGCACGTCATAGGGAACTGCCAGCACCGTGTGGTCCGGGAAGGACACCTTCACGGTGTGGTTATACCGGCGGTAGGACCAGGGGTCGCCGTACTTGGACCAGTCGTCCGCATTCTCCTTCTGGCTGCCGTACTCGTCAAAGCTCTGCTTGAACAGACCGAACTTGTACCGCAGGCCGTAGCCGGACAGAGGAATGTCCGTGCTGGCAGCGGAATCCAGGAAGCAGGCAGCCAGTCTGCCCAGGCCGCCATTGCCCAGAGCTGCATCCTCGATGTCCTCCAGGATGGCCAGGTCCACGCCCTGCTCCGCAAAAAGCTTCTTCATCTCGTCCAGAATCCCCAGGTTATACAGGTTGGAATACACCAGCCGGCCAATGAGGTACTCGGCGGAGAAGTAATAGGCCTTCCGCTCATGCATACGGGTGTGCTTACTATGGTTCCAGTTCTCGGAAATGGCCATCATCACCGCCTGGCCCAGAGCTTCATGGAGCTGCTGGGGGGTGGCGTCCCGCAAAGATACATCGCAGGTGTACTTCAGCTGGGCTTCCGTCCACTTCAGAATGTTCAGGCAATTATAACTCATGGTTTTCTACTCCTTCTGCCTCTGAAATTTTTTCTTTTGTTTCATGCAAACGCCCATACAGGGCAGTCAGATTGTATATTTTTTCCGCCAGCGCCGGGGTACAGCTTCCGGGAGCCATGCGCCAGGTCCAGTTGGCGTTGGTCATGGTGCCGGGGAAGTTCATCCGGGCCTCCCCGCCCAGGTTCAGGTAATCCTGCAAGGGCACCACGCACACGTCGCAGACGCTGCCCATGGCGGTGCGGATCACGCCCCAGGCAAGCCCTTCTTCTTCCGTCAGGCACATATATGCCCGGGCGTAGGCGACCGTTTCCTCCGAGGCTTCCCGGAGCCATTGGGCGGTGGTCATATTGTCGTGGGTGCCGGTATAGCACACGGCATTTTTCACGTGGCGATAGGGCAGATACTCCGACGGTTCCCGGGAATCGAAGGCAAATTGCAGCACCTTCATGCCGGGCAGTCCCGAATCCTCCCGAAGCTGCAAAACCTCCGGGGTCAGAAGCCCCAAATCCTCCGCTACGAAGGAAATCTCCGGCAGAGCCTTTTGGATGGTGGAGATGAAGTCCAGCCCCGGGCCCTTTTCCCATTTTCCGTTCTGGGCGGTTTCGTCCCCATAGGGAACGGCCCAGTAGCTTTCAAAGCCCCGGAAATGGTCCAGCCGCACCCCGTCATAGAGCCGTCCGGCGGCAGAGAGCCGGCGAATCCACCAGCTGTAACCGTCCTCCTTGTGCCGCTCCCAGCGGTACAGGGGGTTTCCCCAGAGCTGTCCGTCATCGGAAAAGGCATCCGGGGGGCAGCCTGCCACCGCTGTGGGGGTGAGGCTCTCATCCAGTTGGAACAGCTCCGGATTGCACCACACCTCGCAGGAGTCCAGGGGCACATAAATGGGCACATCTCCCAAAATCTCGATGCCCTTCTCCTTGGCGTACTGCCGCAGGGCGTTCCACTGGCGGTAGAACTGGTACTGGATAAACTTGTAAAAATCCATTTCTTCCCGAAGGCTCTGGCGAACCTGCCACAGAGCTTCCGGCTCCCGGCGTTTCAGGGGTTCCTCCCACTCATACCAGGGAAGGCCGCCGGATTTGTCCTTCAGGGTCCGATACAGGGCGTAATCTCCCAGCCAGTGGGCGTTTTCCCGGCAGAAAGCCAGGTAGTCCTCTGTGGGCTGGAAGCGGGCGCAGGCCAGGGCCAGCACCTTCCGCCGGGACTGGTACAAAAGCCCGAAGTCCGCCCGGCCGGGGTTCTGCCCCCAGGAAAAGCCCTCCGGCTCCCCCGGCTCCAGAAGCCCCTCCGCCTGGAGGGTGGGCAGGTCAATGAGATATTCATTGCCGGCAAAAGCGGAACAGGACTGGTAGGGAGAATCCCCGTAGCCTGTGGGGTTCAGGGGAAGAATCTGCCAGAGGCTTTGCCCCGCCGCAGCCAGAAAATCTACAAAATCATAGGCAGCCTTGCCCATGGTACCCAATCCATAAGGCCCGGGCAGGCTGGTAATGTGCATCAGAATACCACTTTTACGCAATATAAAAGCTCCTTATCAGAGGGTGTCCGGCACTCTCATCCAAATATAGTGTATGAACCGCCTGGGGTCCGGGTGCCAGGGTAAGTATCACCCATTCCATCCATTCTCAGACCCATATATGGGAAAAAAACCCTTTTTCCGTGGCAGCATACCATATGAGAATAATACGATTCTTATGTTTTGTCAAGGGAACCAGCTGAAATTTTCCACTCTATCCTTAAGTTTTAGGACATTTTCACAAAAAAGCAGGCCTGCCAAGGGCAGGCCTGCAAAAGCAGCTTGGGTATCAGGCTTCCAGGTTGATACCGGTCTCCTTGGAGAACACATGGCAGTTGTTGCCGCCGAAGGCGAACTGCACATTTGCGCCGGTGGTCAGCGCTGCAACCTGTGCGCCGGTCATATCCATGGTGGAAACGATGATGACCACATCCTTGCCGCCCGCATTTACATGCAGATGTACGGAGGAGCCCATCATTTCGCTCACATCCACCTTGGCTGCTACGCCGGAATCGGTAAGGGTAATATGCTCGGGGCGAACACCCAGAGTCACGTCCTGCTCGGCCACGTTGTTGGCGCTCAGAGCCTTCTGCTTGTCCTCAGACAGAGCCACCTTGTAGCTGCCCAGGCATACGACATACTTGCCGTTTTCCTTTACCAGCTTGGCATCAAAGAAGTTCATCTGGGGAGAGCCGATGAATCCGGCTACGAACAGGTTGTAGGGATGGTTAAAGACCTCCTGAGGTGTACCAATCTGCTGGATGAAACCGTCCTTCATAATGACAATCCGGTCGCCCAGGGTCATAGCCTCGGTCTGGTCGTGGGTAACATAGATAAAGGTGGTGTCGATGCTCTTGCGGAGCTTGATAATCTCGGCACGCATCTGGTTACGGAGCTTGGCGTCCAGGTTGGACAGAGGCTCGTCCATCAGCATAACCTGGGGGTTACGGACAATGGCACGTCCGATGGCAACACGCTGACGCTGACCGCCGGACAGAGCCTTGGGCTTACGGCCCAGGTACTGGGTGATGTCCAGGATGGCGGCTGCCTCCTCAACCTTCCGCTTGATCTCATCCTTGGGGGTGTGACGCAGCTTCAGGGCGAAGGCCAGGTTCTCGTAAACGGTCATGTGGGGGTACAGAGCGTAGTTCTGGAATACCATGGCGATATCCCGGTCCTTGGGGGCCACATCGTTCACCAGGCGGTCACCGATGTACAGCTCACCTTCCGTAATCTCCTCCAGACCTGCAATCATACGCAGGGTGGTAGACTTACCACAGCCGGAGGGACCAACCAGAACGATGAATTCCTTGTCGGCGATTTCCAGGTTGAACTGCTGCACAGCCACCACACCTCTGTCGGTGATTTGCAGGTTAACCTTCTTTTCTTCGACTTGATCTCCCTTTTTCTTCTTCTTGGCTTTCTTGGCATCGTCGCCGTTGTAGGGGTAGATCTTCATCACATTCTTCAGGGTTACACTTGCCATACACTTCGACTCTAAGCATACCGACTCCTCGCATATGCTCTCGCTGCCCCAGGCTTGCTGAGGTCAGTATTACGACAGGTCTCCACACTGCCGCACCGTGAGTCAGACGGGGGTTTACATATCCTCCTTTTATTAACATCGTGGGCCTATTTTGTGGAGTAGACACACAATGCCCGGATAGGAGAATTTTATCATATTTTCCAGAGGGTTGCAAGGCGATTTTTGCAACAACTTCCGGGTTCGCTCTCAAAAATCGACGGCTGTTTTTGTGTAGATTAAACAAAAACCGTCTGTTGCATTGTATTTGCAGAAGGTTTCCGCAAATACCTCCCTCCGGGAGGGAGGTGGCTTGGGGCATAGCCCCAAGCCGGAGGGAGCCTGCGGGTGCAAAGCCCATTGGACCGCCGGAGATGGTACCTCCCCAAAGCCGCCCCTTTTCCTGGGCCGGTTAGAAGAAAGCGCAGGGTGAAAGTGACAACGGATATCGGTAGCTGTGAGCAAGTACCAGCCCGTGTGCAACCCGTCAGCTTGCTGCCCGCTTGCTCCCTCAGACGCCTTCGGCGCCAGCTCCCTCCCGGAGGGAGCTATGGGCGGGTGCGTTTTCTGGGAGATTATTCTTTTGAAAGATTGAAGTTGCGATAACGCCCATGTTTAATTCCGATTTAATTTAAAAAACGAGGAAGAATCCCCTTTTTTAGGATTCTTCCTCGTTATATTTGCTTATTTGAACCTTTGTTTTGCTACAGCCCCATGGGGTTATGCCAGGATGTAGCTGCCGTCCCGCTGGCAGGTAAGGGTGCTGCCGTAGTAGCCGGTCATGGCCGCCACCAAAGCCTCCACGTCGGAGGCTGCCATGGTCTCGTAGCTTGCGTGCATGGCAAGCTGAGGCAGGCCGATGTCGGCGGTGGGCACGGACACATGGGAAAGTGAGATATTGCCCAAAGTGGAGCCGCCGGGGAGGTCTGCCCGGTTGTAGTAGGTCTGCACCGGAACCTCTGCCTTCCTGCACATCTTTCGGAAGATGGCGGCGGATACCCCGTCGGTGGTGTAGCGCTGGTTGGCGTTGAATTTCAGCACCACGCCCCCACCCAGCACCGGGGCGTTCTGGCCGTCGGCATACTCCGGGTGGTTGGGGTGGATGGCGTGGGCGTTGTCCGCCGACACCATGAAGGAGTGGCTCAGCATCCGCTCCTTGTCAAAATTCAGAGCTTGGCAGATTCTTCCCAGCACGCTTTCCAGCAGGCAGGAGGCTGCGCCCTGGACGGAGCTGGAGCCTACCTCCTCGCTGTCGAACACGCACAGGAGCGGAAGGCTCCGGCTATCCTTGGCGTTCAGGAAGCCCTGGGTGCAGCCCCAGGCACAGGCCAGGTCGTCCAGAGCCGGGGCGGAGAGGAATTCCTCCGAAAGGCCCCAGAGGGAGGACTTTTGCCGGACATACAGGTACAGGTCATGGCCCAGCACCTTGCCTCCGGCGGTCTTTTCCAGAAGCTCCTGGAGCTTTCCGGCGCCGTCCTTGCCCCCCATCAGGGGCAGGGTATCCACTGCCGGGTTCCAGGCGTAGCCGTCGTTGGCTTTCCGGTTCATATGGATGGCCACGCTGGGGATGAGCAGCAAATCCCGGTCGATGTCCAGAAGCTGGCTCTCCACCCCCACCGGGGTCTCCACCAGCACCCGGCCTGCCAAAGACAGGGGCCGATCCAGCCAGGTGCCCATGAGCATTCCGCCGTATTTCTCCACGGAAAGGCGGGTGTAGGTGCCGCTCAGCTCTCCGTTTTCCTTCACCTTGAAAGTGGGGCGGTCAGAATGGCTGGCGCTCATGAGAAATCCCGTGGGGTCCCCTTCCGGCACCCGGAAGGCAATGAGGGCACTGCCCCCCCGGGTCAGGTAATACTTCCCCCCGGGGACCAGCTCCCAGGCTTCCCCTTCTCCCAGACAGGTGTAGCCCGCCGCCTCCAGATCCCACACAAGACCGGCAACGGCATGGTAGACGCTGTGGGCACTGTCCAGAAAGTTTCTCAGTTCCGTAATCTTATCCATGGTTTACTCTCCAATCAGCTGGCAGAACAGGTCAATCTGGTCGGCAATGGTCTGCAGGGCGCTGCGCCAGAAGTTCTTGTCTCCCAGGTCGATGCCTGCCACCTTGGCCGTATCCTCCACGCTGGCAACGGTGGTGGTATACAGGAGCTTTTTGTACTTGGGCACGAAAGCCTCGCCCTCCTGCTGGTACTGGGCGTACAGGCCCCGGGCAAAGAGTCCGCCGAAGGCGTAGGGGAAGTTATAGAAGGTGGGGCCATAGTAGTGACCCTTGCACACCCACATATAGGGATGGAGGTACTTAGGATCCAGGCCATCGCCGTAGGAAGCCTTCTGTGCCTCCTCCATGAAGCCGCACAGGGTGTCGGCGTGCATGAAGTCCTGCTCCCGGTTTGCAAACACCATGGTCTCAAAGCGGTACCGGGAGTAGATGTCGCAGATAATCTGGGTGGCATCCTGGAGCTGGGACTCAATGAGCGCCAGCTGCTCCTGCTTGTCCTTGGCACCGGCAATGGCGGCAGCCATCACCACGCACTCATTGAAGGTGGAGGCGGTCTCCGCCACAGGCATGGAATAGTCGTGGTTCAAAGGCCGGTGGCTGCGGATGCACTGGTTGTGGAAGGCGTGTCCCAGCTCATGGGCCAGGGTCACCACATCCGTAAAGAGGCCGTCGAAGTTGGTAAGAATCCGGCTTTCTCCCAGGCACTCCACCCCGGCGCAGAAGGCACCGCCCACCTTGCCGTCTCTGGGGTAGAAGTCAATCCAAGCCTCGTCAAAGGCCTTTGCCACCATGTCCGCCAGCTCCTGGTCAAAGCCGGAGAACAGCTTCACCAGGTAATCCCGGGCATCCTCCGTGGTAAACTTGGTGGAAGCCTTGCCCATGGGGGCGAACAGGTCGTACCAGGGAAGGCCATTTTCGTGACCCAGGGCCTTGCCCTTGGCTTTCAGGTACTGCCAGAACTTGGGCAGGTACTCGTCCATGGCCTCCAGCATGGCAGTCAGGGTCTTTTTCTCCATGTGGGAGTTTTCCAGGGTCCGGTCCAGGGGGGAGGTGTAGCCCCGGAGCTTGCAGTCGCTGATGGTCTCCATCTTGATGGAGTTCAGGGCAAAGGCCGCAGAGTCCCGGATGGCAGGGTATGCCGCCAGCTCTGCCTCGTAGGCATCCTTCCGCACCTGGGCATCGTCATCGTAAGCCAGGTTCCGCACCGCAGAGAGGTTAATGGTCTTGTCCCGGTACTTGACCGGCAGGGTGCTGGTGATGTAGGAGTGAAGGTCTGCCCAGGCGCTGCCGCCGGAGAGCTCCATCCGGGCCATAATCTCCTCTCCCATCCCCGGGAGCAGGTACCGGCTGGACTTTTTCACATTTTCAAAATAGTAGGCATAGTCCCGGAGGTTCTCATCCCCCGCCACCAGCTCCTGGAGGTTCTCCAGGCTGCTGGCCCACTGGGAGAATACAGCCAGGGGTGCGGCGGTGTCAGAGTACAGGGCCATAATCCGGCCCATCTGGGAACCAGCCTCCTGGTCCCGGGTGTCGGCGGACTGGCGCAGGCTGGCATACTCTGCAAGCTTGTTCACCAGGTCAGTCAGCTCCTCCGACAGGGCAATGCCCCGGGTAAGCCCCGCCAGAGGCTCCATCCCCTCCAGCTCCCCGGAAAAGGTTTTCAGTTTCTCCACCAAGGCTTTGAGGGCTTCATAGTCCCGGGCAAAGGCAGGGTCGTCGAAGCCCTTGTAGATGGGCTCCAGATTCCATACTTCATTCATGGCACATTCCTCCAAAAAAGTTTTCTCCATTGTATAACATCTGCCCGCCTTCGTCAACTTGGCGGGCAGAATTTATCCACAATACGATTGCTGTCGAATTGTTCGGAATTTTATCATTTTTTCGAATAACTACGGAATTTTTGTCGAGCGATTGTTTCCGTTTGTCCTTGCAAAATATGCTCTATTATGCTAAATTATATTTGTCGCAAATCAGGTAGGGTCGCCTGCCACAGAAGGGAGAGCAATCTTCAGAAGTCAGGAGAGGAAGTTATGGATCATCGAACAAGTGTTATTATTGCAGACAATTCAGAGGATTTTTGCAGCTATCTGACGGCAGCTCTGGAAAAGACCGAGGCCTTTCAGGTAGTGGGCACCGCCAACGAAGGAGAACAGGCGGTGCTTCTGGTTTCCCAGCGGAAACCGGACATTCTGGTACTGGATTTGATGCTGGCAAAGAAGGACGGCATCTCTGTCCTCAAAGCCCTCAGCTCCATGGAGCATCGCCCCGTGGTGCTGGCTACATCCGGATTTATCACCGACTATGTGGCTTCCGCCAGTGCCAATTTGGGAGTGCGGTATCTGATGCTGAAGCCCTGCGATATGGATGCCCTGGTAGAACGGCTCCAGGAAATCCGTGGGGATTCCCAGCAGACCAAGGTGCTGCACCCCAAGCAGTCCGGACAGCCCAACATCGAAACCATGGTCACCAACATCATCCACGAAATCGGCGTTCCCGCCCATATCAAGGGCTACCAGTATCTCCGGGAGGCAATCATCATCGCCGTGGGAGATATGGATGTAATCAACGCCATCACCAAGGTGCTCTATCCCCAGGTGGCCAAGGCCTTCCAGACTACCCCCAGCCGGGTGGAACGGGCCATCCGCCACGCCATCGAGGTGGCCTGGGACAGAGGGGATTTGGATACTCTGCAGCGGTTTTTCGGCTACACCGTGTCCAACACCAAAGGCAAACCCACCAATTCCGAATTCATCGCCCTCATTGCAGACAAGCTTCAATTACAGCTCAAAGCCGCAGGCGCTGCCCGGATGTGAGTAAACACCCATGGAAGAAGGGAACTTCCATGGGTGTTTTTCATGGGATTACTTCCACTTTTCTATGAGATTGCGAATCTGGGCGGTGAATTTTGCCAGGTCCTTGTTGGTGCGGCCCTTGCATTTTTTCGCCAGGGCCAGCAGGGACTCCGCTGCCGCCAGGAGCTCGGCGTATACCGCCTGGGTCCGGGACTGGGCCTTCTGGTCCCGCTTCACCGGGATGCCATCCCGGTAGGCGGTCATCCGCCCGGTTTTCAGGTCGTACTCCATGCCGCTGAAAGGTGCTTCCGCAGCATAGCCCTTCTGCCGCAGCAGGTTCCGGAAGGCGGTGCAGGCGTCATCGTCGCCATGGTTCACAAATACCATCTGGGGCTTTTCCTGGAAGCTCTCCAGCCAGGCAAGGAGTCCCGCCTGGTCGGCGTGACCGCTGGTGCCATGAAGCTCCCGAATCTGGGCGTTCACCGCAATTTCCTCTCCAAAAAGTTTCACAGAGGGAACCCCCTGCAAAAGCCTTCTGCCAAGAGAGCCTTCTGCCTGGTAGCCCACGAACAGAATGGTATTTTTCTCACTCCACAGGTTGTGTTTCAGGTGATGGCGGATTCTGCCGGCCTCACACATACCGCTGGCGGAGAGAATCACCTTGGGCCGGGTGTCAAAGTTGATGGCCTTGGACTCCTCCGAGGTGACGGAGAGGGTCACCCCCGGGAACCAGATGGGGTTGATGCCCTGGTTCACCAGGGCCAGGGTTTCTTCGTCAAAGCAGCTGTGGTCGCATTGGAGGAAAATTCCCGTCGCCTCCACCGCCAGGGGACTATCCACATACACCGGAAATTCCGGGTGGCCCGGAAGCAGTCCCTTATGGTGAATCTGCCGGATGGCGTAGAGCATCTCCTGGGTTCTGCCCACCGCAAAGGAGGGAATGACCAGGTTGCCTCCCCGGTCCAGGGTGGTTTTGATAATCTCCGCCAGTTCCTCCAGGGTATCTTTGGGCTTGTCGTGGAGCCGGTTGCCATAGGTGGATTCGATGACCAGGTAGTCCGTATGGGCGACTGTCTGGGGGTCTTTGATGATGGGCTGGTTGGTGTTGCCCACGTCTCCGCTGAAGACGATTTTCCGGGTCTCGTCATCCTCCTTCAGCCACATCTCGATACAGGCAGAGCCCAGCAGGTGTCCCACGTCCGTAAACCGGATTTCAATGCCCTCCGCCATATGGACCAGCTCGCCGTAATGGCACCTGCGGAAGCAGGAGATGGCGCCGATGGCATCGTTTAAGTCGTACACCGGCTCAACCAAATCCTCTCCGGCACGCTGGGCCTTCCGGTTCTGCCAATCCGCCTCGGACATCTGGATGTGGGCAGAGTCTTTGAGCATAATGTCACACAGGTCACAGGTGGCTTCCGTGGCGTAGATAGAGCCCCGGAAGCCCTCTTTGTAAAGTTTGGGCAGCATACCGGAATGGTCAATGTGGGCGTGGGTCAGAAAGACCGCCTGAATGTCCCCGGCAGAAACCGGCAGGGGTACGTTTTCAAAGGTATCCTTCCCCTGCTCCATGCCGCAGTCTACCAGGTATTGCTTGCCGCAAACCTCCAGCAGCGTGCAGCTGCCGGTCACTTCATGGGTTGCACCGATAAATTGAATGCGCACAGTTGCCACCTCCTGATAATTTCCTTACCTATACTATATCCCACAATTCCCTGTTGGGCAAAGGAATTTTTTGTAAACTCTTTGCGGGCAGTGCCCGGCGGCGAGTCGCCGCAGACATTTTCGCACCAAGCTGGTCTAAAATCGTTACTTCCCTGACCCGCCCGGTATCGTTACCTTGCATAAGGCTTCCCCAAATACCTCCCTCCGGGAGGGAGGTGGCTTGGGGCGCAGCCCCAAGACGGAGGGAGCCAGCGGGGAGAAAACCAATTCAAGCACCAGAGTCAGAACCTCCCCAGGGTTAAAATTTACCTATGCCCCTATCCCAAGAAAGCGCTCGGTATAATGGGCATAGGATATCGGCAATTATGAGCAAGCACCACCCCAAAGCAAACCGGAACTGCACCGCCCGCTGGCTCCCTCAGACGCCTTCGGCGCCAGCTCCCTCCCGGAGGGAGCTATGGGCTTTTGCCACTTCACATCGGTTTGTACTTTGGGAAGTGCCTACTGTGAATCCCTCAG
>LHCFC01400__coassemble_1699_pt1 | contig 18462 bp, 17 predicted proteins | sample LHCFC01400__metabat2_low_PE_055 | metagenome-assembled genome bin LHCFC01400 | reverse complement strand
ACCTTGGCGGTGGGGGAGGACATGGCTTTCAGGCTTTCCAGGGATTTTTCCGCCTTGAAGTACTGGATAGTCCCCAAAAGAGCGTTCAGAATCAGCACGGCGAAAATCACCAGGGTGCTCTCCCAGTTGGAGGACAGGGCGGAAATCACCGCCGCCGCCATGAGAATCACCACCAAAAGATCCTTGAACTGCTCCAAAAATACCTGCACCACCCCTTTCTTCTTCCCCTCCTGGAGGGTGTTGGGGCCGAACCGTTCCAGCCGGGCTTCCGCCTCCTGGGGGGGAAGGCCGGTTTTTTCCGTTTGCAGGTCAGAAAGAACCTGCTGTCCGGTTTTCTGATAATCCATGAAATTCCCATCCTTTCTTAAGATGCAGTATTCCCAAATGCAACAAAAAAGACCTTCCGGCAGACAGCAAAGGCTGCTTGCCGAAAAGTCTTGTTACCACCTATGGGTGTATGCCGCCAGGCCGAAGCCGAGGTGTTGACAGCATAACTTTGTACTACTCCCTTTTCGTTGGGATGATTTTATCACAGGCTGCCGCCGGTGTCAACCGGTTTTTCCGGGAATCTGTGGGACGGGCAGGGGGGGTCTGCGAGAGAAGGTGATTGTGGAATGCGCACAAATTCGTGGATGTTATATAGGTAAAATTCACAGGAACATATCCAGATTCACAAAAAGAAAGAATGTGTATTCCTTTCATTGACAAGTGTGCATGAGAAGAGTGTAATCATGAAATATATATGAATAAAGTGTGAGTGGATGCTTGTGTCAGGGGGTGCGTTATGTACGGCTGGAAAAAATGTTTGATTCCTGTCTGCCTGGCGGCTTGTTTGCTGGCAGGCTGCGGACCGCTCCGGGAGGAGGAGACCCAGCCTTCCAAGATTGTGGATTCCATGGAATCCACCACGGAGCCGGATTTTGGGGATGTGGTGATTGGCGGCGATACCTCCGGCGACCCGGTGGAGGTCCAGGGAAAGGAGCGGCTTACATACAAAGGGAACGAGAGCACTGTCCGGTATGTCACATCTGCGGACCAGCTGCCGGATTGGGAAGCCCTGGAAACCTATGACGATGCCTACTTTGAAACCCACGCCCTGATTCTTGTGACCCAGTCGGTGTCCTCCGGTTCTGTGGATGTGTCCATAAAGGCCATCCAAAAGACAGAAACGGGCTACGGCGTGGTTCTCTCTTACGGCGACTCCCAGAAAGACCAGGTTGGGACCAACGATATGGCCACCTGGCTTTTGTGGGCGGAGACGGAGCAGGGACAGGACGGCACCTGGGAGATTGTCAACCCGGCTTTGACCCCGGAGGGGGAGAAGATTTGATAACCGTTTGTATCAGAGCGTATTCCGAGGGGTCGGAACCGCTCTGTGCATACATAAACAACTAAGGGAGGATATGAATGAAACGGATGAAACGAGCATTGACTTTGCTGCTGGCTGTGATGCTTGCCTGTGTTCTCATGGCAGGATACGCCATGGCGGCAGAGGAGGAAGCTTTGTGGCTGGTGGTAGAGGAGACCTCCGGTGAGGTTTCCGCCCAGGTTCAGACCAACGGGGCGGTAGCCGACGGCGTGATTCGGGTGACCTTTGACCCGGCAAAACTCACCTACACCGGCTGTGACTTTGCAGGCCAGTATGAAGCTTATGTGGCTATGAACGCCGTGAATGACACCAAGGCGGCAGAGGGCGAGATTCAGATTGCCTGGGTCGCCCCGGAGGCTGTGAACCTGGAGGGCGGCATTGCGGCGCTGTTCCAGGTGAACTTCACCAAAGCCCCTGGCTACGATGAGCCGGTGGCGGCTTCTGATGTTCAGGTAGCGGGAACTGCCAATGATTCTGCGGGAACGGCAGTGCCTGTGGGCGAGGAACCTACCGACCCCACCCAGCCTACTGACCCCAGTGAGCCCACCGACCCCACCCAGCCTACCAATCCCAGTGAGCCTACCAACCCCAGTGAGCCCACCGAGACTACCAGCCCCAGTGAGCCCACGGAGGCGCCCACTACGGAGACCACCAAGCCTGCCACCGATCCCGACGGCCCGGACCAGACCGGCGAAACCGGCAATCCTGTCCTTGCGGCCGTGGTGCTGCTGATTTCCGGCACATTCCTGGTAGGAATGGTGGTATATAGCCGTATGAGGAGGGGTGCAAAATGAAAATGAAGCGTGTATATGCCTGGCTGCTGGCTTTTTGCATGGTCTTTTCCATGGTTCTGACCTCCGTTTCCGCTGAGGAAGCGGCGGAACCCTCCACGGAAGAGACCGGCACGCAGTTGGTGGTTGAGAAGCTGGAGGGCGTGGAAAGCGGCCTGTCCCTTCGGCTGGAAAATGGGGTTTCCAAAGAGGACTTTGGCATCAGCCCCGAGGAAGAGGTGCGGGTCATCGTCGTCCTGGAAGGGGAGTCCGTGGTGTCTGCCGACAGCGGTGCGGTTTACAATGCCAAGACCGCCGCTCAGCTGAGCGCCCTGGAGTCCGACCAGGAGGAAGTGATTGCCCAGATTGAGGACACCGTCCTGGATGGGGAGACTCTGGAGGTCACCCAGCAGTTCGGCTGGCTGGTGAACGGCTTTGCCGCCAACATCCCCTATGGAAAGATGAGCGAAATTGCTGCCCTGGACGGGGTCAGCAAGGTAGTGCTCCAGACCAGATATGAGCCCTGCGCCGTAGAGGAAGGCACCTTGTCCCCCAAGACCAGCTCCGACGGCGTGATGATCGGCCGGGAGAACACCTGGGCCCAGGGCTACACCGGCAAGGGCATGACCATTGCCATCATCGACAGCGGTCTGGATACGGACCATCCCAACTTTGCCGCTCTGCCCCAGGATGCCCTGAACGGCAACAGCATGACCGAGGCTCAGCTGTCCGGCCTGGTGGCTGGCCTGAACGCAGCAGAAATGTATACGGGTCTGACTGCGGCGGACCTGTACCGCTCCACCAAGGTGCCCTTCGCCTTCAACTACGGCGACAAGGGCCTGGATGTGGACCATACCGGCCCCTACGCCAATGAACACGGCACCCACGTAGCCGGTATCGCCGCCGCCAACCAGGTGGAAGGCTCCGACGTGGTGGGCGTAGCCCCCGATGCCCAGATTGCAGTCATGAAGGTCATGGACCAGAGAGGCTACATCTACACCTCCTACTGGCTGGCAGCCCTGGAGGACGCCCTGAAGCTGGGCTGCGACATGGTGAACATGAGCCTGGGTTCCCCCTCCGGCTTCACCACCAGCGACGATCTGACCAATGAGATTCTCGACCGGGTAAAGAGCACCGGTACGGTGCTGTGCATCTCCGCCGGCAACGAGACCACCGCCGGTTACGGCAATGCCTTCGGCCTGAACGCCAACCTGACCTCCAACCCGGATAACGGTGTTCTGGGCTCCCCCGGCTCCTATGCCAACGCCCTGTCCGTGGCCAGCGTGGAGAATGTAAGCGTTATCTCCGATTACATCAGCGTAGGCGGCTCTTACAACATCTCCTATGTGGACGCCTCCAACGCCCAGAATCCCCTCTTCAAGACCCTGGCTGGCAAGGCCTACCAGGTGGTGGCGGTGCCCGGCACCGGAACCACCGAGGAATTTGCCAGGGTGAATGTGGAAGGCAAAATCGCCCTGGTACAGCGGGGCAACATCTCCTTTACGGAAAAGTGTGAAAACGCCAAGGCTGCCGGTGCAGTTGCCTGCCTGGTCTACAACAACGAGCCCGGCGTCATCCGGATGGATCTGAACGGGAGCAAGGTGGATATCCCCTGTGCTTCCATCACCATGCTCAGCGGCGCCTACATTCTGGAGCAGCTGGCACAGAATCCCGGCGTGACCCTGGAGGCCAGCGCTGAGGCGGGCGTGGTTCCCAGCGAGACCGCTTACCAGATGAGCGACTTCTCCTCCTGGGGCGTTACCCCCTCCCTGACCCTGGAGCCGGACATCACCGCCCCTGGCGGCAACATCTACTCCACCGTTGACGGCGGCGGCTACGGCGTCATGAGCGGCACTTCCATGGCCTCTCCCAACCTGGCGGGCATCTCCGCCCTGGTGAAGGAGTATGTCACTTCCGCTGACGGCCTGGGCTATGCCGACGGCGCCGAGGTCAATGCTCTGGTGCGGGCGCTCCTTATGAGCACCTCCGTCCCCCTGGTACACCCCGACGGGCTGTACTACTCCCCCCGGAATCAGGGCTCCGGCCTGGCCAACGCCTACAACGCCGTGACCACCCAGGCTTACCTGTCTGTGAACGGCTGTGACGTGCCCAAGGTAGAGCTGTACGACGACCCCGGCAAGGTGGGCGCATACAACTACAGCTTCCAGGTGCACAACTTCGGTGACGAAACCCTGTACTACGGCCTGAACACCGTGGCCCAGACCGAGGGCGTCAACACGGTGCAGGGTGTGAACTTCATGTCCAGCACCCCCAAGGCTCTGGGTGCTGCCACCGCCGAGACCGCTTCTGCCATGGTATACACCCATGACGTAAACAGCAGCGGTGCCTGCGACTCCCACGATGCTTACTGGATTTACCAGGCTGTCTCCGGTGAGGCGCAGGACGGGAACTGGACGGATGTGGCCTTCCGGTACAACACCACCTCCGACGAGGAAGTGACCGAGGATGACGTGCAGGCATACCTGAACGCCCTGGTGGGTCTGGAGAGTGAAGCCGACCTGGAGGATCAGGTCCTGGAAGTCAAGGCCGGGGAAACCCAGACCGTGAACGTGTCCGTGAGCCTGTCCGAGGATGACAGAAGCTACTTTGCCACCTACTATCCCAACGGCGGCTATGTGGAAGGCTACACCTTCCTGGATGCCTGCAACGCCCAGGGCACCGACCTGTCCCTGCCCTACCTGGGCTTCTACGGCAACTGGACCGATGCACCCCTCTTTGACGGCGACAACGAGAATCCCGAAACCCATGGCTTCTTCTGGAACGACATGGACACCACCTTCTTCAACCAGTACATGAGCGTCCTGTGGACTTCTCTGGGCGGGGACGACTGGATTCCCGGTCTGAACCCCTATGCCAATGAGACCTTCGATATCAGCCACGTGAGTCTGTCCCCCAATGAGGACGGCTATCTGGACAACATCAACGATATGTATGTGTCCCTCCTGAGAAACGTCAGCGAGCTGCACTTCACCTACACCAATGCCCAGACTGGTGAGGTGTATAATGAGGACATTATCGGCCATGCGCCCAAGACCAGCTTCGATGCCAATTCCGGTCTGTGCATCCCCTATGTCCACGGCCAGTATTTCAAGCCTTACATGCTGACGGATGCAAATGGAGACTACCTGCCCAACAACACCAAGCTGACCCTCACCATCTCCGGCACGCTGGATTACCCCGGCGCTCCCGTGGTGGAGAAGTCCGTGGACATCACCGTGGACACCCAGGCTCCGGAGCTGATGGCCTCCCAGCTGATGGAGGATGAAGGCAAGACCTACCTGGTTATGCAATTCCAGGACAATGTGTCTGTTGCAGCGGTTGTTTTCTACAACGTGGTGAACGGCGAGCCGGTTATCCTTCCTGCTCTGGCAGACGATGCCCAGGCCCAGGAAGACGAGAACGGCAACCTGGTGTGGGTGCAGGCCTATGACCTGGAGCAGCTGACATCGGAACTGGGGGATACCTTCTATTTCGCCATCGGCGACTATGCCGGAAACGAAACGGATGCGTACCGGGTATCTATTCCCGGGGATGAAACCCAGCCCTGAGTCGGTTTTTCCAATTCCATAATTTCCCGGCGGGGGAAGCCTTTGGCTTCCTCCGCCTTTTTCTTGACAGACCGGGGCCGGGGCGGTATGATGGTAAAAAAAGCGAAGGAGAAAACACCATGCTTGCCTGTACTTATGTGGAAAAGGGAAAATTTGCCCTGTTGGAAAAGCCCAAGCCGGAGATTTTGGAGGAAAAGGATGCCATTGTGAAGGTGACCCTGGCCAGCATCTGCACCAGCGACCTGCATATCAAGCACGGCTCCGTCCCCCGGGCGGTGCCGGGGGTGACGGTGGGCCATGAGATGGTGGGCATTGTGGAGAAGGTGGGCTCCGGCGTGAAAAACGTGAAGCCCGGAGACCGGGTGACGGTAAATGTGGAGACCTTCTGCGGAGAATGCTTCTTCTGTCAGAACGGCTGGGTGAACAACTGCACCGACCCAAACGGCGGCTGGGCTCTGGGCTGCCGGATTGACGGGGGACAGGCAGAGTTCGTGCGGGTACCCTATGCCGACCAGGGGTTAAACCCGATTCCCCCCACTGTTTCCGACCGGCAGGCCCTCTTTGTGGGGGATATTTTAGCCACCGGAGATTGGGCCGCCCGGATTTCCCGGATTCAGAAGGGGGACACGGTGGTGATTCTGGGGGCTGGCCCCACGGGAATCTGCTGCCTCCAATGCGCCCTTTTGTACCAGCCGGGGCAGGTGATTGTCTGCGACAAGGATGCAGAACGCTTGCATTATGTAAACCGTCACCATCCCGGGGTGGTGACCTGCCAGCCGGAGGAACTTTTGTCCCTGGCTCAGACCCACAGCGCCCATGGTGGGGCGGATGTGGTGATGGAAGTGGCAGGCAGCGAGGAGACCTTCCGGCTGGCCTGGGAATGTGCCCGACCCAACGCCCTTGTGACGGTGGTGGCCCTCTATGACCGTCCCCAGACCCTGCCCCTGCCCCAGATGTACGGCAAGAACCTCACCTTCCAGACAGGCGGGGTGGACGGCTGCCACTGCGGGGAGATTCTGGAACGGATTGCCCGGGGGGAAATCGACACCACCCCCCTGATCACCCACACCTATCCCCTCCGGGAGATTGAAGAAGCCTACCGGCTCTTTGAAAGCCGGGCCTCCGGGGTCATGAAAGTGGCGGTGACCATGGAATAAACCTTACAGAAAGAGAGAAAGTTATATGGAAATGGTATTATTGACGGCTCTGGGGGTGGGGGGTGCAACCCTCTTTGGCTCTGCCCTGGGGTTTGTTTTCCGGGATATTTCCCATAAATTCAGCGACATTGTGCTGAGCTTTGCCGCCGGGGTCATGCTGGCGGCAGCGGTGGTGGGGCTGATTCTTCCCTCTGTAGAGCTGGGGGGCGGGGTGATTGTGCCCATTGTGGGGGTGTTTGCAGGGGCGGTGTGCCTGAACCTGCTGGATAAGCTGGTGCCACACCTGCACCGTCTCACAGGAGCGGAGCAGGAGGCCCATGGGGGACACCCGGAGCGGCTTCACAAGGTGGTGCTTTTTGTCATGGCCATCGCCATCCACAACCTGCCGGAGGGCATTGCCGCCGGTGTGGGCTTCGGCACGGAGAACACCGCCCAGGCTCTTACCGTCGCCGGCGGCATTGCCTTGCAGAACATCCCGGAGGGCATGGTGATTATCGGCCCCATGCTGGCGGCAGGCATCAGCCGGAAGCGCACCTTCCTGGCGGCCCTGGCTACCGGGATTGTGGAGGTGGTGGGAACCCTCATCGGCTACTTTACCGTGAGCCTGTCCCACGCCGTCCTGCCCTTTGCCCTGGCTCTTGCAGGAGGCACCATGCTCTACGTTATCAGCGACGAGATGATTCCCGAGACCCACGCCCACGGCAGCCAGCGGGGAGCCACCTACGCCCTTCTTGCAGGCTTTTGCCTCATGGTACTGATGGACTTTTACATTTAAGGAGCAGCTATGTATCGGATTTTCATTGTGGAGGACGACCCGGTGATTGCAGAAGGGGTGGCAGAGCAGCTGGGGCTCTGGGGGCTGGAGGCAAAAACAGCGGAGAATTTTCGGAACGTTCTGGAGGAATTTGCCGCTTTTGACCCCCATTTGGTGATTCTGGACATCGCTTTGCCCTTTTTCAACGGCTACCACTGGTGCAGCCAAATCCGGCAGGTGTCCAAGGTGCCCATCCTCTTTTTGTCCTCCGCCTCTGACAATATGAATATGGTCATGGCCATGAACATGGGAGCGGACGACTTTATCCCCAAGCCCTTTGACAAATCCTTGCTCATCGCCAAGATTCAGGCCATGCTCCGAAGAACCTATGATTTTGCCGCCGGGGTGCCGGTGCTCTCCCACCGGGGGGCACTGCTTAACACCGGGGATCAGACATTGACCTATGAGGGGCAGGGGATTCCCCTGACCAAAAACGAGTACCGGATACTCCTGGCCCTTATGGAGAGCAAGGGCAAGGTGGTGAGCCGGGAGCGGCTTATGGAGCGGCTGTGGGAGACGGACAGCTTTGTGGACGAGAACACCCTGACGGTGAATGTGAATCGGCTGCGCAAGAAGCTGGAGGGAGCCGGGCTTTCCGGCTTTATCACCACCAAGTTCGGGGTGGGGTATCTGGTGGAGTAAGGGTATGGAATTTTTACTTGGCTATGTAAAGGAGAAAAAAGGGGAAATTCTGGCGTTTTTCCTCTTTTGCGCCATCTTTGCCGCCGCTTTTTATTTGTATGACCTGCCTTTGGGGGCGGTTTTGTATCCGGCGGCGGTGTGCGCTGTGGTGGGAAGCGGCCTGCTTGTCCGGGGGTATCTCAAGGCTTTGGGAAAGCACCAGGCCCTTGAAAAGCTTTGTAGCCTTCCGGCAGAGGTGATGGAGCCATTCCCGGAGGCGAACACCTGGCAGGATTCCGACTATCAGGCCATCATTGCCGCCCTTCGCCGGGAGCAGCAGTCCCTTTCCACGGAAATGAACCAGCGGTATCAGGACATGGTGGACTACTACACCATCTGGGCCCACCAGATCAAAACCCCCATTGCCGCCATGGGTCTGACCTTGCAGAATCAGGACACCCCCCTGTCCCGGCAGCTTTCCCAGGAATTGCAGCGGATTGAACAGTATGTGCAGATGGTGCTGGTGTTTTTGCGGATGGACGGCCAGGGGTCAGATTATGTGTTCCGGGAGCAGGATTTAGACCCCATTATCCGGGAGGCGGTGCGGAAGTTTGCCGGGCAGTTTGTGGGGAAAAAGCTCCGGCTGTCCTACACTCCGGTGAAAACCCAGGTGCTGACGGACGAGAAGTGGCTCTCCTTTGTGGTGGAGCAGGTGCTGTCCAACGCGGTAAAGTATACCCCCGCCGGGGGAAGCATTTCCATCTACTTAGAGGGGGAGAGCACCCTGTGCATCCGGGATACGGGGCTGGGCATCGCCCCGGAGGATTTGCCCCGGGTGTTTGAAAAGAGCTACACCGGCTACAACGGCCGCAGCCACAAGAAAGCCAGCGGCCTGGGGCTGTACCTGTGCCGGGAAGTTTGCAATCATCTGGGCCATACCATCAAGATAGAGTCGGCTCTGGACACCGGTACGGTGGTAAAGCTGAATCTGGGCCACAGGGAATTCCAGGTAGAGTGACTTCTTACAAGAATGTAAGAAATTCCGGGGAAAATGTAAGCCGAATCCATGGCTTGCCTTTTCCCCGGTTTGCTATAATAGGGCCACAAAACAAAAGGAGGAAATCCCACATGGGTATTTTGGAAGTAGACGCATTGAAAAAAATATACACCACCCGCTTCGGCGGCCACCAGGTGCAGGCTCTGTCCAATGTGAGCTTTGCCGTGGAGGAAGGGGAGTATGTGGCCATTATGGGTGAATCCGGCTCCGGCAAGACCACCCTGCTGAACATCTTAGCGGCTTTGGACAAGCCCACCTCCGGCACCGTTCGGCTGGATGGGAAGGATTTGTCCAAAATCAAGGAATCGGAGATTGCCGCTTTCCGCCGGGACAGCCTGGGCTTCGTGTTTCAGGAGTTTAACCTGCTGGACACCTTCACTTTGGAGGATAACATCTATCTGCCCTTAGTCCTCTCCGGGAAGAGCCCCAAGGAGATGGAAGCCCGGCTTACCCCCATCGCCCGGCAGCTGGGGATTGAAGGGCTGCTGCGGAAGTACCCCTATGAGGTGTCCGGCGGTCAGAAGCAGCGGGCAGCAGTAGCCCGGGCGCTTATCACCCATCCCCGGCTGATTTTGGCGGATGAGCCCACGGGAGCCCTGGACTCCAAGGCAACCGATGAGCTCCTCTCCCTGTTCGGGGAGATTCACCGGGGCGGTCAGACCATTTTGATGGTCACCCACTCCGTCAAGGCCGCCAGCCATGCCAGCCGGGTGCTGTTCATCAAGGACGGAGCGGTGTACCACCAGCTCTACCGGGGCAGCAGCACCGACATGGAGCTGTATCAGAAGATTTCCGATACCCTCACCATGCTGACGGCAGGAGGGAAGGGAGAATGAAAAAGGGAATCTACCGGTCGCTGGCCATCTCCGGCATCCGAAAAAACAAAAAGCTGTACCTGCCCTATATCCTCACCTGCACCGGCATGGTGATGATGTGCTACATCGTCTCCTTCATCGCCGCCTCCCCGGTGTTTACCACCATCCCCGGGGGGGATATGGTAAAGCAGCTGCTCAGTATGGGCTTTGGAATTCTGAGCGTGTTTTCTCTCCTGTTTCTCTTTTACACCAACTCTTTTTTAATCCGCAGAAGAAAAAAGGAGTTCGGCCTTTACAATATCTTAGGCATGGGAAAGAAGAACCTGAGCCTGGTGCTGCTGCTGGAAAATTTCTTCATCGGCGCCTTTACCATTGCCTGCGGCTTGTTCCTGGGAATCCTCTTTTCCAAGTTCTCAGAGCTTGCCATGGTGAAAATCCTGCGAGGGGAGACGGAGTTCACCCTTTCCATCGGCTTTTCCGCCATTTCCCAGACGGTGATACTGTTCTGTGTAATTTTTCTTTTGCTGTTTCTCAACTCCTTGCGGCAGCTGCACCTGAGTAACCCGGTGGAGCTTCTTCGCAGCGAGAGCGCCGGAGAAAAGCCTCCCAAGGCCAACTGGCTGGTGGCGCTGCTGGGCGTGGTCATTCTGGCAGGAGCCTACTACCTGGCGGTGACCATTTCTGACCCCGTCTCCGCCATCCTCTGGTTCTTTGTGGCGGCCATCATGGTGATTATCGCCACCTACCTGCTGTTTATGGCCGGTTCCGTGGCTCTTTGTCGGGTTTTGCAGAAGAATAAGCGGTACTATTACAAAACCAACCACTTTGTGTCCGTGTCCTCCATGGCCTACCGGATGAAGCGCAACGGCGCAGGCCTTGCCTCCATCTGCATCCTTTGCACCATGGTGCTGATTATGGTCTCCTCCACGGTGTGCCTGTATATGGGCACGGAGGACAGCATCCGCAGCCGCTACCCCCGGCACATTAACCTCTACGGCAACGCCACCACCGTGGAGGTGCTGTCGGGAGAGGCTCCCCAAGATACGGAAGCCCTGGCAGAAGCCGTGGTGCAGGAGCAGGGCATGAAGCCCCAAAATGTCCTGACCTACCGCACCGCCGCTTTCGGCGGTGTGATTGAGGGAAACCAGATTCTCTTTGACAATTCCATCTACAGCAACCGCTGGGACACGGTGGCAAAAATCTGCCAGTTCTTCGTGGTGCCGGTGGCGGACTACAACCGGGTCATGGGCACCCAGGAGACTTTGGCGGGGGATGAGGTGCTCCTCTACGCCACCAAGGAGCTTTCCTACGGGGAGGACACCATAAGGCTTGGAGAAGGCCCGGTGTATACCGTAAAAAAGCAGGTATCCGGGTTCGTGAAAAACAGCATCGACTCCATGCAGATTTTCCCCACGGTGTACCTGTTCGTCAACGACCCGGTGGCGGTAATCAAGCCTGTGGAGAATGTCACCATTGGTGAGAGTGAAAGCTCCCCCCTGACCTATCAGTGGTACTACGGCTTTGACCTGCCCTGTGACGAGGAGGCTCAGGAGGCTCTTTATGAGGTACTCCAGGATCGCCTGGAGAACACCCCGGATTTCTTCGTGTACGGGGAGTGTGCCGCCGCTGAGCGGGGATACCTGTACGGCATGTACGGCGGACTGTTCTTCCTGGGCATCCTTTTGGGCATCGTGTTCGTCTTTGCGGCGGTGCTGATTATCTACTACAAGCAGATTTCCGAGGGCTACGAGGACCAGTCCCGGTTTGCCATTATGCAGAAGGTGGGTATGTCCCGGAAAGATATCCGCAGAAGCATCAATTCCCAGATTCTCACGGTGTTTTTCCTGCCCCTCATTGCCGCCGGTGTCCACCTGGCCTTTGCCTTCCCCATGATTCGCAAGCTCCTGCTTCTGTTCAGCCTCACCAACTTCCCCCTCCTGGTGGGAGTGACGGTGGTCTGTTACCTGGTATTCGCCCTGTTTTATCTTCTTGTGTACCGGGCGACTTCCAAGTCCTACTTTGCCATCGTCAGCGGCATGAACCAAAATGGGGTGTAGGAAGCTTTGCCGGGTGGTGCAGTGGATTGGAGGCGGTGTGGTGTGCCTGCTGGCCATCCCCGCCGCCATCCTCCTGCTGCTCATCAGCCTTCTCTGGTCTTTCATAGACAGCCTCACCACCCGGCTGGAATCGGAAAAGTAAGACGCCGGAACCCTCCGGCGTCTTTTGTCAGGTAAGCAATAATTTGTTCTATTTCTGCGTGCAATTTGGAAGAAGTGTTGATGTTGTGTGAGGAGATTGCTTGACAAAAGGAGAGAATGGCTTTATAATTGCAACTACAGAACAGTTGCAAGCGGGAGGACGGTATGCCGAAAAAAGATGATCTCATAGATAAGCTGTGCAGAAAGCCTCGTCCTAAGAATTTTACCACCAGAGAATTGGATTTGCTAATGAAAAAGTGTGACTGTGAAAAGCGACAAGGAGGGCGGGGGTCCTCCATTGCGTTTTTTCATAGGCCGACAGGACGCATTCTTACTTTTGATGGACCGCATCCCGGGAATGAATTATATGACTATCAGGTTAAAATGGTGATTAAGTTTTTGAGGGAACTGGGCGAGATAGCGTAGTTGCGTTCAAGGTATTATTTAGGAGGAAGAAATGGAAAATATGCTTGAATACAAGGGTTATCATGCAAAAATTGAATTTGATGTGGAAGATATGCTTTTTGTTGGTTCAGTCTTTGGGATTCGGGATTCCCTGAATTTCCATGGAACAACAACAGAGGAGCTTATTGAGAGCTTTCATCAAAGTATTGATAATTACTTGGATATGTGTAAAGAATTTGGACGGAGTCCGGATAAAGAGTTTAAGGGGTCGTTTAATGTTAGAATTACCCCGGAGCTGCATCGTGAAGCTGCATTCGCAGCAAATCGCTGTGGAATGACATTGAATCAATATGTGGAAAAAGCAATTAAATCGGCGGTCAGTGACAGTGAGAATGGTCATGTCTATGCGATTGCACCGGTTGTTACAGAAGCGTTGCAGCAACAGTGGGGAAGCGGAGCGGTCATTGCAGACTATGTTAAGACCCCTAAAGAATATGTCCAGAGAGGTGTATTGTCATGAGCAAGGATACACGGGTAACTTTGAAAAATAGAGTCGTTGAAAGTGTTTCGATTCATCTAAATCCAGATAAAATAAGAAAAAATGGTATTACCCTTTCTATTGAAGGAAAAATAGAGTTGCGGATACCCAAAGAAGAGGATGATTTGAGCATCCTTTTGGTTGCAAATATGAAGATTAAATCCCAAGAAGATGAGAACGACTTCTTAGCTTCTTTTGTGGCAAATTTCTTCTTTGCAATAGATGAAAAATTTAGCAGTTACGATGAAATTGTCACTCAGGAATGTATGCCTCTTATACAAGAGGAAACAAAGAATATAACAAATGGCTTTTTGAGCCAAATGGGTTTCCCTGGGGTTTTTCGAGAGGAATAATGTTTTGTCAAGACGCCGGACTCTTCCGGCGTCTTTTTTCTTGCAATTTCTCCCAGATACCGTTATACTGTAGCCATCTTAAGAAAGAAATGAGGGAAACCCATGGAGTTTGTCATCCAGAACCTGCAAAAAAGCTACGAGAAGAAGGAAGTGCTAAAAGACATTGCTTTCACCTTCCAGGAGGGGAAGATTTACGGCCTGCTGGGGCGAAACGGCGCCGGTAAAACCACATTGTTTAACTGCCTGAACCGGGACATTCCGGTAGATTCCGGCAGCTTTTTCCTGGAAGAAAATGGAGCCCGCCGGGATGTAAAGCCGGAGGACATGGGCTATGTGCTCTCCACTCCCACGGTGCCGGAGTTTCTTACGGGACGGGAATTTCTCCGGTTCTTTCTGGACATCCACGAAGGGGCGGTGGAAAATCCCCGGGACCCGGATGCTTACTTTGACTTCATGCACATTGACCCGGAGGACCGGGACAAGCTGCTGAAAGACTATTCCCACGGCATGAAAAACAAAATGCAAATGCTCATCAACATCATCGCCCAGCCGAAAATCCTCCTGCTGGACGAGCCCCTCACCTCTTTGGATGTGGTGGTGGCGGAGGAGATGAAGCAGCTCCTTCGCTCTCTGAAACAGGGAAGAATCACCATTTTCTCCACCCATATTCTGGACTTGGCTTTGGATTTGTGCGACGAAATCGTACTTCTCAGCCACGGGGAGCTGGAAGCAGTGGAAAAGTCCAACCTGGATCAGGGAGAGTTCAAAGAGAAGATTCTCTCGGCCCTGCGGGAGGACAGCCATGTTTAAGACCTGGAAAATTGCCTATTCCCTGAAAAACACCTACCGGGTCAACAGCATCCTCTACGCCCTGAAACAGATTCCCATTCTGGGGCGGTTTCTGCCGGAGGGACTGTACCGGGTGCGGGGCTTCAAAATCCTGGCAAACATCCTCTCCGGCCTGTGGGAGCTGGTGACGGTCTTTGGGGGAAAGGTTTTGTATTTTCTCACCCTGGTGTGCGGCATTGGGATTCTCTATGAAAAGGTGCTCCCCCGGGAGGCTTTCTTACATATTTTCCTGTTTCTCACCCTCATCGGGGGCTATATCAAGACCGGAATGTTCGACCCCACCCGGGACAAATACTACGCCATGATGCTCTTAGGCATGGATGCAAGGCGCTACACCCTGTCGGACTACGCTTACACCCTGGGAAAAACGGTGGTGGGGTTTTTGCCCTTTACGGTGCTGTTCGGCCTTGCCCGGCAGGTGCCCCTCTGGGTCTGCCTGGTGCTTCCCTTCTGTGTCGCCGGGGTGAAGCTGGGGGTAGCGGCCTATACCCTTCGGGACTACGAAAAAAGAGGCAAGGCATTTAACGAAAACAAGCTGGAAAAGCACCAGTGGATTCTGACTTTGGTGTTTCTGGCCCTGGCCTACGGTCTTCCGGCGGTGGGGATTGCCCTGCCGTTCTGGGTTTCCGTGGCGGTTCTGGGGGTGTTTCTCCCCCTGGGGCTTCTGGGAATAAGAAAAGTCCGCAGTTTTGACCGGTACCGGGAGGTGAATCAGCAGCTCTTATTCCAGATGCTCCACCAGATGGACGAGGCGAAAACCGCCCCCCAGATGGTCAGCCGGAAGGCCATCTCCGCCGACACCGCTGTCACCAGCCACAAGAAGGGGATGGGGTATCTCAACGAGCTGTTCATCAAGCGGCACCAGAAGATTCTTTGGAGTGCGTCGGTGAAAATTGCGGCGGTGTGTGCCATCTTGTCCTGCGGCGCTGTGGCGGCTCTGCTGCTCTTTCCCCAGCTTCGGGGAGAGGTGAACGCCCTGGTGCTGACCTTTCTTCCCTACTTTACCTTCATTATGTACGCCCTGAACCGGGGCACCGGCTTTACCCAGGCGCTGTTTGTGAACTGCGACCACAGCTTACTTACCTATTCCTTTTACAAGCAGCCCAAATTCGTTTTGAAGCTGTTCCGGATTCGCCTGTGGGAGATTATGAAAATCAACGCCCTTCCGGCGGGGGTGATTGGCCTGGGGCTGTGCGGCATCCTCTGGGCCTCCGGGGGAACGGAGAACCCCCTGGACTACGGAGTACTGGTGGTGTCTATTCTGGCTATGAGCCTGTTTTTCTCCATCCACTACCTGACCCTTTACTACCTGCTCCAGCCCTACAACGCTGGCACGGAGATGAAAAGCGCCACCTATCAGATTGCCATGTTTGCCACCTATCTTGTGTGCTACAGCATGATGCAGGTGCGTCTGCCCATTCTGGTTTTCGGCCTGGCCTGCATCGCCTTTTGTGTTGTCTACTCCCTGGTAGCCTGTATCCTTGTCTACCGCCTGGCTCCCAAAACCTTCCGCATCCGCCCATAAAAGACCGCCCGGTGATAAACCGGGCGTTTTTTTGACCTCAGAACCGCTCCGGCTGGCGATGGTTTTCCATGTGGCCGGACTGGATGACCGGGGGTTTGGGGTCGTAGGCTTCCCCAGGCTGGGGATTTTCCTTGGTCTCCTTTTTCATATCCATCCCTCCAAAGCCAGTATTCCCCGGAACAGTGGGTTCATTCTTGGGGCCCGGCTGTGAATTTTTTGGAAAGTTGCCCGGAAGCACTTGCGTTTGACGGCGATTTGCGATAACATAATAGAGGAAATTCAACCGTGAAAGGACGGAAGAAAAGAATGATTAAAGTAGACATTTCCAATGTGTGGGGTCAGCTGTCCCTGCCGGACCTGCTGGCCACCGAGAAGGAAGTTTTTAACGCCCACCAGACCCTCACCGAGGGCAGCGGTGAAGGCAACGATTTCCTGGGCTGGCTGAACCTGCCGGTGGCAGAGGAGACCGAGGAAATCCGCCGGATCCGTGCCGCCGCCAAGCAGATTCGGGAGACCTCCGACGTGTTCGTGGTCATCGGCATCGGCGGCAGCTACTTAGGACCCCGGGCTGCCATTGAGCTGCTCCAGGGCGCTAACCACAACATCGGCAAGGGCAAGGGCAATCCCCAGATTTTCTATGCGGGCAACGGCCTGTCCACCCGGGGCTGGAACGAGCTGCAGCGGCTGCTGGAGGGCAAGGACTTCTCCATCGCCATCATCTCCAAGTCCGGCACCACCACCGAGCCTGCCATCGCTACCCGTGCCCTCCGGTGGATGCTGGAGCGGAAGTACGGCACCGAGGGCGCCAAGAAGCGCACCTATGCCATCACCGACCCGGTAAAGGGTGCTCTGCGCCAGATGGCCACGGAAGAGGGCTGGGAGACCTTCGTCATTCCCCCCAATGTAGGCGGCCGCTACTCTGTCCTGACTGCCGTAGGCCTGCTGCCCATGGCTGTTGCCGGCATCGACCCCATGGAGGTCATGGCTGGCGCTGTTCAGGCCAAGAAGGACTATGACGTCCGCTCCTTTGAAAACCCCGTGTGGCTCTACGCCGCTACCCGGAACCTGCTGTACCGGCACGGCAAGGCCATTGAGATTCTGGAGTCCTTTGAGCCCAGCTTCAAGATGATGGGCGGCTGGTGGCAGCAGCTCTTCGGCGAGTCCGAGGGCAAGGACGGCAAGGGCATCTTCCCCGTCACCGCCGAGCTGACCGCAGACCTCCACTCCCTGGGTCAGATGATTCAGCAGGGCGAGCGGAACATCTTTGAGACCATGGTGCGCTTCGACGCTCCCGAGAACAAGATGGTCATTGGCGGCGACTACAAGAACCTGGACGGCCTGAACTACCTGGAGGGCAAGACCCTGGACTTCGTGGACGAGCAGGCATTCCGGGGCACTTTGGCTGCCCACGTGGACGGCGGCGTTCCGGTCATCACCGTGGATATGGGCGAGCTGAATGCCTGGAAGCTGGGTGAGCTGTTCTACTTCTTTGAGCTCTCCTGCGGCATTTCCGCCTATATGCTGGGGGTAAATCCCTTCAATCAGCCCGGCGTTGAGTACTACAAGCGCAATATGTTCAAGCTCCTGGGCAAGCCCGGTTACGAGGCCTGAGGAACTTTAAAAAAGTTTTGTCAAAAACGCAAATTTACTGTTGCAAATTTCTCCGCAAACTGGTAAAATGACCATACAGCAAAGAACGCTGCAAGCAAAGGAGGAAATTTCCTATGATTCAAGTTATTATGGGGCTCAAGGGCTCCGGTAAGACCAAGAGACTGGTGGACTCCATCAACGAGGCTGTCACCACTGCCCACGGCGATGTGGTGTGCATCGAGTACGGCAAGAAGCTGACCTATGATGTGAACTACCGTGTCCGTCTGGTGGATTCCAAGGAATACGGAATCACCAACCCGGATATGCTGAAGGGCTTCCTCAGCGGTCTGCACGCCGGCAATTTTGACATTACCAATGTTTACATCGATAACCTGTATAAGACCATCGGCAACGACCGGGAGGCCGGTGAGAAGTTCATCCTGTGGTGCGCCCAGTTCGCCGAGGAGAACAACATGAACGTCACCCTGACCGTATCCGACGAGGCAGAGAAGGCCTCCGAGGCTGTCAAGGCTTTCCTGGTGTAATCCCCAGGTCACCCACATAATCAAGAGCCGCCCAGCCGGGCGGCTCTTTTTTTAGGGAATAGGGAAGCCGTAAATTGCCGGCTGGTACTTCGACAACGGGATGATCAGGGTGCGTAATCGGGACAAGCCAAAGACAGCGTGCCGCCGCTGTCAATGCACTCCGGGCTGGTCTGAAATTGTGACTTCCCTGACCCGCCCGGTATCGATACCGGACAAAAAAGGCTCCCTTGCCAAAGGGAGCTGGCACGCCGGAGGCGTGACTGAGACCAACTATAACAAGTCAAGCA
>LHCFC01400__coassemble_1693_pt1 | contig 18751 bp, 12 predicted proteins | sample LHCFC01400__metabat2_low_PE_055 | metagenome-assembled genome bin LHCFC01400 | reverse complement strand
GTATACACCACTTATTCACTTTTTTCGCCCCTCTTATTATACAAGGGATTCACAGCAACCGCTTCCGATTCGCCAAAATCCAATGTGAAGACGCAAAAGCTGACGAAAAATAGCTCCCTCCGGGAGGGAGCTGGCACGGCGATAGCCGTGACTGAGGGAGCCAGCGGGCGGTGCAGTTCTGGTTTGTTTTTGGGTTGGTACTTGATAGAGGTTATCAACACCCCGCCTTCCACCGCAGTAACGATACCGAGCGGGTCAGGGAAGTAACGTTTTGCTGAAAGCCACCGTGCGCATTGTCAGCGGCGACTCGCCGCCGATACCGGGCGGGTCAGGGCAGTGACGACCTGCATCAGCTACCGAGCGAAATTGACACCGGAGGCACTCCGGGCGCTTGCCAGCGGGGCCTTCCTTTCTTGCTCCGGCAAGAAAGGAAGCAAAGAAGCCGGCTTAAGGGGGGAACAACTCGCTCCCGCTCGAATTGTTCCCCCCTTAAGAATCCCCCGGGTGGAACCATCCGGGATTGACCCTTCGCTTTGGCTCGGGTGGTATGTTTTAGCCTCTACCCCCGTTTTGGGTCGTGGTTTTTGGGGTGCTTCGTTCCCACGCTGTCGATTGAAAGCCGGAAAAAGCCCGGCATCGCATAATGGAACGATACCGGGCGCAAAAAGGCTCCCTTGTTAAAGGGAGCTGGCAAAAATCTTTGATTTTTGACTGAGGGATTCTACAGCGGGCACTCACCTAAAATACAGACCAATGTGGAAACCTGCAAGCCTCTTATCCCCCCGGTTTGGCTTCGCCAAACCACCCCCCTTTGGCAAGGGGGGCTTTGTCCTAAGCACCTACTGCACCGCAGTAACGATACCGGGCACTGGAGGGGCAGTAACGATTTGCAGAAGATTCCCGTGCGCATTGCCACCGGGGGCACCCCGGCGGGCTCCGGGTTTTTACGCTTTTTCGATGGCCTGAGCCAGGTCTGCAATCAGATCCTGGGTGTTTTCCAGGCCGCAGGACAGGCGGATCAAGTCGGCCCCTACCCCGGCGGCTTCCAGCTCCCCATCGGTCATCTGCCGGTGGGTGGTGCTGGCGGGATGGAGGCAGCAGGTGCGGGAGTCTGCCACGTGAGTCTCGATGGCACCCAGCTGCAAGTGCTTCATGAAGCTCTCCGCCGCTTTCCGGCCGCCTTTCAGACCAAAGGAGATCACGCCGCAGGAGCCGTTCGGCAGGTACTTCTGAGCCAGGTCATAGTACTTGTCCCCCTTGAGACCGCAGTACTTCACCCATGCCACCTTGGGATGGGTGCTGAGGAACTCCGCAATGGCCTGGGCGTTGGCGCAGTGCTGGCGCACCCGGAAGGGCAGGCTCTCCAGCCCCAGGTTCAGATAAAAGGCGTTCTGGGGAGACTGGACAGAGCCCAGGTCCCGCATGAGCTGGGCGGTGCACTTGGTGATGAAAGCACCGGCAAGACCAAACCGCTGGGTGTAGGTCACCCCGTGGTAGCTCTCATCAGGGGTGCACAGGCCGGGGAACTTGTCAGGATACTTGGTCCAGTCGAACTTGCCGCTGTCCACCACCACGCCGCCCAGAGCTGCACCGTGACCGTCCATGTACTTGGTGGTGGAGTGGGTCACAATGTCTGCACCCCATTCCATGGGGCGGCAGTTGACCGGGGTGGCAAAGGTGTTGTCCACGATGAGGGGCACCCCATGGGCGTGGGCAACCCGGGCAAACTTCTCAATATCCAAAACATTCAGAGCAGGATTGGCAATGGTCTCGCCGAACATGGCCTTGGTGTTCTCCCGGAATGCACGGCTCAGCTCCTCCTCGGAGGCGTCCGGGTCCACAAAGGTCACGTCAACGCCCATGCGCTTCATGGTGACAGCCAGCAGATTGTAGGTGCCGCCGTAGATGGCGGTGCTGGCTACCACATGGTCGCCGCAGCCGGCGATGTTGAAAATGGCATAGAAGCTGGCAGCCTGACCGGAGCCGGTGAGCATGGCGGCGGTGCCCCCTTCCAGGGCGGCAATCTTGGCAGCTACGGCGTCGCAGGTGGGGTTGGCCAGCCGGGAGTAGAAGTAACCGGAAGCCTCCAGATCAAACAGCTTTCCCATATCCTCGGAGGTAGCATATTTAAAGGTAGTACTCTGAACAATGGGAATCTGCCGGGGCTCTCCGTTTCCCGGGGCGTACCCGGCCTGAATGCACAAAGTCTCTAAATTCTGATTCATGGCAATCTCTCCTGTTATTGCAGATTCTTCCCCTATTTTATCCCTCCCCCGGGGCTTTGTCAATGAAAAACCCCGGAGGCCGAAGCCTCCGGGGGGTGGAATTATTCCTCATCTTCCTCCAGCTCAATGTCCCGGAAAACAGCCTCCTCCTTGGGGGACTTATTCCGGCGGCTCCAGAGAATCCAGCCGACGAGACCGGCATTGCCCAAAAGGCTCAGAACGAAAAATACTGGCCAGGCTCCGGCGCCTCCGCTCTTTGCAGGGGCTTCCGTCACCTCCGGCAGGGTGGTCTCCTGGGTAGAGGGTTCGGTCTGCTCCGGCTCTGTGGGCTGGGGCTCCTGGGCAAGCTGCTCCAGCAGCTCCTGCAAGGTCTTGGCGGCGGCGTCAATTTCCTTCTGGTCCCGGCTTTCCAGGAACTCTCCGCTCTCCTGGGCCGCTTTCAGAAGCTTCTGCCACAGCTGACCCTGGGTGCTGCTGCATTGCGCCTCCGCCTTCTCCAGCGCCGCCTGAAGCTGGGTGTAGTCCAGCTTCACCAGGCTGCTGATTGCCTGGCGGAGGGATTGCTCCGCCTTATCGATCCGGCTCTGGCTGTCGCTGTCCAGGGCAGACTCCGCCGCCTCCAGGGCAGTCTCCAAAGCCTCCCAACTCTGCTGGGTATACACCTTCTCCTCCAGCTTCCGGGCCTCCTGAATCCGGGCCTGAAGCTGGGTCCGGTTCAGTTCCTCCTCCGTAGGCTTTGTGGTAGGCTCCGTGGGCTTGGTAGGCTCCGTAGGCCGGGTGGTGGGCTCTGTAGGCTGGGTGGTGGGTTCTGTGGGCCGGGTAGTGGGCTCTGTAGGCTTGGTAGTCGGTTCCGTGGGCTGGGTGGTGGGCTCCGTGGGATTCGTGGGGTCCGAGGGGTCTACCGGCTCAGACGGGTCCGTGGGGTCCGAGGTATCTACCGGTTCAGAGGGGTCCGTGGGGTCTGAGGTATCTACCGGCTGGGAGGGGTCGGAAGGCTCCGAAGTCTCCCCGGTAGGGGCAGAGGTCCAGCCCTCACCTCCGGTGCCCGCTTCCACATCGGATGCCCATACTGACCGGGTGACATTGAGCACCATGGAAAGCACCAGCAGGATTGACAGGCCGTATGTACCTGCTTTTTTCAACATTTCCACCATCTCCTTCGCTTGTCGCTCCATTCTTATGTAATATTATATCGAATTTCTATCCCAGAGGCAAGGACAAATACTGCCCCACCCCAAAGATTTTCCTGGAAAACCTGGATAAGATGGGAAAGCCCCATGCAAAATCTTTGTAAAATTTCCGGTTTTCCCCTTTTTCCAGGGATAAAATTGTGATATAGTGGAAGCAAAAGGAGATGATTTTATGCTTACCTACGAACAGATTACCAAAAGCGAGGCCGTTCGTACCTATATTATCCGTGCCGACGAGTCCCTGGCCGCCCTGGGCTTTACGGAACATTCCTTCGCCCACGTGATGCACGTGGCAGAAACTGCCGGCTATATTCTGCAGACCCTGGGCTATGATGAGCGCACCGTGGAGCTGGCGAAAATCGCCGGGTATCTTCACGACATCGGCAACCTGGTGAACCGGAAGGACCACTCCCAGTCCGGGGCAGTCATGGCCTGGAGCATCCTCAACGACATGGCCTGCGACCCGGCGGAGACTGCCACCATCGTCACCGCCATCGGCAACCACGACGAGGGCACCGGCGTACCGGTGAACGCCGTATCCGCCGCCATGATTCTGGCGGACAAGGCAGACGTCCGCCGCAGCCGTGTCCGGAACACGGACAAGTCCACCTTCGACATCCACGACCGGGTGAACTACTCGGTGAAGAAGGCCGCCCTGAAAATCAACGAGGAAAAGACCCTCATCAAGCTGAAACTGGACGTGGACACCAAGTACGGCTCTGTGATGGACTACTTTGAAATCTTCATGGGCCGGATGATTCTCTGCCGCAAAGCCGCAGAAAAGCTGGGCCTGCAATTCAAGCTGATTATCAACGAACAGCAGCTGATATAAACCACCGCCCCCGGAAGTGTTCCGGGGGCGGACGATTTTTAGAAGCCAGACTGTCACCACCGCAGTAACGATACCGGGCTGTTTAAGTGAATAGTGAAGAGTGAATAAGTTCGGCGGACAAGCCGCCGATACCGGGCGGGTCAGGGAAGTAACGATTCGCAGAAAGCTACCGTGCGAAATTGGCTGCGAGCACTGCCCGCAAGGCTCCCTTGCGAAAGGGAGCTGGCACGCCGGAGGCGTGACTGAGGGATTCCACAGCAGGCACTATCGATAAGCTGAAATCCGATGTGGAAAGGTACGCACCCCATAGCTCCCTCCGGGAGGGAGCTGTCACCGCAGGTGACTGAGGGAGCAAGCGGGCGGTGCAGTTTCGGCTTGATTTGGGGTTGGTACTTGCTGGTGGTTATCGACACCCGGTTATAACCTTTCAGTCTGTTCTCCAATCGGCCTTCTGCAAGCGCTTGCCAGCGGGGCCTTCCTTTCTTGCTCCGGCAAGAAAGGAAGCAAAGAAGCCGGCTTAAGGGGGGAACAACTCGCTCCCGCTCGAATTGTTCCCCCCTTAAGAATCCCCCGGGTGGAACCATCGGGAGATTGACCCTTCGCTTTGGCTCGGGTGGTGGGTTTCAGCCCCTGCCCCCGTTTGGGTTTGTGGGATTTTGGGGCATTTTCTTCCCACGCTGTCGATTGGAAGATTGAAAAAGCCCGGTATCGCACCATAGAACGATACCGGGCTCTTTAAGTGAATAGTGAAGAGTGAATAGTGAATAAGTTCGGCGGACAATCCGCCGATACCGGGCGGGTCAGGGAAGTGACGATTCGCAGAAAGCTACCGTGCGAAATTGTTAGCGGGCACTGCCCGCCGCCGCCGCTGCGGAGAAGCGGGTGGCGTAGCCGCAGCGGCGGCAGAGGGGTTCGGGGGGATTTCCCGTTTGGAAGCCCTTTTTCAGAGCCTCTGCCCGGGGGCTGGTGAGAATCTCCGAAAGCTCCTGTTGAAATACATTTCCCAGGGGAATGTCCCCCTCGTGGTCCAAGCAGCAAGGGACCACCGTGCCGTCCCACAGGATACCCAGCTGGTCTTTGAGACCATAGCAGTGGATTTCTCCGGCTGTCTGGGGGGCGGACAGGTCCGGCCAGTCGAATTTTTCTCCCAACTCCAGATACACCCGGTGAGAAAGCCGGATTCCCCTCCGCTCCTGCACCCAGGGCTGGGGGAAATGACCCTCCAATCCCCTGAGAATGGCCGGGTTGCAGCTGTCCAGACCGCCCCGGTTCCACAGGCGGTAGCATACAATCTTCTTCCCGGCGGCTGCCTGCCCGAAGCCAAAGCACCCGGCAAGATAGGTGTCAAAATCCACGGCCATGCCGCTGCCCTCAAAGGCCTGGAGGGAGATATTCACCTTGTGCAGGGCAGGAGCCGCCAGAAGCACCTCCTGCATCCGGGAAAGGAGCGTGCCGTTGGTGGTGAGAATCACCCGAAAGCCAGCTTCCCCGGCAAGCTCCAAAAACCGCTCCAACTGGGGGTGGCACAAAGGCTCTCCCATAAGGTGAAAATACAAAAAGTCCGTAAAGGGTGCAAGTTTGGGAAGAAGCCGGGCAAAGTTTTCCTCCGTCATCGCCCCCAAAGGCCGGGCGGTACCGGGGCAGAAGCTGCACCGGAGGTTGCACCGGTTGGAGATTTCCACGTAAATTTTCCGAAAAGGCTTCATAGGTCTCACAGCAGGGGAATCCCCGCCTCCCGGCAGGTCTTGACGGTTTTCTCGTCCCAGACGCTGGATTGCACCTCTCCGATGTGGGCGCAGCCCAGCATCAGCATACTAAGCCGGGACTGACCGATGCCGCCGCCGATGGTCAGGGGCAGCTCATCCGCCAACAGCATCTTGTGGAAGGGCAGGTTCCGCCGGTCGTCGCAGCCGGATTCTCTCAGCTGGTAGTCCAGGGCGGCAGCGTCCACCCGGATGCCCATGGAGGAGATTTCCAGCTGCCGGTCCAGCACCTCGTCCCAGAAGAAAATATCGCAGTTCAGACTCCAGTCGTCATAGTCCGGGGCCCGGCCGTCATGGGGCTTGCCGGAGCGGAGCTTCCCCCCAATCTGCAAAATACAGGCGGTGGGATGCTCCTTCACATACGCCCGCTCCCGCTCTGAGCCGGTCATATCCGGGTACAGGTCCTCCAGCTCCTGGGAGGTGATAAAGCTCACCTCCGGGCTTAAGTTTACACCCAGCTGGGGAAAGCGGACGTGGAGCCGGTCGTTGGTGTTGCAGATGGCCCGGACGATGGAGCGCACAATCAGTTTCAGGTAGTCAAGGTTCCGGGTTTCTCTCGTGATGACCTTCTCCCAGTCCCACTGGTCCACATAGATGGAGTGGATATTGTCCAGGGCTTCATCCCTGCGGATGGCGTTCATGTCGGTGTAGAGGCCGCCGCCCACGCCGAAGTTATACCGTTTCAGCGCCAGCCGCTTCCACTTGGCCAGGGAGTGCACCACCTGCACCTGAGTTCCCACTGCCGGCACATCGAAGCTCACCGGCCGCTCATAGCCGTTCAAGTTGTCGTTAAGGCCGGAGTCCTCCGTAACAAACAGAGGGGCAGACACCCGCTTCAGGTGCAGAGCCCGGGAAAACTCGTCCTGAAAGGTCTCTTTGATGTAGGCGATTGCCCGCTGGGTATCGTAGGCATCCAGAGTGGGCCGATAGCCCTGGGGAATGTAAACATGGTTCATAGGGGTACACTTCCTCTCTCCTTATTTAATAATAGTATTGTATTCAAAAAATTCACAAAATCAAGGAGAAAAAGAAAGGCCACTTTTCCTTCCTTTTGGGAATTTTATCCCTTGCGAAAATGGGACTTTTTGTGTATGATATTATATTGTGCGGACGTGTATCTTTCCGGAGGGGACAGAAAAACCCCATTCCCCCGGGAAGAATGTACTTTTCCCCGGAAGATTTGGGGAAAATGCCTCTTTTCACCGGAGAAAAAGGGAAAAACTTTTCCCGCCGGTGGTTGACACGATGATTACAATGTGTTACAATTTGGTTACACTGAAAATTGGAGTCGAGCTTATGATTGAATTTACCAATGTCGTAAAAACCTATGCGGAGGGAAACGACGCCCTCCGGGGTGTGAGTATGCAGATTGAAGACGGGGAGTTTGCCTTCCTGGTAGGACCCTCCGGCTCCGGCAAATCCACCATTATCAAGCTGATCAACGGCGAGTTGAAGCCCACCTCCGGCGCCGTCCATGTGAACGGCTATTCCCTGGAGCGGATTCGCAAGCGTGAGATTCCGTACCTGCGCCGCACCATCGGCGTGGTGTTCCAGGATTTCCGGCTGATTGACACCAAGACCGTCTACGAGAACGTGGCCTTTGCCATGCGGGTTGTGGGTGCCAGAGAGCGGGAAATCCGGGAGCGGGTTCCCTACGTGCTGGAGCTGGTAGGCCTGGAGACCAAGGAGAAGCGCCACCCCTCCGCCCTTTCCGGCGGCGAACAGCAGCGTCTGGCCATCGCCCGGGCCCTGGTGAACAACCCCTCCACCATCATCGCCGACGAGCCCACCGGCAACCTGGACCCGGCTCGTTCCATTGAGATTATGAGCCTTCTGCAGGAAATCAACAACCTGGGCACCACGGTTCTGGTGGTTACCCACGAGTTGGAACTGGTGGAGCGGATGCACAAGCGGGTCATCGCCATTGACGAGGGCCTGGTGATCAGTGACGGATTGGATGGAGAAGAAGAACAATGAAAAGCAATAACTTTGGGTACTTACTGAAAGAGGGCGTGAAGGGTATTTTCCTCCATGGCTTCATGTCCTTTGCCGCCGTGTGCGTGACGGTGGCCTGTCTTTTGATTGTGGGCAGCTTTACCACCGTTGCCTACAACCTGAACATCATGGTGGAGGAACTGAACAAGACCAACGAGGTGACGGTGTACGTGGACCGGGAGCTGTCCGACGCCGAGGCCAAGAGCATCGACACCAAAATCAAGCGGCTGGACAACATCGCCTCCTGCGAATTTGTCTACCGGGAGGACGCCTTTGAGGACTTCAAGGACGCCAGCGACAATCCCGACGCCTTCGACGGCTTCGACACCTCCTACTTAGAGCACCGGTACATCGTGATTCTGGAAGATAACCGGCTGATGCAGGAGACCATCGACCAGCTGATGCAGATTCCCGGCATCGTGGATTACCGGGCCGCCCAGGAGCTGGCAGACGGCTTCACCGCCATGCAGGACATCCTCCGGGTGGTGACGGTGGTGGTAACCATCGTGCTTCTGATTGTAAGCCTTTTGATTATCTCCAACACCGTCAAGCTTGCCATGTATGACCGGCGGGACGAGATTTCCATTATGAAGATGGTGGGCGCCACCAACGGCTTTATCCGATTGCCCTTCGTGGTGGAAGGATTCCTGCTGGGCATGACCGGTGCAGCCCTGGCCTTCCTGGTGGAGTGGCTGGCCTATGATGCGGTGGTGGAGCGGATTGCCCAGGCAGACGCCCTGGATATGTTCCAGTTCGTCCCCTTCCATCAGATTGTATGGCCCCTGGTTGGGACCTTTGCCGCTGCCGGCCTGTTCGTGGGCATTGTAGGCAGCTGGACATCCATCCGGAAGTTTATGGATGTGTAAGGAGGTCTTTTCTATGAAAAAATCAATCACCCGGCTTTTTGTGGGGCTTCTGGCCCTGGTGCTGGTGGGAAATGTGCTCATTGGCTCCCATCAGCCCAAGGCAGATAACATCAGCACCCTGGAAGAGCAGATTGCAGAGCTGGAATCCAAGAAAGCGGATTTGCAGGCCCAGCGGGAGCAGCTCCAGGCCGGACTTTCGGAGCAGAGCAGCAAGCTGGATGCCCTCATTGCAGAAAAGAGCGTGCTGGAGCAGGAGATTTTCCTGCTGGGACAGCAGGAGGACACCATCAACGAACAGATTTCCGCCTATAACCTGCTGATTGCCGACAAGCAGGAGGAGCTGGACGCCGCCAAGGCGAAGCTCAACGACCTGCAGGTGCAGAACCGGGAGCGGATCCGGGCCATGGAAAAGGACAACGGCCTTTCCTACTGGTCTGTGCTGTTCCGGGCCAGCTCCTTTACGGAGCTTCTGGACCAGATGCGGATGATTTCCCAGATTCACCAGGGAGATCAGGACTGCCTGGACGCCCTGGAAGCCGCTTCCCAGGAAGTAGAGGCAGCCACCCAGGCCCTGACCACAGAGCGGGAGGCAGCGGAAGCCACCCGGCAGGAGCTGACCACAACCCAGGCAGAGCTGGAGGAAAAGCAGAAAAAGTCCATGGAAACCCTGGAAGAGCTGCTGGCTCTGGGAGATGAATACCGGAAGGCCATCGAAGAAACGGAAAACAACATGGATGGCATCCTGGCAGAAATTGACGATGCCCAGGCCCAACTGGACTGGGAGAAGTACCAGGAATGGCTCTCCACCTCCGTACCGGAGACCACACCCCCCACGGAGGCTCCCACCCTGAGCCCCGAGCCCACCCAGGGCACTGAGCCTACCCAAAAGCCCACCGAGCCCTCCGAACCGGATGAGGGCGGCTCCTCCGGCGGTTCCAACCCCGGCGGCTGGGTGGTGCCTGTGGATTATGTCTACATATCCAGCCCCTTCGGCACCCGGGTACACCCCATTACCGGTGTGGTAACCACCCACTACGGCGTGGACCTGGCAGCCTACCTGGGTAACCCCATCTACGCCACCCGCAGCGGCGTGGTGACTCAGGCCACCTACGGCGCCTCCGGCGGCTACTACGTCTACATTGACCACGGAGACGGCTTCACCTCCATTTACCTGCACATGACCCACTACATCGTCAGTGCCGGGGATTATGTGGAAGCCGGCCAGGTCATCGGCTACTGCGGCTCCACCGGAGCCTCCACCGGCCCCCACCTCCATTTCGGGCTGATTTACAACGGAGCCTATGTAGACCCCACCAAATACGTAAACCTGCACTAAAACAGATTACAAGATAGACCAAGGAGGCAAACATGAGAAACAGAAAACGCATCACCTCCCTTGTGGCAGGGATTCTGGCGGGAGCGCTGCTGCTGAGCCTGTTGGCCGGCCTCTTCGCTACCACCGTGTCCGCCGCCAAATCCTCCGACGAGATTCAGGAGGAGATTGACCAGCTGGAAGCCCAGAAGGCGGAAAATGATCAGAAAATCCAGGATCTGCAAAGCCAGCTTTCCGGAAACATGGAAGAGATGGAAGCGGTTGTGGCAGAGAAGAATGTGATTGACCAGCAGATCACCCTGCTGTATGAGCAGATGGACAATCTGGACGCCCAGATCAAGGCCTACGGCCAGCTGGTCGCCGACAAGCAGGCGGAGCTGGATAAGGCCCAGGAGGAACTGGACTACCTGAACGAGAAGAACCAGGAGCGGATCTGCGCCATGGAGAAGAACGGACAGGTGTCCTACTGGTCCGTGCTGTTCCAGGCCACCAGCTTCACCGATATGCTGGACCGGATGTATATGGTGCTGCAAATCAACCAGGCGGATAAGGAAGCCCTGGCTCAGCTGGATGCCGCAGCCCGGCAGGTAGAGACCGCCAAGACCGCCCTGGAGGAGGAAATGGCAGCCCTGGAGGTCAGCCGTCAGGAGCTGGACAAGACCCAGGAAGAGCTGGATGCCAAGCGGGCAAAGGCCGATGAACTTCTTGCCAACCTGGTAGCCCGGGGTGAGGAGTACGCAGCCCTGGTTGAGCAGGCGGAGGAGGAATCCTACCATATGCTCCTGAGCATCATTGAAAAGCAAAACGAGTACACCGAGGCACAGCAGCGGGAGTACGAGGAATGGCTCAAGGAGCAGGAGCAGCAGAAGCCCCCTGCCCCTCCCACGGACGACGGCAGCTCCGATGACCTGGGCGGTTCCGGCAGCGCCGGAGAAGGGAACGATGTGGGCGGCGTCACCTGGCTGGTGCCCATCTCCTACACCCGGCTGTCCAGCCCCTTCGGCATGCGGCTGCACCCGGTGTACGGTGACTACCGCCTCCACAACGGCGTGGATCTGAGCGCCCCGGAGGGAACCCCCATCTACGCCTCCCGGGCAGGTAAAGTCATCGTAGCCACCTACGGTTCCTCCGGCGGCAACTACGTGATGATTGACCATATGGACGGCACCTACACCACCATGTACCTGCACATGACCCGGTACGTGGTGAGCGTGGGACAGAATGTGGCAGCGGGTGAGCTCATCGGCTACTGCGGCTCCACCGGCGTGTCCACCGGCCCCCACCTCCACTTCAGCGTGTTCAAGAACGGCGTGGCGGTGAACCCGGCAGACTACATCCCCATCTGACAAAAAACATATGAAATCCCACAGCCAGGGCATAGCCCGCCCTGGCTGTGGGAATTATTCTATGAGGTGATTGCTTGTGAAAAATTCCAAAAAAGTCCTGAAAATTGTGGGTATCACCGCCTCTTATATTCTGGCGGTGGCCGTGGGCGGTTTTATCAGCCTCTGCCTTGCCACGGGCTGGGTTCCCTTCTTCGGCGGGCTGGGCCCCGGCATCGGCCAGTCCAAGCTGGAGGAACTGGAAAACATCATTTTGCAGAAATACATTGACGGGGCAGACGCCACAGCCCTGGAAGATGCCGCCGCCGAGGCCATGGTGAAAGCCACGGGAGACCGGTGGAGCTACTACATCCCCGCCGACCAGTACGACCAGGTGATGGAGGGGAAGAACAACGCCTATGTGGGCATCGGCATTACCATCACCCCTACGCAGGACGGCACCGGGCTGGAGATTCTCAAGCTGGAGCCGGAAGGCCCTGCCAAGGAGGCGGGGATTCTTCCCGGAGATATTCTCACCGCTGTGGAAGGACAGAAGGTAAAGGATTTGGGCACCAACGGTGCCTCTGACCTCATCCGGGGCGAGCCGGGAACCTTCGTGAACGTGGAAGTCCTCCGGGATGGGGAACCCCTGTCCTTCTCTGTAGAGCGGCGGCAGATTCAGGAGAAGGTGGCAACCTACGAGATGCTTCCGGACAACGTGGGCTATATCAAGATTGTGAACTTCAACACCAACTGCGCCAAAGATACCATCGCCGCCGTGGATGCCCTGATGGAGCAGGGAGCCGAGAGCCTGGTTTTCGACGTGCGCTTCAATCCCGGCGGCTACACCTCGGAGCTGGTGGAGGTGCTGGACTACCTCCTGCCGGAAGGGCCACTGTTTCGGGGGGTTGACTACCTGGGCAGCGAAACCCTGGACGAGTCGGACGCCGACTGCATTGAGCTTCCCATGGCGGTGCTGGTAAACGGAGAAAGCTACTCCGCCGCCGAGTTCTTCGCCGCCGCTTTGCAGGAGTACGACTGGGCAACGGTGGTGGGGCAGCCCACCGTGGGCAAGAGCAACTTCCAGTACACCCTGCGGCTGAAAGACGGCTCTGCCGTAGCCCTCTCCACCGGCCACTACTTCACCCCCAACGGCGTGAACCTGACAGAAGCCGGCGGCCTGACGCCGGATGTGATTTCCCAGGTGGACGAGGAAACCGCCGCCAAAATCTATTCCGACCTTTTGGAACCGGCGGAAGACCCCCAGCTCCAGGACGCCCTTTCCGCCCTGAAATCCGGGAAATAACCGGGAAATTACTTGACTATGTGGGGGTTTTCCTCTATAATGAGGGAAGCTATGGAAATTTTTGATTCAGAAAGGATCTTGCAATATGGCAAAGGAATTTAAGATTACCCAACTGCGCCTGTCCGATTTGGAGAAGGAACTGACCTACCTGAAAACCACCCGGGAACGGGAAATTGCGGCCATGATTGCCGAGGCCCGGTCCTACGGCGACTTGTCGGAAAACTCCGAGTACGATGCCGCCAAGAACGAGCAGGCCAAGCTCTACGGACGGATTGCGGAGATTGAGGACATCCTGGCTCACGCCGTCATCATCGAGGACGAGAACGAGGCCTCCGGCCGTGTGGGTCTGGGTTGCTCCGTCACCGTCCGCAACCCCGAGACCGGTGAGGAAACCACCTACCGGATTACCGGCTCCCAGGAAGCCGACCCCATGAACTACAAGATTTCCGACGACTCCCCCTTCGGCCGTGCCATCGTGGGCAAGATTCCCGGTGAAACCTTCCGGGTGAACGCCCCCTCCGGCTCCTACGAGATGGTGGTTGTCAACGTAACCCGGGAGGGCTGAGCATGGCAAAGTTTGTACCCCAGGAGGAAATCCCTGTCAGCGACCAGGTGCGGATTCGCCGGGAGAAGCTGGAGAACCTCCGCCGGGAGGGCTTCGACCCCTTCCAGGAGACCAAGTATGAGATTACCGCCACCTCCCAGGAGATCAAGGACAACTTCGATGCCCTGGAGGGCAAGACCGTCTCTTTGGCCGGCCGCCTCATGAGCAAGCGGGGCATGGGCAAGGTGCTTTTCTGCGACTTGCAGGACAGCGCCGGCAGAATCCAGCTCTATGTGAAGATTGACGAGATGGAGGAAGCCTCCTTCAACCGGTTCAAGAAGAACGACATCGGCGACGTGGTGGGCGTGACCGGCGACGTGTTCCGCACCCAGCGGGGCGAAATCTCCGTCCGGGCTCACGAGATTACCCTGCTGAGCAAGTCCCTCCTTCCCCTGCCGGAGAAGTTCCACGGTCTTACCGACCGGGAGACCCGGTATCGTCAGCGCTATGTGGACCTGATTGTAAACCCTGAGGTGAAGGACACCTTTGTGAAGCGGAGCATGATTCTCCGGGAGCTGCGGAGCTTCCTGGACGGCAAGGGCTTCCTGGAGGTGGACACTCCCATCCTCACCCCCTTTGAAATCGGCGCCTCCGCCCGCCCCTTCCTCACCCACCACAACACCCTGGACATGGACATGGTGCTGCGGATTGAGACCGAGCTGTACCTGAAGCGGCTGGTGGTAGGCGGCATGGACCGGGTGTACGAGGTTGGCCGGATTTTCCGGAACGAGGGCATGGACCCCAAGCACAACCCGGAATTTACCTCCATTGAGCTCTACCAGGCTTACACCGACTACCACGGCATGATGGACCTGGTGGAGGAGATGATGAAGACCGTGGCCATGAAGGTCTGCGGCACCCTCACCATCCCCTATCAGGGCAAGGAAATTGACCTGAGCCACTGGGAGCGGATGACCATGGTGGAGGCCGTGAAGAAGTACTCCGGCGTGGACTTCGACGCCATCACCTCCGACCAGGAGGCGGTGGAAATCGCCAAGGCTCACAAGGTGGCTCTGCCGGAGATTCCCACCAAGGGTGCGATTCTGGCTGAGTTCTTCGACGCCTTCGTGGAGGAAAAGCTGATTCAGCCCACCTTCATTTACGATTACCCGGTGGAGAACAGCCCCCTGGCAAAGCGGAAGCCGGGCAACCCCGCCTACACCGAGCGGTTTGAGTACTTCATCAACGCCACGGAGTTCGGCAACGCCTTCTCCGAGCTGAACGACCCCATCGACCAGAAGGGCCGGTTCGAAAAGCAGGTGGCAGACCGGAAGGCGCTGGACCCCTCCAGCCGGGCTCAGGTGGACTACGACTACATCACCGCTCTGGAGTACGGCCTGCCCCCCACGGGCGGTCTGGGCTTCGGCGTAGACCGGCTGGTGATGCTCCTGACGGACTCCGCCTCCATCCGGGACGTGCTCCTGTTCCCCACCATGAAGCCCACCGCCGAGGAAATCTCCCGGAACAAGGCTGCCAAGGGTGAAGAAGAGGCTGCCCCCGCTCCTGCGGTGGAACCCAGCGAAGCACCCCTCATTTCTGCGGCTCCCATCGACTTCTCCAAGGTGGAGATTGAGCCCTTGTTCTCCGAGTTTGTGGACTTTGAAACCTTCGCCAAGTCCGACTTCCGGGCGGTGAAAGTGAAGGCCTGCGAGGCGGTGAAGAAGTCCAAGAAGCTTCTGAGGTTCACCCTGGACGACGGCACCGGCACCGACCGGGTCATCCTCAGTGGTATCCACGATACCTACGAGCCGGAGGAACTGGTGGGCAAGACCCTCATTGCCATCACCAACCTTCCCCCCCGGAAGATGATGGGCATCGATTCCTGCGGCATGATCATCTCCGCCGTCCACCACGAGGAGGGCGTGGAGAAGCTCCACTGCCTCATGGTAGACCCCCACATCCCGGCAGGTGCTAAGCTGTACTGATTCCTCTCCAATTTGGCGTATGGAGTGATGAAAATCGGAGGAAATTCTCCGATTCTCTCCAACTCTTCTCCAATCGACACCTTCCCACATGATTGGAAAAGAAAATTGCACATTTACAGTCTAAAGAATAGGGACTGCTGATTCACTTCAGCGGTCCCTTTTCGTTATTATATTGCTTTCTGCGTTGTCAGAAATGAAGATAAGACATATCCCAATTTGTATAGCAAGCAGGGAACCCCTTGATTTTCAAGACGGTTCCTGCCTTATGTTATATTACTACCTTACATACGGCTTAGCCCACCAGATTTGTTCTGGCGGGCTTTTTTATTGTCTGAAAAAATATTTGATCATTTTTGGACTTCAATGTTGCGGTAGATAAGTGTGGGGCAAATCCCATGGGAACCTGGAAAACTGAATAGACATTCAACAGGTACATTCCTAATGGGAGAGGAAACCCTCAGCCAAATGAAAGCGTGCCAAGATCCTCCTGCCCATATGGGTTATGGTGGAAAGCAAGGTAGAGAGCGATTCCGAACGGATTCTGAAATAGCCGGTTGCTTCGGATATGCTATTGGTTTTGACGCTTACTTTTCTTCTGCAATTATTTTACTCTGTGGATTAAATATGCAGATTAATTTAACGTTTATATAAAACTATGGCACAGCCTTTGACAGCTGTGCCATAGTCGTGGTAAAAAGTTTTTCAGGTGAAAAAATGGATCGCTAATCAGAGGGTGGTTCCGCCCGCATACGCATAGGCGCTGTACAGGGCAGTAGAACCGTCAAAGCCAAAGGCCTGCACCCGGAACTGGTAGGTGGTGCCGGGGTTCAGCCTTTCTACCCGGTAGGTGGTGGTGGCATTGCCACTGATTCGGGCAATGCGCACCCATTTGCCGGCTGTATACTGCTCTATGATGTAGCCAGAAGCAGAATTGTTCCGGTTCCAGTTGATGCGCAGGGCATCACTTGCCCAACCGGCAATCCGGACACCGGTCATAACGGAAGGATTGGTCTTGCCGTTGACATAAGTGTAGCCGCTGTATACTGCGGTGCTTCCGTTCATGGCAAAGGCCTTCACACGGAACTTATAGCTGGTGGAGGCACTGAGATTTTCTACCCGGTAGGTCAAGGTGCTGCCGCTGCCGATTCTGGCAATTCTTACCCAGACGCCATTTATGTACTGCTCTACAATGTAACCGTCTGCATTTACGGATTTGCTCCAGTTCAGGCGCAGGGCATCGGCAGCTCTTCCGCCGATCTTCAGGCCGGATACACCGCTGGGGGACGATGATGCGGAACCCGTGGTTTTTCCGGAAACCGATACACTGGTGCCGTATAATGCCGTGCTTCCATCAAAGCCAAAGGCCTGAACCCGGAACTGGTAGGTAGTGCCGGGACTCAGCTTTTCTACCCGGTAGGTGGTGGTAGCATTGCCGCTGATCCGGGCAATGCGTACCCATTTGCCGGCTGTATACTGTTCTATAATGTAGCCGGAAGCAGAGTCGTTTCGGTTCCAGTTAATGCGCAGGGCGTCACTTGCCCAACCGGCAATCCGGACACCGGTCATTACAGATGGGTTGGTTTTTCCGCTGACATAAGCGTAATTGCCATACAGTGCTGTGCTGCCGTCAAAGTTAAATGCCTGGATGCGGAATTTATAGGAAGTTGACGGGCTAAGCTTCTCCACCCGGTAGGTGGTGGTGGCATTGCCGCTGATCCGGGCAATGCGTACCCATTTACCGGACTTATACTGCTCGATGATATACCCTTCCGCCGTGGGGTTCTTCGTCCAGTTGATACGCAGGGCGTCTGCCGCACGGCCTGCTATTTTCGTCCCCGTCATAATAGATGGGTTGGTTTTACCCGATACCGAGGTGTATTCACCATACACCGCTGTATCTCCCGCAAAATCAAATGCCTTAATACGGAATTGATACGTGGTGTCCGGAGAAAGCTTTTCTACCCGATAGGTAGTGGTGGCATTATCGGCAATCCTGGCAATGCGCACCCAATTGCCGGACTTATACTGCTCGATGATATACCCTGCTGCTGCGGAGTTCTTCGTCCAGTTGATACGCAGGGCGTCCGCTGCCCGGCCACCGATTTTTACACCTGTTAAACTAAGCTTAGGGTCTAAATGGATATTATACGGATCTACAGTATACCAGATGGGGGAGCTGCAATAAGTTGTGTACCATCTTACTTTTTGGTCGTTGCAAAGTATGGGCTGGCAGTCCGACAATCTTATTGCATTATTGCAAGAAATTGAAAGAATATTTCCGTATTCGTCAATCGTTGCTGCCGATGTTGTGAAGTTTCCCTGTGCATCTCTTTCTTCCCATAAAATGAGGAATAAATTATTGTTAATTTTTACAAGCTGCGGCGTAAGACAATCAATGTTATCTTCTTCTGAATAATTGGTTATATCAACTATTTTTGTGTTGTTGAACGACTTATCTGTAATGGAAACCTTAATATTTCGGTTGGTATAAGACGAATAATAATCCACAAAACTATAGGAAATGATGCAGTTATTTTCGCCTAATTCAAAACCTCCGACAGCAGCTCCGGTATAATTATCTCCTATTTCACCGGCGAAAGCCACAGGCAAAGTACATGAACCCTTCATACTGGAATTATCTTTATGAAATTTTGAAATAGAAATTCCTCGCTTATAGGCATCGCCATGGTCAACTCTGAAAACATATGTTCCGTCAGTCTCGATAAATTGGTTGAATGAATGGCTTATATAACCATAACTGTAAGACACTACATCATGCATGGAATCATCTAAATTCATAGTGTCTTGATCAATTTTAAATGTCATATTGGCCTGATGGCCACTGTACATCTGGTGACAGGTATGAATATAGAGCTTTCCGTCAAGTTCCAGCATTCTAAGGGAACCTGAACGAAATGGGATCGTTGTATTTGCTCCGGCAATTCTGCAATCGTCTATCTTAGTCCAGTCCTTTGTATATTTTACAACTCTTACAACCTCACAGTCGTCTGATTTCTCTGTGTTTTCCTGTCCAAAAACAAGAAAGTTATAATTTTCACCTATGAAACAGCCCCCGAATATAGCAAGCTCTTGGTCTATTGTTTTTTTAGACAATACTGTCTGACCGTTCTTGGTATATGTTTCTATCAAAACATACGAATCAATATTCTCCACTCTTAGAAGTGTTTCGTCTTCATTTTGATAAACATAAGATTTCATCGGAGAAGCCTTGTTTCCATAGAGATAGTTCTGATCAGAACAGTTATCCGATGGTGTTCCGTTGGATTCTACAACCATAGAGTTTTCGTCGACGCCTGCAAAAGAAAAACGAAAATGATAGGATTCAGAAGATCCGTCGGACGCTATGACAGCCAAGTAATAGGTGCCAGA
>LHCFC01400__coassemble_1688_pt1 | contig 18999 bp, 19 predicted proteins | sample LHCFC01400__metabat2_low_PE_055 | metagenome-assembled genome bin LHCFC01400 | reverse complement strand
TATTGTCTCCTTTTATTTTTGCGGGTGTTGCACTTCAAATGATAACCTGCCCACCCCCCTTTGGCAAGGGGGGCTTTGGTGCGGTGCTTCACAGCGTAAACTCTGCGAACTGTTCCCCGGTTTCTTCCGAGAGAACCGGATTCTGGGCGTAGGTGAAGCGGTCGCTGCCCAGAAGCTCTGCCACCTTCACCTGGGGGTTCTGGTACACAATGTCCAGCACCTCGATAAAGTCCCGGATGACCTCCCGGGGGGTGATGTGGGTGTCGGCCCCAATCCGGGCAAACTCGATGGCGATAAAGTCAGCCATGTCCTGCTGGGTGACAATCTGGGAGTAGTCATACAGCTGGGCGTGGATGTCCGCCAGCTTTTCCACCAGCACCAGCATCTCCTCGTAGGTCAGGGGCTGGAGGCGAATCACCGGGGACAGTAAATCCTTGTGCTCCCCGGAAAAATGCCCCTCCGCCAGCCGGGAGCGAAGCGCCTCATAGCTGTAAACACCCCGCCGGGGGTCCTCCATGCACTGGGGGGTGCCGCAGAGGATGAAGCCGATGTGCTGGGCTTTGCCCTGCATGGCGTCGTTATACATGGTGAGAATCTTCTCGTAGTTATACTGCCGGGTGATGGCGTTGGGAATCTTGTAGATGTTCACCAGCTCGTCAATGAGCACCAGCATTCCGGCGTACCCCGCCCGGTTCAAAAAGGCGGCAAAGAGCTTGAGGTACTCATACCAGTCGTCATCGGTGATGACGATGTTCACCCCCAGCTCCTGCTTTGCTTCCGTCTTGGTGGGATACTCTCCCCGGAACCACTTGAGAACCTTTGCCTGGGTCTGCCCGTCCCCCTGGACGTAGGCCCGGTAGTAAAGGGTGAGAAGCCGGGCAAAGTCGAAGCCGTGCACCATCTCGTTGAGGGCATAGACCACGGCGGCAATCTCCTTTTCCACCAGAGGTGCCAGCGCCGGGTCGGTAAGAGAAAGACCGGAGGTTTTCAGAACCGACTGCTGAACGCTTCCAATCCACCGGTCCAGAATCAGGCTCAGCGCCCCGCCTTCCGGCTTGGTCTTGGTGGACATATTCCGAATCAGCTCTTTATAGGTGGCAAGTCCCTGACCCCGGGTGCCCTGGAGCCGCCGCTCCGGGGAGAGGTCCGCATCCACCACCACAAAGTTCTTCGCCATCACATAATTGCGGATAGTTTGCAGGAGGAAGCTCTTGCCGCTTCCGTACTTGCCGGTGATGAACCGGAAGGAAGCGCCGCCCTCCGCAATCATGTCCACATCGTGCAAAAGGGCGTCAATCTCGGCGCTTCTTCCCACAGTCACATAGGGAAGGCCAATTCGGGGCACCACGCCGCCTTTCAGGGCGTTTATCAGGGTATTTGCAATGCGTTTTGGAATTTTCATGGGGCTACCATCTCTTTCAAATCGTCAATATAATCCTCTATAACTGCCGGGGAGTCCTGTACCACCGTGTCGCAGAAGGTGTCGTAGAGCTTTTCGTTGATGCCGTCCACCAGCACCGACAGAAGATACCCCTCCGCCCGCACCCAGTCCGTGGGGCGGTCATACAGAAGGCTCTGCAGCAGCCGGTACTCAGGAGGGCTTAAGGGGGTGTCGGGGGTTTCCGGAACCTCCGGAGCTTCCGGCAGTTCTTCCAGCTCCTCCTCCACCGTCAGCTTGTCCCGGGTAAGGGCCGCCTCCCGGCGAATCCGGTCCAGCTGGGAATAGTCAATGGTGATTTTCGCCTTTTGTGCCGCTTCCTTCTCATCCAGAAGCTTTTTTATTTCCTCCTGAAGGATTTTCGTCTGCCATTTGGGAAGGGGGTCGTACTTGATGGGGTGCTTGTCCCCCAGGGCCTCCCGGAGGCAGCCGTCCACGGACTTTTCCAGCCGCTCCAGCTGGCGGATTCCCCCCTCTATCCTGGGGTGGCGCAGAAGGCTCCACAGGCCGTTTTCGCAGCGATACCGGAACCGCTCGTCCACGCTGCATTCCAAATCCCGGGTTTTCCGGGGGTTGGCGAACACAGCGCTTCCAAAGAGCCGCACCGGCTCCCACTGGAGCCTGCCGAAAAGCTGCTCCCCCAGGGGCTTCTGGGTGCGCCCTGCATAGTGCCGGGCCATGCCCTGCAACAGTCCTGCCAGCACCCGCCCGTAATCTTCCCGGTTGTCCCGGCAGAACCGGGAGCGGGACATCCAGCCGGGGGCCAGAGCCTCCACCGCCTCCAGAACCGCCTCCGGGGAAAGACTCCCGGCATTTTCCAGCCGGGTGATGGCCTCGTCCCACCGCACCTGGGGAGAATCTGCCAGCAGCGCCGGAGGCAAATCGTAATACACCACGAAATCTGTCATCCACTTGTTCAGATAGGTCAGGACAAACTCGTCCAGGGGGGCATAGTCCCGGCGGAAGGCAAGGAGGGCTTCATACCCCGCCTCCGGGGTGGGTACGCCTACACAGTGTAGCAGCTCATAAATGTAAAGATAGGCAAAGGTACGGCAGGTTTTCTCAATCTTCCCCCGGCGAAGCCGGGTACGCCAGGCAAAGTACCCCCGCAGCTCCCGGTCGGACAAGGACTGGTAGGTGGGAAAATAGTAGACCACGGTGCCGGAAAAGGCGTATTCGTCCTCATAATTTTCCAGAAGCTTTGCCTGTTTCAGAAACACCGCCTCCCGGGACTGCCAGGGATTTCCGGGGATGTTTTCCAGGGACCGGGCAGCCTCCAGCAGGGGCGGCAGCTTCTCTTTGGGGGTCTGGGGCCGGGGGCGCAAAGGCTCCTCCCGGAACAGCTTGCCGTAAAACCACTGGGCCGCATTCTTCCGGGGATCGCCGCTCATAGCCCCCACTCCTTTCGACCATTTGTTTGTGTCCATCATACTATATTTCCCACCCGCCGTCAAGAGGCGGGGCACACCCCAGGCAAAGCCTGGGGAACTTCTTCCCTCTTCCCTCTGCGGCCAGTGGCCGCAGCCAATTTCGCACGGCAGCTTTCTACTACTCGTTACTTCCCTGACCCGCCCGGTATCGTTACTGCGGTGGCAAAGGATGCGCAGACGAAAGCCCCCCTTGCCAAAGGGGGGTGGTTTGGCGAAGCCAAACCGGGGGGATTCCGCAGGCTTGCAGGTTTCCACATAGGTTTGTACTTTGAAAAAGTGCCTGCCGTGAATCCCTCAGTCACGGCTACGCCGTGCCAGCTCCCTTTCGCAAGGGAGCCTTTGGGGTGCGGCGGCGGAAAAAAGAGCCGTTGCAAATCGCTCATTTTGCAACGGCACCTTTTATTTTCTTTGTCGGCAGGCGTAAGTGTAGGCCATTTTGTAGTCCTCCCGCTCCCGGTAGCAGCGGGCAGTGCCCGCTGACAAAGCGCACGATAATCTTCTGCAATTCGTTACTGCCCCTCCAGTGCCCGGTATCGTTACCTTGCAGAAGGCTTCGTTTATACCTCCCGACAGTCGGGAGCTATAGGGGCACCTTTTACTTTCTTTGTCGGCAGGCGTAAGTGTAGGCCATTTTGTAGTCCTCCTGCTCCCGGTAGCAGACCTCCAGCCGGGGGTACACCCGGTTGGGGTAAGCCGCCTCTGCTCGGTGGTAGTGGGGGGCGGCCTTTTGATATTCTCCCAGGGCATAGTGGGCTTCTCCCCGGAGCAGGTGCCACAGAGGGGTATCCTGGGGGAAGGCATCCAGAAGGGTTCCGCACCGCTCCGGCTCCCCGGCCTCCAAAGCCGCCCGGGCCAGGGGCAGCAGCTCCTCCGGGGGCTCCAGCCCGGCAGTAAGCTCCCCCGCCTTCTCCGGCCGCACCCGGCAGGCCAGGCAAATCCGGTGCCGCTCCAGCTGCCGGGTGTAGTAGGGGGTCTTGGCTCCGGCAGAAGCTGCCTGTTCCAGAAGGCTCCAGGCAAGGGGCCGCTTTTCCTCTCCCAAAGCCGCCTCCGCCAGTTCCAGGCAGGTGAGGGCCTCCAGCAGCCACCGCTCCCGGTCAAACACTTCATCCGGGGCATCATATTCTTTCAGGGCCTCCAGCACCCCCCACCCCGACCCTTTCCGGGCTTTTTCCATCACCTGCTGATTGGTGGAGGGGGTCGTCTCTTCCAGGAAGTACCCCACCGGCTTTCCCAACCGGGCCGCCAGGTATTGGAGGGTGGAAACGGAGGGGCTGGCAGCACCGCTTTCCAGCTGGGACAGCATATTCCGGGTAATCCGCTCCCCGCACAGCTGCCGCTGGGACAGCCCCGCCTCCAGCCGTGCCTGCCGCAGCCGTTCTCCCAGGCTCATATCCTCACCCCCCGGTAATTCTCATTTACCCCCATTGTACCACGCCCCCGGGAAATTTTCCACCGGTCACAAAAAATTTATTTGCTATTTTCCCCGGTAGGGATTATAAATAAGGTAAGTACAACATTTAAGGAGAATGTTTATGCAATCCTTTTCCCAGATAAAGCAGCAGGCCAGAAAGGTCCTGGAAACCCCTCAGCCTGCCCCCGGCAAGATTACTGCCATCCACTCCGGCGTGATTGTAGGCGCCGCCGTGATTCTGACGGTCCTGCAATTTCTTCTGTCCCTCCCCTCCCCGGCAGGGGGACTTTCCAACCTGGGAGCTTCCGCCTTCTGGGAGACCCTGCAAACCCTTCTGTCCCTGGCAAACTCCCTGATTCTGCCCTTCTGGCAGGCGGGGCTGGTGTTCTGCGCCATTTTGTGGGCCCGGGGACAAAGTGCCCAGCCCCGGGAGCTGACCCAGGGTCTGCACCGATGGGGACCTTTGCTCCGGCTGTACCTGCTGAAGGGGATTCTTCTTCTGCCCCTTCTCATGGTCTCCGGCTATGTAGCCAGCTTCTTGTTTGTGCTCACTCCCCTGTCTCAGAATCTCATGGGGATTCTGGAGCCCCTCATGTCTGCTGAGGACCCCCTGACGGCCCTGAGCCAGATTCCCACCACTCAGCTGCTGGGGGCAATCCTTCCCCTGTTTGTGCTCATGGGGATTATTCTGTGCGTGCTGTTTGTGGCGGTGATGTACCGCTGCCGGCTGGCAGACTACCTGATTCTCTCCGGGGCCACCAACAGCGCCCTCATGGCCCTGGGACTGAGCCGCCAGCTTCTCCGGGGTCACGTGATGGAGATGCTCCGGCTGGACCTCACCTTCTGGTGGTTCTATGGAGCCAGCCTTGTGCTGAATCTTCTTATGCTCCTGCCGGCCTTTGTCCTCCCGGATGCCAAGCTTTGGCTGACCCTGGTGTGCTACGGGGTGTATCTGGCAGGCACCTTCCTGCTGTACTGGAAGACCCGGGCCCAGGTGGAAACGGTGTACGCCCTGTATTTCCTGGAGAAACTTCCGTCCGCTCCCGAAAATACAAATTTTGCTTGACAACGCCATAAAACCGTGGTATTGTTAACCCAACAAACCGTTGAAGCGGAGATAACGGCAGGCAAGCCCTCCCAGAGAGCCCGGGGTGCTGGAATCCGGGCAGGAAACCCCTGTCAAATGGACCGCTGAGGGTGCAGTGAACCGCTTTCGGGCCAAGTATTCTGCAACGCAGGGCAGGCGTTATCTGCCGGGGATATGCTGGTATCCCATAAGGGCACGGCCCAGCCGTGAATACAAGGTGGCACCGCGGATAAAGTCTATTTATTCGTCCTTGACAAACTGCTTGTCAAGGACGATTTGCGTTTTTTGGCAAGACTTTATGAAAAAACGGAGGGCTCACTATGCATTTCAACGGCACGAATTTTGACACCTATCTCAAAGACTACCCGGACGAAAAGGGCTACTTCGGCCCCTACGGCGGCATCTATGTATCCCCGGAGCTGAAAGCCGCCATGGAGGAGATTGCAGACGCCTACTACACCATCTGCAAGTCCCGGAAGTTTATTGCAGAGCTGCGGCGGATCCGCAAGGAATTTCAGGGCAGACCCACCCCCATCTCCCACTTGGAGCGCCTCTCCGCCTCCTTGGGAAATGTCCAGCTCTACGCCAAGCGGGAGGACCTGAACCACACCGGCGCCCACAAGCTGAATCACTGCATGGGAGAGGCCCTTCTTGCCAAGTACATGGGCAAGAAAAAGGTCATTGCCGAAACCGGTGCCGGACAGCACGGCGTAGCTATGGCCACCGCCGCCGCCTATTTTGGCCTGCAATGCGACGTTTACATGGGGCAGGTGGACATTGAGAAGCAGGCTCCCAACGTGGCAAGGATGAAGATTCTGGGAGCCAATGTGATTCCCGTGACGGAGGGGCTTGCCACCTTAAAGGAGGCGGTGGATGCGGCCTTTGCCGCCTATGCCGCCGATTACAAAAACTGTATCTACTGCATCGGCTCCGTGGTGGGGCCCCACCCCTTCCCCCTGATGGTGCGGGACTTCCAGGCGGTGGTGGGCATTGAGGCCCGGGAGCAGTTTGTGGAGATGACAGGAGAGCTTCCCGACGCCGTGGTGGCCTGTGTAGGCGGCGGCTCCAACTCCATGGGCATGTTCTCCGGGTTCCTGAACGACCCGGTGAAGATTTACGGCATCGAACCTCTGGGCAGAGGCCCGGCTCTGGGTGACCACGCCGCCAGCCTCCAGTACGGCACAGAAGGGGTCATGCACGGCTTCAACAGCATTATGCTGAAAGGGGAGGACGGCGGCCCCGCCCCGGTGTACTCCGTGGCCAGCGGTCTGGATTACCCCTCCTCCGGCCCGGAACACGCCTTCCTCCGGGATTTGGGCCGGGTCAAATACGATGTAATCGGAGACGAGGAGACCATCGACGCTTTCTTCACCCTCTCCCGGATGGAGGGCATCATCCCCGCCATCGAAAGCGCCCACGCCGTGGCCTACGCCATGAAGCTGGCAAAGGAGATGGGCAGAGGCTCCATCCTCATCAACCTCTCCGGCCGGGGTGACAAGGACATGGACTACGTTATCTCCCACTACGGCCTCCGGTGAAAAATGGGTCTGCTGCAAAACGCTTATTTTGCAGCAGACCCTGATTTTCTGAATTTTCCCGGTATCGGCGGGCAGCGCCCGCAGACGATTTCGCACGGCGGCTTTCTGCGCATCGTTACTTCCCTGACCCGCCCGGTATCGTTACCGAGCAGAATAGGGAAGGAAAACAACTGCACCTTGCACGCATTGACAGCGGCGGCACGCCGCAATACCTCCCTCCCGGAGGGAGGTGGCTTGGGGCGCAGCCCCAAGCCGGAGGGAGCCAGCGGGCGCACAGCCCATTTGACTGCCAGGGATGGTACCTCCCCAGTGGTTTTGATAACCCCTATCACGTACCACCCCTCAAGCAAACCGGAACTGCACCGCCCGCTTGCTCCCTCAGGCACCTGCGGTGCCAGCTCCCTCCCGGAGGGAGCTATGGGGTGCGGTGCACAAAAAGAGACCTGTTGCAAATCTCTCGTTTTGCAACAGGCCCATGTTTTTATACCTTCTTCACAATGCCGGGGACTTTGCTCAGGAGCAGGGCGGCCACGGCGGTAAAGACGATTTCCGGAATCATATACATTCCGTTATACACCACAGAGTAGGCAAGAGCCAGAAGCTGGGGGTTGAGGCTTGCCACCAGGTTTGCACCCCAGGCCGGGAAGCCTTCCTGGGTAAAGAACCACTCGGCATAGCTGCCGAAGAGGATGTAGCCGGAGAGGATGTGGCACAGATACCGGCAGGAAAGGGCCACAATGCTGCCCAGGCACAGGGACAGGCCAGGATTCTGGATCTTATTGCGGAAGCAGCCGCCAATACCCAGGATGGTAAAGGCCAGCACATAGTCCAGCAGGCACATCAAAAGGGCGTTGACAATCAGCACCCCGGAGCCGAAGTAATCCGGCTGGAAGGCGGCAGCCACAGTCTTGGCGCCGATGACCATTTCCAGAGCGGCATACACCACGCCGGAGAGCAGGCCCCACTTCACACCGTGACGGTAGGAAATCAGCACAATGGGGAGCATACTCACCAGGGTGACCTGGCCGCCGAAGGGCATTTCGGGGATGAAGGCCTTTGCCACCAGTTCCAGGACGATAGCCATGGCGATGAGCAGGGCGCTTTCCGTGAGCATTCTTGTTTTGGTTTTCATAGGAAACCTCCGTAAATAAAAAGTACCGCATTGCAAACCCGTCCAAAGGTGCAATGCGATACAAATGTTTCTGTATGTGCATCTTTTCCTACGACGGTACAAACCGTATCAGGTTCACGGGTCAGGGAAACCATCCCAATCTCAGCCGGTTCCACCGGCACCCCGAAGATGGATTTGTTATGCGATCCGTCCTCTATTATACCCAAAGGGGGAAATTTGTCAAGAAGGAAAGCGCTTTACAAAATTATTACTTATTCCTTTCCAAAATATGGTGGCAAAATGCACTTTAGTTATAGTAGAATTGAAACCATCAAGCACCAGGAAGGAGTTAGTACCATGAAAAAAAAGATTTGTAGTATACTAGCATTGTTTGTAGTACTGTTTTCTCTATCTTTTACAGCTTTTGCCAGTTCCGCACGAACATTCTCCCAAGATTATACCATTGTTGAAGATGATATGATTGCTTCGACAATTTCTCTGTTTTCAACCAATACAAAAATTGTCCGTGTTAGTGATATCCAGAAACTGCTTGATGAGCGAACTTCCGCTTTGCTCAATCACGACCAACAGGCATACAATGAAATAACAAATACTTTGCGTGCATATGGAGTTAACGAAATTGCCTTTGAGGATATAGATACTTTGCTGGGGGATAATTTCGTGCCAGTTACATATGGTGCTCCAAATCAGACATCCACAACAAAAAACTCAGTTTTTGAATATTACTATACTACATATACATATGGCGGTGTTACCTATGATGTAATGAGAATTTTGGCATCTCCTAACATGAATACAGTGGGAGATACTGTCCTTTACCATAGTGGTAGTATGACCCTTTATAATTCCAAACCTTCCACACTAATTGGAATGAATCTTCTTAAAATTGGTATTACATCGCTGATTGGAACATCAAATGGCGGCTCTGTTTTAGTTACTTTGTATGATGCTGTCGATGCAGTTCATTCTGGACTGAGTTCGTCTGCAAAGGTTTCTAATGTCCAAGCAAATTATCAATGGAATCTTGCAGAAGACTGTTCTTGGATTTATGTGAGTAAAAAAGGAGAAAGTAATTATAAACTTTCTGGTCGCTATCATAAAGGTTCTATGGGAGTTTTAGTAGGAGTTCCAAAGCTGGTTGTGAATGGAATGAACTCAACTGCATATATTAATTCTGTGAATCGCCAGCTCACCGCTGTGCCCAAAAATTATGACAGTACTTACTACGCTGTGCGTACTTTTGCATCCGGAAAAGTCGGCGTATACGAGTCATATATTTCTTCGCTTCCAGTTGTAGGACTTGAGGGAAAAACCGTGGCAACGGCCGTGCTTAGTAATCCGTTCTATCCAGTCTATGCGCAATAATACGAGTCGCAAAATATACATCAAATGGGTTGCTGTGGCCATTGTTCTATTTTTTTTAGCAACCATGTTTTGGCCCAGAAGATTCTGTGACTTCCTGCGCCCGGGAGAAGCCGTCACCTTTTATATCACCACCCGGACTTACACGGAGGACAGCTCCTTGCCGGAGATGGGCGAACAGCATTGGACAGTGCAGCCCGACACCCCGGCCTATGAGGAAATCATGGGGATTTTGGAGCAGTATCGGTGCCGCCTCTCCCTGTTTCCGCTGAAAAAGAACAACCAAGCTCCCTGGTGGAATCTGTACCAGGACGGCGGTGTGGAAATAACCAATCTGGGCACCAGCGATTGGAAAGCCAATGGAGTTCATTTCACCCTTTACGGCGGTGATGAGGCCGCAGCCCAAATGGAAGCCCAGCTTCTTGGCATTTTAACCTCTCTGAAACAGTAGCAACATCCCCGGAAAGGGTGGTAAAATCATCCCCGGAAGAAGGAAAAGCCCGGCTTGCTTTGGGAAATCAAGCCCTGTTTTGGTCGGAAACTCCCTTCTAAAATAAGAAAATCCCCTGGAAAGCCTCTGCTTTCCAGGGTTTTTGGATTTGAGGCAGTGCCGATACCAGGCGCAAAAAGGCTCCCTTGTTAAAGGGAGCTGGCAAAAATCTTTGATTTTTGCCTGAGGGATTCACAGTTGGCACTTCTCATTCGCAAAAAGTCCAATGTGGCAAGGCACAAGCCCCATAGCTCCCTCCGGGAGGGAGCTGGCACGCCGGAGGCGTGACTGAGGGAGCCAGCGGGCGGTGCAGTTCCGGTTTGCTTTGGGGGTGGTACTTGATAGAGGTTATCGACACTCCAACTTCCACCGCAGTAACGACACCGGGCAGGTCAGGGCAGTGACGACCTGCATCAGCTACCCAGCGAAATTGACACCGGAGGCACTCCGGGCGCTTGCCAGCGGGGCCTTACTTTCTTGCTCCGGCAAGAAAGTAAGCAAAGAAGCCGGCTTAAGGGGGGAACAACTCGCTCCCGCTCGAATTGTTCCCCCCTTAAGAATCCCCCGGGTGGAACCATCCGGGATTGACCCTTCGCTTTGGCTCGGGTGGTGGGTTTCAGCCTCTGCCCCCGTTTTGGGTTGTGGTATTTGGGAGTGTTTCTTTCCCACGCTGTCGATTGAAAGCACGAAAAAGCCCGGCATCGCACCATAGAACGATACCGGATAAAAAAGGCTCCCTTGTTAAAGGGAGCTGGCACGGCGTAAGCCGTGACTGAGGGATTCCACAGCAGGCACTTTCCCAAAAGTACAAACCTATGTGGAAACCTGCAAGCCTGCGGAATCCCCCCGGTTTTGCCAGAGGCAAAACCACCCCCCTTTGGCAAGGGGGGCTTTGGCCTGTGCATCCACTACCTCCGCAGTAACGATACCGGGCGGGTCAGGGAAGTAACGATTCGCAGAAAGCCGCCGTGCGAAATTGCCACCGGGGGCTCCCCGGTCAGGCCATTTCCAGGGACAGCTGGCGGCCTCCGAGAATGTGGAAGTGGAGGTGATGTACCGACTGTCCGGCGTGCTCGCCGCAGTTGGATACCACCCGGTAGCCCTTTTCCAGCTTCTCCGCCCGGGCAATCTGGGGAATCACCTGAAAAATATGGGCGACCAGGTTGCTGTTTTCCGGGGTAATCTCGTCCACGGAGCCGATGTGGGCCTTGGGAATCACCAGAATATGCACGGGAGCCATGGGGGCAATGTCCCGGAAAGCCAGAATTTCCTCGTCCTCGTACACCTTCTGGGAGGGAATCTCCCCGGCGGCGATTTTACAAAACAAACAGTCCATGTGTATTTTCTCCTTCCGTTACAGTCCGATAATGTGAAACACCCCGGCGCTGGCCAGAGCCATGATGCACCCCGCCAGAACCACCCCTAAGGCAACGGAGGCGAAGGTGGATTTGAAGCCCATATCCAGGAAGCTGGCGGCCAAAGCGCCCGTCCAGGCCCCGGTGCCCGGCACCGGAATCCCCACGAACAGCAAAAGCGCCAGAAACATTCCATACCGGCCGGTGTGCTTTACGATTTTCTGTCCCGCCCGCTCGCCTTTATCCAAAACAAAGGAGCAGAACTTACCGATATACCGCTGCCTTGCCCCCCAGTGGAGAAACCGCCGGGCAAACAGGTAGATAAAGGGGACGGGAACAATGTTTCCCGCCACGCAGATGGCGATGGCTAAGAATTGGTCAATGCCCATGCCGATGGCCATGGGCACCGCCAGCCGCAGCTCCGCCACGGGAACCATGGCAACCAAAAATACTGTCAAGTACTTGTGCATACTTCCTCCGTAACATCCGGCACATCCTCGTCAGGCAGAGAGGACAGCACCTTTTTTTGAATGGGGATTGCGCTGGCCAGGGACAAGACATCCGCCACCGGCTGGGCCAGCTGAACGCCCAAGGCACCCAGGGGCACAGGCAGCAGCAACACCGCCGGGATGAAGAAGATTCCCTGCCGGGCCATAGCCAGGAAGGTGGCAGGCACGGTCTTGCCCATCACCTGATCCATCATGTTGCTCATGACCACAAAGCTCTGCATCCAGAAGGTCAGGCATTGCAGCCGCAGGGCCATGGCGCCGAAGGAGATCACATCCGGGTCATCCCGGAAGCAGGTGACCAGAGGCTCGGCAAAAATCCACCCGGCGATGCACACCAATACCAGGAACACAAAGGATACCCGGACGCAGAACCAGAAGCCCTTTTTCACCCGGGCGTACTTCCGCGCGCCGTAGTTGAAGCCGCAGAAAGGCTGGAAGCCCTGACCGAAGCCAATCATGGCGGACTGGCCGAAGTTGGTAATCCGCTGCACCACGCCCATGGCGGCGATGGCGGCGTCTCCGTAAACGCCGGCGGTCCAGTTCAGGGCGATGCCCGCCACGGAGGCCAGACCCTGCCGGGCCAGGGAGGGAAGCCCGCCCTTTATAATATTGCTAAGATACCACAGCCGGAACCGGACATTGGAAAAGCGGATGGGGATGTTGCTGCCCCGGTAGGAGCCTGCCAGCAGAATCAGAAAGCTGACAAACTGGCTGATGATGGTGGCCCAGCCGGCACCGGCTACCCCCATATGAAACACGAAAATCAGCAGCGGGTCCAAAGCGACGTTCAGCACGGCGCCGGAGGTGATGCCAATCATGGCATAGGCGGCGCTGCCCTGGAAGCGCAGCTGGTTATTCAGAACAAAGGAGCCAATCATCCAGGGGGCACCCAGGAGAATCACCTGCAAATAGGCCTTGGAGTGGGGCAAGATGGTGGAAGTGGAGCCTAAGCCCCAGGCGATGGGCTCCAGGAAAATCTGCCCTACCACGCACAAAATGACTCCGGCGGTAATGGCGAAGAAGAAACCGGTGGAGGCCATGACGGAGGCCTCCTCCACATCCCTGCGCCCTAAGCACCGGGAGATATAGTTGCCGCTGCCGTGGCCGAAGAAAAAGCCGATGGCCTGAATAACGGCCATCATGGAGAAGATAACCCCCACAGCGCCGGTGGCAGCAGTATCATTGAGCATACCTACAAAATAGGTATCTGCCATATTGTAGAAGGAGGACACCAGCATGCTCACGATGCAAGGTGCCGCAAGCTTGGCAATCAGCCCTTCCACCGGGGGTTGGGTCATCTGTCTGTATTTTTCTTCCTGTGTCATGGCGGCCTCCCTTTTTGTGCTTCGTAACGAATATTATACCATGAAAAATCAGTATTTTCAACCAAAAAAACAGATGTCCATATGTTCACGTTTTGTTCATTCATTCCGGTGGGGAATTTGCTATGCTTAGCGTAGATTTCTATGGAAGGAGGGGTTATCATGACATGGAATATTGTCTGGCTGGTACTGATGCTGGTGTTCCTGATTGCAGAAGGGGCAACCGCCGCCATGGTATCTTTGTGGTTCGTCCTGGGCTCTCTGGGCGCACTGATTGTAAGCCTTTTGGGCGGTGAAGTCTGGCTGCAATTTGTGGTATTTTTCCTGGTTTCCGCCATTTCCCTGGGACTGCTGCGGCCCTTGACCCGGAAATTTGTGAATCCGGAAATCACCTCCACCAACGTCAATGCCCTGCCGGGCACCAAGGGTTTGGTTTCCGAGGCCATTGACAATGTCCGTGGACAGGGGCAGGTAAAGCTGGGCGGCGTAGCCTGGACAGCCAGAAGCTCCGATGACCAGCCAATCCCGGCGGGTACCCTGGTACAGGTAGACCGGATTGAGGGCGTAAAAGCCTTTGTATCCCCTGTCCGGGAGCAGGTTTCCCAGTCCTGATTGGGTTATTTAGAAAGGAGAATGGATTTATGGAATTTGTCATTATCGGCATCGTGTTGGTTATCCTCTTTATTCTGATTGTTTCCAACATCGTGGTGGTTCAACAGTCCAAGGCCATGGTCATTGAGCGGCTGGGTGCTTTCCAGGCCGTGTGGGGCGTAGGCCTGCACGTGAAGATTCCCTTTATCGACCGGATTGCCCGGCGGGTGAATCTGAAGGAGCAGGTGCTGGACTATCCCCCCCAGCCGGTGATCACCAAGGACAACGTCACCATGCAGATTGACACGGTGGTGTACTTCCAGATTACCGACCCCAAGCTGTACTGCTACGGCGTGGAGCAGCCCATGACCGCCATGGAGACCCTCACCGCCACCACCCTCCGGAATATCATCGGCGACCTGGAGCTGGACCAGACCCTCACCTCCCGGGACGTGATCAACACCCGGATGCGCTCCATCCTGGACGAGGTCACCGACCCCTGGGGCATCAAGGTGAACCGGGTGGAAGTGAAGAACATCCTGCCGCCCCAGGACATCCAGAGCTCCATGGAGAAGCAGATGAAGGCTGAGCGTGACCGCCGTCAGGCCATCACCCAGGCCGAGGGCCAGAAGAAGTCCGCCATCCTCATCGCCGAGGGCGAACGGGAGGCCGCCGTGCTCCGGGCTGACGCCGAGAAGCAGGCCGCCATCCTCCGGGCTGAGGCGGAAAAACAGTCCGCCATCCTGAAAGCTGACGGCGAGGCCCAGGCCATCCGCACCGTGCAGCAGGCTCTGGCTGATTCCCTGGCCATGCTGAACCAGAACGCCCCCTCGGAGCAGGTCATCAAGCTCAAGGGCATCGAGGCCATGGAAAAGGTGGCAGACGGCAAGGCCACCAAGATCATCATTCCCAGCCAGATGCAGGGCCTGGCCGCCCTGGCAACCGGCCTGACGGAGACCATCAAAGAGCAGTAAACCCCCAAAAACACAAAGGGACAGGCAAACCGCCTGTCCCTTTTCAGACTGTCAATAAAGTCCCAAACCGGCAAAAGCAAAAGGAAATAGGCTTTCTTTCCCTTTTGGAGGATTGGGAGGAAAACCGGAGCCGGTTCTCCCCATAACAGCCCAAAAGTTGTTGCTTCGCAACGCTTTTGCCTTACTGCGCAAACGCCGCCCTACCGTACCCCATGTACGCCGACGGGCGGCGTTTGCTTGTCTTTGTGCCTTTCTTGACAGTCTGGCAGCGTGTCAAAAAAGTTTTTTGACACGCTGCAAAGGGACAGGCAAAACGCCTGTCCCTTTTCTGTTATGCGCCGAAGAACAGCTTCAAATCCTCTTCCACGGTGGTGATGCCGGCAATGCCGAAGTTATCCACCAGCACCTTTGCCACATTGGGGCTGAGGAAGGCAGGCAGGGTGGGGCCCAGGTGGATGTTCTTCACCCCCAGGTACAGTAGGGCCAGCAGCACAATCACCGCTTTTTGCTCGTACCAGGCGATGTTATACACGATGGGCAGGTCGTTGATGTCTGCAAGGCCGAAAATCTCCTTCAGCTTCAGGGCAATCACCGCCAGGGAGTAGGAATCGTTGCACTGTCCGGCGTCCAGCACCCGGGGAATGCCGCCGATATCTCCCAGGTTCAGCTTGTTGTACCGGTACTTGGCGCAGCCGGCGGTGAGAATCACCGTATCCCGGGGCAGAGCCTCTGCAAAGGCCCGGTAGTAGTCCCGGCTCCTGGCCCGACCGTCGCAGCCTGCCATCACCACGAATTTCCGGATGGCGCCGCTCTTTACCGCCTGCACCACCTTGTCCGCCAGAGCAAAGACCTGCTCATGGGCAAAGCCGCCCACAATCTCCCCGGACTCCAGTTCCTTAGGAGGCTGGCAGGTCTTGGCCTGGGCGATGATCCGGGAAAAGTCCTTCTTCTCCCCGATTTCCCCGGGGATGTGCTTGCAGCCGGGGAAGCCTGCGGCACCGGTGGTGTAGAGCCGGTCTTTGTAGCTGTCCTTGGGGGGCACGATGCAGTTGGTGGTCATGAGGATGGGGCCCCGGAAGGCCTCAAACTCCTCCTTCTGCTTCCACCAGGCGTTGCCGTAGTTGCCCACGAAGTTGGGGTACTTCTTGAAGGCCGGGTAGTAGTGAGCCGGGAGCATCTCCGAGTGGGTATACACATCCACCCCGGTGCCCTGGGTCTGCTCCAGGAGCATCTCCAGATCCCGCAGGTCGTGGCCGGACACCAGAATACCGGGGTTCTTCCCCACCCCCAGCTTCACCCGGCTGATTTCCGGGTTGCCGTAGGCAGAGGTGTTGGCCTTGTCCAGAAGAGCCATGGCAGACACGCCGTACTTGCCGGTTTCCAGCGTGAGAGCCACCAGGTCGTTTACCCCCAGGGTGTCATCCAGGGTGGCAGCCAGAGCCCGCTGCAAAAAGGCCTCCAGCTCCCGGTCCTCCTGAAGCAGCACATTGGCGTGCTTGGTGTAGGCGGACAGACCCTTCAGGCCGTAGGTAATCAGCTCCCGGAGGGAACGAATGTCCTCGTTTTCCGTGGACAGCACCCCCACGGTCTTTGCCTTGGCTGCCCAGTCCCCGGCACCGTCCCACAGAGCCGCCTCCGGCAGGTTATCCTTGTGGGAAAGGCGGTCAAGGAGGGCTTTCTTCTCCTCCAGAGTGGCGGCAATCCGGCCCTCAATGCGGGCTTTGTCAAAATTGGCGTTGGTGATGGTGGCAAACAGGTTCTGGGTGATGGTGCGGTTCACCGCCGGGGACACCTCCTGCCCCTCCCGGCCCAGAGCCACCGCCACGGCGGCAATTCCCTTGGTCACATACACCAAAAGGTCCTGCATGGCAGCCACATCCGGGGTCTTTCCGCACACACCCACCCGGGTGCAGCCGGTGCACCCGGCAGTCTCCTGACACTGATAACAAAACATCTGATTTTCCATTTTAATCCTCCCAGGAAATGGCCTCCACAGGGCAGCCGTCAATGGCCTCCTGTACCTGGCTCTTGTTGCTTTCTTCTGCGGGGGCAAAGGCCTCCGCCTTGTCCTCGTCGTCCATGGAGAACACCTCCGGGCAAATGCCGCAGCAAAGGCCGCAGCCAATGCAGGTGTCCTTATCGACAATCACTTTCATCGCATTTACACTCCTTTTTCAAAATACAACCACCAGCAGCATCTTGAAGGCCTCCTGGCCGTACACGGCGTGGGGGTGTCCTGCAGGCATGACAATGGACTGGCCCTCCCGGAGAAGATAGTCCTCCCCATCGATGGTGATTCTCCCCACCCCGTCCAGGCAGGTGACGAAGGCATCCCCGCCGGATTCATGGGTGCTGATTTCCTCCCCCTTGGCAAAGGAGAACAGGGTAATGCTCAGGGCGCTGTTCTGAGCCAGGGTCTTGCTCACCACCTGCCCCGGCTGACAGGCAATCTGCTCCTTCAGGTCAAGCACCTGAGCCTGAGGGATATTCTTCATTTTTGGGTTCATAACCTTACCTCCTGATTCCTATTATCTATGGGTTTTCGGACTTTTATTCAGTCCAGAATCCGACCGTCCACCGACAGGGTCACCACCTGCCAGGGAATGATTTTTCCGCTGGCCTGCAATGCTTTCTTCACCGCCAGCTCCAACCCGCCGCAGCAGGGCACCTCCATCCGCACCACCGTCAGGCTTGCGATGTTGTTGTGCAGGAGAATTTGGGTGAGCTTTTCGCTGTAGTCCACCCGGTCCAGCTTGGGACAGCCCACCAGAGTGATTTTCCCCGCCATGAATTCCTGATGGAAATTGCCGTAGGCAAAGGCAGTGCAGTCGGCGGCAATGAGCAGCCGGGCGTTTTCAAAATAGGGGGCGTTCACCGGCACCAGCTGAATCTGGCAGGGCCACTGACCCAGCCGGGAGGGGACGCTCTCGGTTGCCTCCTGAACAGGCCGGGGGGCAAACTGCCGCAGCCGCTGCCCGGGGCAGCCGGTATGGGCTTGCTTTTTCTGATTTTCCGCCACTGCCTGCTGGTCATAGGCCGCCGCCTCCCGCTCCACGAAAGTAATGGCTCCCGTGGGACAGGCGGGGAGACAGTCTCCCAGACCGTCGCAGTAGTCCTCCCGTTGGAGCACGGCTTTTCCCTCCACCATGGCGATGGCCCCTTCGTGACAGGCCCGGGCACAGGCACCGCAGCCGTTGCACTTCTCTTGATCAATCTGAATAATTCTGCGAAACATAGGTTTTTCCTCCTGGTTCCCTTGACTTTTCGGGGATATTCTACTACAATGGGCAAAAACTATCTGTTGGAAATCCAACACGAAAGGAGATTTTATGGAGGAATATTTTTCCCTCCTGTGCCCTCTGTTTGCCGGGATTGCCCAGGAGGATTTGGCTCCCATGCTCCGGTGCCTGGGGGGACGGGAAAAGGCCGTCCCCAAGGGCAGCCCCGTATTTCTGGAGGGGGAACCGGCAACCCATATGGGGGTGGTGCTCACCGGCACGGTGCAGGTGGTGCAGCAGGACTACTACGGAAACCGGAACGTCCTGTCGGTCTTGCAGCCGGGGGATACCTTCGGAGAGGTGTTCGCCTGTGCAGGGTTGGACGCCCTGCCGGTGAGCGTCCTGGCAGCCAGCGACTGCCGGCTTCTGCTGCTGGACTGCCGGCGGATCATGACCCTGTGTCCCCACACCTGCGGCTTCCACAACCGGCTGGTTCAGAATTTATTGCAGCTCATCTCCCGGAAAAATCTGGAATTTACCAGAAAAATCCGCATTATGTCCCAGAAAACCACCCGGGAGAAGCTCCTTGCCTACCTCCTGTCCCAGGCCAAAGCCCAGGGCGCTTCCCAATTCACCATCCCCCTGGACCGCCAGTCCCTGGCAGACTACCTGGGGGTAGAACGCTCCGCCATGTCCGCCGAAATCAGCAAACTGAAAAAGGCCGGTGTGCTGGACACCAAAGGCTCCTGGTTCTCCCTGACAGAAGGCAGCACCTGATTTTAAGCAAAAACATAGAAAAATCCCCGAAAGCCCTTGAAAATCAAGGACTTTCGGGGATTGTATTTTTATTCCCACTCGTTGCCGAAAACCACAACTTAACGCTTTTTGTTTATAAACCGTGTGATGTGGTTTTCGTATTGTTCTGATAATCCATATTATACTGCCTGTACGACGAGAATTTATCAATATCTTAATCAGGTGTGAGAAAACCGATGGTTGCAAGAAAAGAATGTTCGCAAACGGTTATGCTTTTATTTAAATGTGTTGTAGCATAAAAGTTTAAGTTTTTCAAGGAATTTGCAAAACATCGGCCCCTCAGAAAATTTTGTGTAAGCGTTTTTCGACAAAATCAAGAATATCAC
>LHCFC01400__coassemble_1675_pt1 | contig 19311 bp, 20 predicted proteins | sample LHCFC01400__metabat2_low_PE_055 | metagenome-assembled genome bin LHCFC01400 | reverse complement strand
ACGCATTCTTCTTGATTCCTCTCCATGGCTTATGCCATTAACTTAATGACATTGCCCGGGGAGGGCAGACGGTGTATTTCAGGAAAGGGTGTGCTTCAAAGCGGCAATGAAGCGGGGGTCCGTGCCGCAGCAGCCGCCCAGGATGGAAGCGCCCATCTGAGCGCAATCTGCCAGGATTCCGGCAAATTCCTCCGGTTCCATGGGGTAGTGGGGCAGGTTGTCCGAACCGATGACCGGGATTCCGGCGTTGGGCTTGCAGAGAATGGGGCCTTTGAGCCGCCTCTTGAGCTTGCTCACCAGTCCGGCGGTGAATAGATCTGCCGCCACGCAGTTAAAGCCCACCGCAGCAGCACCGGCATCTTCCAGCTCGGAGAGGACTTTGGAAGCGTCCATGCCGGAGAAAAGGGCGCCGTCGGGCTGCATGGTAAAGGAGTACATCACGGTGCTGACCCCTTCCAGCTCTGCGGCGGTGAGAATGGCCTCTGCCTCCAGAGGATACATGAGGGTTTCCGCTGCCAGCAGATCCACACCCCCGTCCACCAGTCCCCGAATTTGACGGCTGTAGTTTTCCACCAGCAGGTCAAAATTCTCCGGGTCAAAGCTGTCTGCAAAGGTGGCTAAGGTGGTGAGGTTTCCGGCTACCAGACAGCCGGGGGCTGCGGAGCGGGTCAGCTGTGCCAGCCGGGCATTGACTTTTTCGGTCTGGTCTGCCAGGTTTGCCCGTTCCAGGGCAATGGGCTGGGCCTGAAAGGTGGGGGCGTAGAGCACCCGGCTTCCGGCTTCGGCATATTGCCGCTGCAAGTCGGTCAGGGCCTGGGGATTGTCCAGAATCCACTGCTCCGTGCAGCAGCCTCTGGGCATTCCCGCCTTTTGCAGATTGGAGCCGGTGGCACCGTCCAGGAGCAGGGGACCTTCCGCCAACAGCTGATGAAATTCCTCTTTTGTAAGCATGCGTTACCTTCCTTGGGGATTATTGAATGTGGGTGTGGTTGTTGATGTGATACTCGCAGTAGCAGTAGTAGCCGTTGCACTTGGAGCAGTAGCGGAACTCCAGTTCCGGATTGGACACATCGGTGCGGCCGCAGACAGTGCAGCGGTGATGATAGGGAGTCTGGGTCTGGGCTTTCTGTCCGGGATGGAAGGGGATGGGGCCGGTTTTGGGCTGGGGCTTATGGAAGCCGCCGGTCCGCCGGGCCTTTACCCGCCAGGACATGGGGATAAGATTGGCAACATCCTTGCCGAAGAACAAGAAGTAGTTGGCCAGGGCAATCAGCGGGAACAGGTTGTGGGGGAAATAGAATACAGGGTAAGACAGGTTCCACACATTGAAAAGAATCAGTCCCAGATATATGAGGGCAAAAATCCAGGCCTTTACCGGAATGATGAAGAAGAACAGGAAGTGGGTCTCGGGATACAGAGTGGAGAAGGCAATCAGCAGGCTCAGATTCAGCCAGGTGACCATGCTGGTATAATACGCCTCCGCAGGAAACAGCACCGGCAGTCCATCACTCCAGAACAGCATAAAGGAGGGGGAAGAGAAAATCATGGCAAAAACATCCATGAGGATGATGCCGGTGAAGTAGAAGAGGTTGAACCGGAAGGTACCCCACCGGGCTTCCACCGCCCGCCCCAGAGAGTAGTAGCAGTACAGACTGATGAGAGCCAGCACAAAACTTCCGCTGGTGCCGGTAAACACATAGGAGAAAAGCCGCCACACCTGCCCCTGTAAGATGAGGCTCCGGTTAAACGCCAGCACAGAGTACAGCGTGGTGGTCTGGGTGAACTGACTGATGAGATACACAATGGCGCTTCCCACGGTCACATACAGCATGAGGTTGGGGATGCCTTTTCGCTGGTTGCGAAGGCAAAACCGCTCAAAGCGGCTGCGAAGATTTTTCAAAGCCATCAGCTCCTACAACATAGTGGGTATATCATAACAGCTTTCCCAGGAAATGTCTATGAATGTTTTATGAATTTTTCCCGGGGAAAAGGGAAAAAGGGGTTGACAAATGGAGAAAAAACAGTAAAATATATGGCAACTGCATACAAGCCTTATCAAGAGTGGTGGAGGGAACGGCCCGATGAAACCCGGCAACCTGTTAATTCAAGGTGCCAAATCCGGCGGCAAACGAAAGATGAGGATTCGATAGAGCGCACATCGAATCTTCGGTGTGCGGATTTTTTATGTTTTTGGGGAAATTCCCCCTGCGCCAGAAAGGAAATCATATATGGAAAAAAGACTCTTTACCTCTGAATGTGTTACCTGCGGCCACCCGGACAAGGTGGCAGACGCCATCTCCGATGCCATCCTGGATGCCTGCCTTGCCCAGGACCCGGATTCCCGGGTAGCCTGCGAAACCATGGTCACCACCAACTTCTGCCTCATCTGCGGCGAGATTACCACCCGTGCCCAGGTGGACTACCCGGCGGTAGCCCGGCAGGTGATCCGGGAAATCGGCTATGTGTACCCGGAGTGCGGCTTTGATGCCGATACCGTGGAAATCCAGTGCCGGGTTCATACCCAGTCTGCCGACATTGCCCTGGGCACCAACGACCAGGTAGGCGGCGCAGGAGACCAGGGCATGATGTTCGGCGGTGCCTGCACCCAGACCAAGGAGCTGATGCCCCTGCCTGCCGCCATGGCCCGGGCTCTTGCCAACCGGCTCACCGCCTGCATCCGCAGCAACGACCTGCTCCGTCCCGACGGCAAGACCCAGGTGACGGCGGAGTATGACGAGAACAATCAGGTGGTGGGCATTGAAGCCGTGGTGGTTTCTGTCATGCACAGCGCCGATTTTGAAATCCAGGAGCTGCGGAAGTACATCCGGGAGGGTGTCATCGCCCCGGTGCTGGCCCAGTACGGCTTCTCCTTGGAGCAGGTGCCCCACATCCACATCAACCCCACCGGTAACTTCGTCATCGGCGGCCCGGACGGGGACACCGGTCTTACCGGCAGAAAGATTATTGTGGATACCTATGGCGGCTACTTCTCCCACGGCGGCGGTGCCTTCTCCGGCAAGGACCCCACCAAGGTGGACAGAAGCGGCGCATACCTGGCCCGGTACATGGCAAAGAACCTGGTGGCAGCCGGTCTTGCCGCCCAGGTGCAGGTGCAGCTGGCCTACGCCATCGGCGTGGCGGAGCCGGTTTCCGTCCGGGTGGACAGCTTTGGTACCGGCGTGATTTCCGACGAGGCCATGACGGAGCTGCTGCGGAAAACCTGCGACATGACCCCCGGTGGCATTATCCGGAAGCTGAACCTCCGCCGTCCCATCTATAAGGATACAGCTATGACCGGTCACTTCGGCGTGGAGAATCGCCCCTGGGAAGCTACCGACCTGGCGGACAAGCTGAAGGAGCTGGCAAAGACTCTGTAATCGGAGGGAAAACCATGGATATTGCAGATTGGCTGGGCATCAAAAGCCGGGACCAGGAGGAACGGGAGTTTCAGGCTTTTTCGGAAAATTCTTTTCCCTATGGACAGGCTCAGCGGGACAAAATTGAGGAACTTCTGAAGGAACTGTTTCCCAAGGAGAAGAAGCAGTTTACCATGATGCTGTTCCTGCTGGGCAAGCAGTACTACCACGGCTACGGCCTGCGGAACGAAAAGGACTATGCTGGTTTTACCCAGGAGGAGCGGCTGAACATTGCGGCCAAGAGCCTGAACCGCCAGCTCTTCGGCAAACACAAAAAGAGCCTGACCACCTACCTTGCCCTGATTGCGGCAGATGCCCAGGTGGACGAGAACCTTCTCTACCCCACTGCCCAGGAAATTCTGGAGCAGGCCCAGGCGTTGTAAGAGAAGCAATAAAATTATAATAAAATCCGGCAGGATGAGGGGAAACACCCCAAATCCTGCCGGATTTCTATTTGCCCTGCACCAGCGCCCTTGCCCATTGAAAGTCCGCCTTCTTCACCACCCCCAGAAGACATAAAAGGCAAAAAAAGATACCAAGAAACCCAAAAGCCCGGACCAAAGGACTTACTGCCAGAGCGGCTCCGGCCATGGAGGCGGCAGCAGCCAGCAGGGTCAGAAAGGGCTGCGTGGGGGACAGGGCATAGCCCGATACACGTAAGAGCCTTCTCAGGCTCAGACAGAAATTGATAAAATGGGTGACAAAAAAACTGCAAAAATACCCGTGGAGGCCAAACCGGGGCAGCAGTACAAACAGCAGCGCCACATCCATGGCGGAGGTGAGGATGTTGTACCGGACGCAGGCGGTTTGCTGTCCCAGCCCCTTGGTCATGGCATCAATCAGGGAATCGGCGTAGAGCATGGGAATCAGCAGGGCGAAGGCTTTGAGGTAGGGTGCCGGAGCGGCCGTGTGATAGATTGCCCCGCACAGACCGTCGGCGGTGAGAAAGATGACCCCGGCACAGGTACAGCCATAGAGAAGTCCAATGTGCAGGCACCGCCCCACTAAGTAAGAAATCCGCCGCCGGCTTCCCACCGCGGCACACCGGGCCAGCTCCGGCACCAGAAGCTCCGACAACCCGAAAAGAATGGCAGCCGGAAACATCATAATGGGAAAGACCATGCCGCACACCATACCAAAGGCCGCCAGCGGGCTTTGGACGCCTTCATACAGGGCCAGCCGCTTGGGAACCATGAGATTCTCCCCGGTGGAAATTCCCGCTTTCAGGTCGTCCGCTGCCGCCAGAGGCAAGGCAATTTTCAGAAGCCTTCCGGCAATGGGGATTCTGGGACCGGCGGGTACCCGCTCCCGGAGCCGGAGAATCCACAGACACAAAAGGGTAAAACAGTTGCCCAGTCCCTGACCCACCACCACGGCGATACAGGCCCGGAGGGGATTGCTCCCGGCCCAGAGGGTCAGCAGGGAAAAAACAGCCCCCATGAAGGTCAGCTGCTCCGCAACCTCTACCGCAGCCAGGGTACGGATGCGATTGGCGGCGGTAAAATACCCGGTCATGACCCCGCACAGGCAGTTTATGGGCAGAAACAGGGCAAAAATCCGAATCGCCGGGGAAATTTCCGGCGCTCCAATCCAGCTTGCGGCAATCCACGGGGCAAAACGGTAGATTCCCATGCTCACCGTTAGGCTGAAAATCAGACTGTAAAGGGTGCAGCCGGAGAGCACCCAGTGGACATTGTGTTTCCTGCCCTTTCCCAGCTCCTCGGCGGTGAGGTACATGGCGGAAGTACGCACCCCGGCGGCTCCGGCAATCATAGCCAGTCCCCCCACAGAAAGGAGCAGGTGCAAAAGGCCTATCCCCTCCGGTCCGATTTTTCCGGAGAGATAAACCTGAAAGGAGGTACTGATCAGCCGCAGCAGCAGATTCACCCCGGTGAGCAGCAGGGAACTGTAAAAAATCTGTGATTTCAAAAAATCCCCCCTTGTCCTAAGTGTATTGGGACAAGGGGGAAATATGCTTTATGTGGCGTTGTGCTCCCGGCAGAACATTCCCAGAGGGCATTCCTGACACTTGGGAGAGCGGGCGGTGCAGATTTCCCGACCGAAAAGCACAATCCGGTGACAGAAGTCGCTGCTTTCCTCCGGGGGCAGGATTTTCCGCAGCTGCTGCTCCACCTTCTCCGGGTCTTTGCCTTGGGAAAGTCCCAGCCGTCCGCAAATTCTAATGCAGTGGGTGTCGCACACCACGCTGCCCGGCACCTGGTACAGGTCACCCAGCAGCAGGTTGGCGGTTTTCCGTCCCACACCGGGAAGCTTCAAAAGTTCCTCCATGGTGCCGGGAACCTTGCCGCCGTACTGGGTAAGGAGCATCTGGCAGGCACCCACAATATCCTTGGCCTTCTGGCGGAAGAAGCCGCAGGTTTTCACATATTCTTCCACCGCCTCCACAGGAGCCTCCGCCATAGCCTCCAGGGTGGGGTAGGCGGCAAACAGCGCCGGAGTCACCAGATTCACCCGGGCATCGGTACACTGGGCGGAGAGCCGCACGGCAATCATCAGCTCATAATCCTTTTCATAGTGCAGTGCACACAAAGACTGGGGGTAGCGTTCTTTCAAAGCGGCAATAATGCCTGCAACCTTCTCGTTCATAAGCACCTCCTGATTTTTCTGCAATTTTATCACAAATTCCCGAAAAAAGAAAGGGGGCAGTCACAAAAGGGAAGGCTCCGGGATATGATGATACAGTGTTCGGAAGGAGGATGGCTATGGAACGGAGATTGGATGGATTGCGGCCGGGAGACTCCGCCGTGGTTAAGGCCGTGAATACAAATGCCCATTTGCGCAGACGCTTACAGGATTTTGGCTTTGTTCCGGGGACTCTCGTGAGCTGCCGGTATCTGGGGCCGGGGAGAAAGGTTGCGGCTCTGGAATTTCGGGATACAGTGGTGGCCATGCGGACAGAGGATTTGCGTGACATCCGGGTGGTGTGCTGATGGGGCCGCTGATTACACGAAGGATTCAGGTGGCATTTGTAGGCTGCCCCAATGTGGGGAAAAGCACCCTGTTCAATGCCCTCACCGGGATGCGCCAGCATACGGGCAACTGGCCGGGAAAGACCGTGGGCATGGCCCAGGGCCGTCATCGCCGGGGCAATACAGAGCTGGTGATTACGGACTTGCCGGGCACCTACAGCCTCCAGGGTGCCTCTCAGGACGAACAGGTGGCGGCTCGGTACATAGCCCGGGAGGACTGGGACTGTGTGGTGGTGGTCTGTGATGCCAGCTGTCTGGAGCGGAGTCTGATTCTGGCATTGCAGGTGCTGGAAAAGGCCAAGCGGGCAGTGGTGTGCCTGAACCTGATGGATGAGGCGAAACGCCGGGGCATCTGGGTAAACCAGAGAAGCCTGTCCCAGCAGCTGGGTACCCCGGTGGTATGCACCGCCGGGGATAACCGCCAGGGGCTGGAGGAACTGACCCAGGCTATCTGCACCGCCGCCTCCCAGCCGGAGAGGGAACCCCTTCCCCGGTGGGAAAACCCGGTGTTTGCAGCGGAGGAGATGGCAAAGGATTGCGTAAAGAAGGACGGAAAGGACCACGACTTCTGGCGAAGAAAAATCGATCAGCTTCTGGTAAGCCGCCGTTTTGGAGGGGGGCTTCTGTGCCTTACCTTATTCATAATTGTGTGGCTGACGGTCTGGGGGGCCAATTACCCCTCGGAGCTCCTCCAAAGGGGATTTGACAGCCTGTACGGGGTTCTTCACGGCTGGCTGGCACCTGCCCCCACCTGGTTTTCCGGTCTCCTTCTGGATGGGGTATACGCCACCTGCACCCGGGTGGCGGCGGTGATGCTGCCCCCTATGGCAATCTTTTTCCCCCTGTTTACCCTTTTGGAGGATGTGGGGTACCTTCCCAGAATGGCATTTCTTCTGGACCCGGCCATGGCTCGTTGCGGCGGTTGCGGCAAGCAGGCTCTCACATTGTGCATGGGGCTTGGCTGCAATGCGGTGGGGGTCATGGGGTGCCGGATTATTGAGTCACCCAGAGAACGCACAGCGGCTATGCTGACCAACGCTTTTGTGCCCTGTAACGGCCGTTTTCCCACTCTGATTGTGTTGGGAAGCCTGTTCTTTTCCCAGGCAGGGGCAGCCTTGGCGGTAGCAGCTTGCGTGGCTTTGGGGGTGGTGGGAGCCATGGCGGTGTCCGGAGTGCTGAACAGGACTGTGCTTCGTGCCCAGCCCAGCAGTTTTCTCATGGAGATGCCGCCTTTCCGCCGCCCCCGGCTTGGCAAAATTCTGGTCCGCTCCCTGGCGGACCGTACCATATTCATCACCGGCAGAGCTATGAAGGTGGCAGCCCCGGCTGGGGCTCTTCTGTGGCTCCTGTCCTACACGGGCCTCCTCACCGCCATAGCCGGGTGGCTCAATCCCCTGGGCTTAGCCTTGGGTATGAACGGCATCATCCTGCTGGGCTTTATCCTGGCCCTTCCTGCCAATGAGCTGACTATCCCGGTGATTCTCATGGGGCTTAGCGGCAGCACCTTGCAGGCTGCCGGGGAAGTCAGTCCGGGGCTTCTGCTGAGCGCAGGACTTACCTGGCAGATGGCCCTTTGCACCATGGTGTTTACCCTGTACCACTGGCCCTGTGCCACCACTTTGATGACCATTTACCGGGAATCCGGCAGCATAAAGAAAACAGCGGCGGCAGGAATCCTGCCCACCGCTGTGGGGGTTACGCTTTGTTTTCTTCTGAATCTTCTTCTGTGAGAATCCGGGCAGTCAGGGCGGAAATCTCATAGGCCGTCCGGGTGGTGGGGCCCTCCTCCGTGAGCTTGGTATATTCCCGGCTCTGGAGCCGTCCACAAATCTCAATTTTGTCCCGGACCTCACATTGGGAGATTTCCAAAGCGGTGCGGCCCCAGAGGATACAGGGCAGGTAGTCTGCCCGGCGGAAGGCTCTGGGCACCGCCAGCATCACATCGCAGATTTCCCGTCCTAAGGGGGTTCGCCGGAAGGTGGGGACTTTGCAGATGAGCCCTTCCAGGGTTACATCGTTGATGGGTTCTCCGCCTTCCACCGTGAGGGAGGCGGCAAATACAAAGATAATCAGATGCCGTACCCCATCGCTTCGCTGATTGTAGGAGCGAATCTGCCCGGTGACGGAAATCTGGTCCCCGGCAGAGGGATCCAGGGCGTTTACCAGGGCCTCCTCGGCAATCACCGGCAGGGTGTCCACCGTGCCGGAGAGCCGGGGAACCTCCAGATAAAACCGGTAAAACCGACGGCCGTGATTCTCATGGGAAAACTGGGGAAGCTCCCGAAGACTTCCCCGCAGGGTAATGCTGTTGGCAGTATGTTCCATAGATCCACCTCAAATTCCAATGTATGGAACATCCTATGCGCCCAAAGAAAAAATTAGACCCCCATTAAAAAAGCAGGAAGCACCGTCGCTTCCTGCTTTCGCTCATTTGTCAGTTTTCAAAGCAAAACTGGTAAGACACCCAAGTGTCCCCCACAAAAATCACCAGTCGGTAATCTCCGTCCTGAATACCCCCTGCAACGGACTGGGGATAGAAGATGCCGTTGGTGGAAAATTCCATTTCCTGTTCGCCTTCCACGCCGCATACATTCCAACGCCCGGCCTCCTGGTGGTAGTCCGGGGGATAGTAGGCCAGCCGTATCCAGCTTTCCCCGTCATAGAATTCTACATAGGGCAGGGAATAGTAGTAAAACCCCTTTCCCGGATTGTGATTGGTGATGGTGTAGACGATTTCTTCAGTATCCTTGGGGTAGGTGTCCTTTTCTGTTTTTACGGAAATATTGCTGTAATCGGTCTCCATTTCAAAATCCATGGGGACTGTTTGGGAAATGTCCGCCGGCGAGGGGTCGGCAAGAACCGGAGCGCCTCTCATTTCGTCTTTTTTGCACCCGGATAAGCCTATGAGGATTGCAAGTGTCAAAAAGCCTGCCAGAGCTCTTCTGTATTTCTTCATAACAACCACCCCAGGGGAAATTGTTTTATATATTCCCGGTCTTTCGCACCTTGTACCGGATGACAGCCTTGACGACCAGGCAGACCACCACCACCCCAAGGGTGCAAATCCCGTACACCAGAATACCTGTATACCAGGGGGCCGAGTTGGCGACATAGAGCTGGGGATGGGCGTTATAATCCCAGACAACATAGATTGCGTACCCACCAAACACACCAACGAAAGCACCGATAATGATGTTCAGAACATGATTGAGCTTTTTCATACAAAAAATCCTTTCTATCCTTTATCTTCTGGTAATGCGTTCCAGCAAAAACCCCAGGGACATCCCGGATGTGGTGAATGAAAGCAGTCAAAGGGCGGTGATACGCGTGACAAATGGAAAGCGGACTAAGCAAATATGATCAGAATGATACCCGCAATCATAAAAACAATCCCAATGACAAACTCGATTATTCCAACGCGCTTTGCGTAGGATTCATCTTTTTTCCCGGCCTTGAACTCTGCCTCAAAACCATTTATCAGATTATACTTCTTCTTGAAATAGATAAAATATCCGAACAAGGTAAATGCCAAACCCAATAGAACGGTAATTATTTTTAATACAATCATTTGAACCTCCGCTAAAATCCAATTTATCAAAATTATTTTTTGTTGTACGGATTATACCATAAGACCAAAATTGCATCAAACTAAGGAGGTGTTGCGATTCGTAAAAAGCCCCCTTGACAAATCCGCTTCTGGTTTTATCTTCTGGTGATGCGTTCCAACAAAAACCCCAGGGACATCCCGGAGAGGTTCAGAATCAAATCGTCCACATCGAAGGAGCCCAGAAGGGTCACCAGCTGCAATAGCTCCACCGCCAGCATGATGACAAAGCACAGAAGGAAGAACCGCAGAAAGTTTCGGAGGGCTTTGGATACCTTGGGCAGCAGAAAGCCGATGGGAATAAACAACAGCACATTTCCTGCCAGATTGATAAAGCAGTGGCGGACAAGGTAGGCGTTGTCACTGTGAAATACCACCCAAAGGTAGTTGCCGATGGTGAAAAAGGGCCTCAGGTTCCGGTTGTAGCCCAGCTGCTCCTGATAACTCAGCCCCTCTATCCCTCCGGCGGAGCGGCCGAAGAGCAGCCACAGCATGAAAAGGCTGTATAGAATCAGAAGAGCCCGCCAGAAAGGTTTGACGTTGGGTTTGCTTGATTTCATAGGCAGCTTCCTTGCTTACTTGGATTTTCCCTTCTGCCTGGGAATGGGTTTCTTTCCGGAAACCGGCTTGCCCCGGGCGGGACGACCCTTTGCCGGGGCCTTGGGAGGCGGAGCCAGGTGCTTTCCCGGTCTGGGGGGAACCGCCCGGATGAGGCACTTGGGGCCGGAGCCGATGAGATCCTCCCGGTGGGCTTTCAGCAGAGCCTCCCGCACCAGATAGTAGTTCTTGGGGTCCCGGTACTGGATGAGCGCCCGCTGCATGGCCTTCTCGTGGGGGTCGGTGGGGACATATACCTTTTCCATGGTACGGGAATCCAGCCCGGTATAGTACATCACCGTGGACAAAGTGGAGGGGGTGGGGTAAAAATCCTGCACCTGCTCCGGGTTGTAGCCCATGTCCCGGATGTACTCCGCCAGCTTCACCGCCTCCTGCATGGTGGAGCCGGGGTGGCTGGACATGAGGTAGGGGACAAGAAACTGCTTCATGCCGTATTGCTGATTCAGAGCAAAATACTTTTCCACAAACCGGTTGTAAACCGCATTTTTGGGCTTGCCCATGTAAGACAGCACCACATCGGACACGTGCTCCGGAGCTACTTTCAGCTGGCCGGAGATATGGTGCTGTACCAGCTCCTTGAAGAAGGTGTCCTTCTTGTCCGCCAGCAGATAGTCAAAGCGGACACCGCTGCGGACGAATACCTTTTTCACCCCGGGGAGCTTCCGCAGCTTCCGCAGAAGGCTCACATAGTCCGAGTGATCCGCCCGGAGATTCTTGCAGGGGGTGGGGTAGAGACACTGCCGGTTGGGGCAGGTGCCCTTGGTCAGCTGCTTTTCGCAGGCGGGGAACCGGAAGTTGGCGGTGGGGCCGCCCACATCGTGAATGTAGCCCTTGAAGTCCGGGTCCTTGATCATAAGCTCAGCCTCTTTCAGGATAGACTCATGGCTTCTGGCCTGGATAATCCGCCCCTGATGGAAGGTGAGGGCGCAGAAGGAGCAGGCACCGAAGCAGCCCCGGCAGCTCACCAGGCTGAACTTCACCTCTTCAATGGCAGGAACGCCCCCCAGCTTCTCGTAGCTGGGATGGTAATTGCGGCAGTAGGGCAGGGCGTAGATGGCATCCATCTCCTGGGTGGTGAGGGGCTTCTGAGGGGGATTCTGCACCACAAATTCGCTGCCGTAGGGTTCTGCCAGCCGTTTGGCGGTGAAGGGGTCGCAATTCTGATACTGAATCCGGAAGCTCTCTGCATAAGCCCGGCGGTTTTCTTTCAGCCGGGCAAAGTCCGGCAGTACGATGGTGGGGAAGCTCTCGTCCAGCTGCCGGGTGCGGAACACCGTGCCGTCAATGTAGGTAATGTCCTTCACATCCATCCCGGCGTTGAGAGCGTCTGCAATCTCCACAATGCTCTTTTCGCCCATACCATAGGAGAGAAGGTCTGCCTGGCTGTCCAGGAGGATGGAGCGCTTCATGGAATCGGAGAGATAGTCGTAGTGAGCCAGCCGCCGCAGACTGGCTTCAATGCCGCCGATGATAATGGGCACATCCTTGTAAACCTGGCGGATGAGGTTGCAGTAAACCACCGTGGCATAGTCCGGCCGCTTGCCCATGACCCCGCCGGGGGTGTAGGCATCGGACTTGCGGCGACGCTTGGAAACGGCGTAGTGGTTCACCATGGGGTCAATGTTGCCGCCGGTGACCAAAAATCCCAGCCGGGGACGGCCGTAAATATCAATGGACTTGGGATTCTTCCAGTCGGGCTGGGAGATGATCCCCACGGAATACCCGGCCTGCTCCAGAACCCGGCTGATGATGGCATGACCGAAGGAGGGATGATCCACATAGGCATCCCCGATGACATACACAAAGTCGCACTGACTCCAGCCTCTTTCTATCATATCCTGTCTGCAAAGGGGTAAAAATTCCATAACCGGCCTCCCGAAATGTTTTGACCATTATACCATCGATTCCGGGAAAAGAAAAGGGGATTGGACGGCCCAAAACCCTCCAAAAAATTTTTTGAAAAATTTTTCAAAAAGCAGTTGACAAAACCCGACACCCATGGTATTATATCGGAGCGTTGAGCGAAAGCCCAACAGCGAAACGAAAAATGCGCGAGTGGTGGAATTGGTAGACTCGCTAGATTCAGGTTCTAGTGCTCATTCCGGGCATGCGGGTTCAAGTCCCGCCTCGCGCACCACAATCGGAGCAAGCGTCAGCTTGCTCCGATTTTTTTTTATGTTGCCTGTTCGTCCGGAGCCGTTCCTGACAGCCGGAAGCCATGAGCATGGTTTTTGCCGCTCTCACAGGGGAGTCTGACCGGTGCATCGGTATTTACAATCGGTTTTCGGTTTGGTATAATTATCAAAAAATAAAGGAGGCGTTTTCCATGTATCAGCCCAGTTCGGAGCGGTATGAACGGATGGAATACCGCAGGTGTGGCGGCAGCGGGTTGAAGCTGCCCTTTATTACCCTGGGGCTATGGCACAATTTCGGTCATACCAGCCTCTACGAAAACATGAAGGATTTGTGTTTTACGGCCTTCGATCACGGCATTACCCATTTTGATTTGGCCAATAATTACGGCCCTCCTCCCGGCAGTGCTGAGGAGAACTTTGGACGCCTTCTCCGGGAGGAATTCCGTGACCACCGGGATGAGCTGATTATCAGTTCCAAGGCCGGCTATATTATGTGGCCCGGTCCCTATGGGGATGGCGGCAGCCGGAAATACCTGCTTTCCAGCCTGGACCAAAGCCTGAAACGGATGGGGCTGGAGTATGTGGATATATTCTATCACCACCGTATGGACCCCAACACCCCGCTGGAGGAGACCATGGGCGCCTTGGCTCAGGCGGTTCATAGCGGAAAAGCCCTGTATGTGGGCCTTTCCAATTATGACGGCCCCACCATGGAGCGGGCGGCAAAGATTTTGCAGGAGCTCCGCTGCCCGCTGCTGATTAACCAGAACCGCTACTCACTGTTGGATCGTACAGTGGAGAAAAATGGCCTTTTGGAGGCTGCTCCCCGGGCGAAGGCCGGCATTATTACCTTCAGCCCCCTGGCTCAGGGTCTTCTCACCGATCGGTATCTGGAGGGAATTCCCCAGGATAGCCGCATGGCAGGGGAGAGTCCTTTCCTTAAGCCGTCCAGCCTGACCCCGCAGCGGCAGAGGCAGCTGCGGGAACTCAATGAGCTTGCCCGGGAGCGGGGACAGAGCCTGGCTCGGATGGCCCTGGCGTGGGTGCTCTCCCATCCCCAGGTTACCAGCGTCCTGGTAGGCGCCTCCCGTTCCAGTCAAATTCTGGATAACCTGGGCTGCCTGGAACATCCGGAATTTACGCCTCAGGAACAGGCACGGATTGAGGAAATTCTGAGTGAAAAGGAATAATTTTTGACAAGGAACAAGCGGGCAGACGCTCCCGGGAACCGGGATGCGCCTGCCCGTTTTTCAATATAGATTCTATGGCACAATCAAAAACTTGCTGGGGCAGGATATCCTGCCCCAGCAATCTATGTCATCAGTCCAGAACAATGGCCTGTACTGCTTCTACCAGATCCATAACGGTGGATCTGGAAACCAGGGATACGCTTTCTCCATCCACAGCTGCGAGACAGCTGGTGCCGTCGTAGCGGTAGAGAACGATTTCCACCTGGGGGAAATTCTCGTTATCCAGATAGAGGGTCAGACGAATCTCCTCTTTCTCTGCGGGCGCTTCATCGGTGAAGGTGTCGGCGGTGAGGGACTCCAGAGCATCCTGGAAGGCCGTCAAATCCAATGCATCCGCCTCTTCCGTCACTTCCTGATAGTACCAGAGACGCTCGTCCTCATCATTTCGCTCCGATACCAGGGTGTGGGTGGTTCCTTCCAGGGTAACATCCACCTGACATACATCTGCAAAGTCGCCCCAGAACACTTCCTTGTGCCGCAGGTCACTGTAGGCTGCATCCGAGAGAATGGCGTAATCCACCGAATCCAGTTCGTAGACAATCTGGGAATCTCCGATACGGACATACTTGGTAACGGAGTCTTCGGTTACGCTGTCATCCTCCGATTCCTGGGCGGCCTGCAATTCTTCCTGATTCTGACCAATGTGAATCACGCAGCTTCCTGCAATCGGCTGCCCATCTTCCGCATTTTCATCGGTGTAGGTGTAGTTCACCGTGATGGACAGCTCCGGGGAGTCCAGTCCGTAGGCGGCCAGTTCCTCATCGGTGGCGTTGTAGGTTACGTAGGTCAGAAGATCCAAAGCGGTGATGGTGTTGAGATATGTTGTTACAGCAGAGGTATCCAAAGGCAGATACGCCCCATTTTCCTGAACGAAGTACACATCCTGGTCGCTGTAGGAATACCCGCTGTCTTCTATCCGATCAATGGTATAGTTTTCGGTTCCGGTGAAGCTGATGTCCACCACATTCTCAAAAGCGGGGGTGTCATCGTCTTCAATCATGGCAGAAAGGGCCGGGTCCACATAGTCCATGGGGTCCTCGCTCAACAGATACACATTGCCGTCGCCGATGTCTACATAGCGCTGTTCATCCATCTTGCTGAAATCACCCAGCTTGATGTCGTAAGTGGTATCTTCTGTGGAGATATGCAGGGTACACTCCGGATCGTCCAGTCCGTACTGGTTGTAATCCTCCACATTCTCGATGATAAAGCTTGCCTGCAGAGCTTCAAAGTGGGAGAGAATCTCCATAACCTTGTCTTCGCTCACCGGGAAGGCTTCGTCCTCGTCATACACCCAGCTGCTTTCCCCTTTGTGGAAAGCAAGGTAACCTTCCTCTGTGTATTCCCAGGACAGGGCCGTTACGGAATCCCTGGGGATTTCCAGAATCACTTCATCGCTGCTTCTGATTTCCTCCTGAGCCTGCTCATATTGGGACAGGGCAAAGGTGGCAATACAGATTACCACCAGAACCGTAAGCAGAATTCCCAGTTTCTTATACCGCTTCATTTTGCTTCCTCCGTTTCCTTAAAATCACAACGATTCCCACGCCCAGATAAGCCAGGGGGAACACACCAATCATCAGGGCTTTCAGGGTGGAAGCGGTGGATTCACTGATGGTCAGATAGTTGTAGTTGAGAGATTTGCTGCGGATGGCCATGGCTTCCCGCTCTCCAATCAAAGAGGAAAGGGCATTCATGGTCAAATCCACATTGGCACCGGAGGAAAAGGCGTTGTACCTGTCATCCAGGAAATTGGAGGCAGAGAACCAGACAATCTGCCCATCTCCTGCCGTTGCGATGGAAACGCCCACCGTGAAGGGACCGTCAATGTCTCCCTCTTCCTTCTCATAGGTGTCCAGCTCAAAGCCTGCAACCTTGCTGAAGGAAGCATCGGAAGTATTGAGCAGTGCAGTCACTTCTCCGTTGCTGCTGTCCCCCACGGTCAGACCATAGGCCAGGGGGAAGATGGGGTAGTACCGGGCTTCAATCAGAGAATCCGTAATTTCAGAGTTTTCCATGCTGGGCATGAGCACATAGGGATAGCCAAAGGCGTAGTAGTTCCGGTCACCCTCCACTACGATGCCATCGTTTACCTCCACGCCATAGTGGGAAAGGACGCTGTTCAGGTTGTCAAATTCCGCCCCTTCCACCGGGCCTGCAATCACCAGCAGCTTGCCGCCGTTGTCAGTATACTCTATGAGCATCTGGGCTTCTTCCTGGGAAATGACGCTTTGGGGGGCATACATGGCTATGCAGTCCGCATCCTCGGGAATCTCGTCCACCGTCAGCAGGGAAAGGGAGCTTACTTCAATATTCTCCTTCTCCACAGAATCGGCAAAGGTTGCCGGCAAGTCCTGCTCTCCGTGGCCTTCCAGCACATACATCTTGGGCAGATCCTCCGTCACCACATAGTCAATGGCGGAGGTGATGGCACCTTCCCCGTCGAAGGAGGTGTTGTAGGAATAGGAGTACATATTGGTGTCCACCAGATAAATGTCGTCATAGCTGATATAGCGGCTCCGCTCCCCGGACTCCACAATCAGGGAGTTGTTGGGCACCTGCTCCTCCGTGTATTGCTCCGTGAAGGTGGGGAATACATCGGGGTTTTTCTTTACCACGTCAATGTGGTCAGACGGGCTGTCATACTTTGCCAGCAGATTTTCGATGACAGAATCCTCCTTGTCCGCCTGCACCACCCAGTAGATGGTCACATCCTGCTGCAAATTGTTGACCACAGCCTTGGTGTTGCTGGTGATGGAGTAAAGCTTGCTGGAGCTGATGTCCAGTTTTGTCAGGTTGGCAGGCATGACGGAGACGAAGATGTTTACCACAATCAGGATTGCCAGAACGATTGCCGTAACCGCCAGGGAATAGGAGCCTCCCTTCATGGCCAGACGGCTGGAAATGGGCTTTTTGAATTTCATGTCCTTCATCAGTTGTACCTCCGTTTCTCCAGGGACTGAACCGTAAGGAACAGGAAAAATGCCCCGACGGACAGGAAATATACCACGGCGGTCAAATCAAACACACCGTTTACAAAGGTGTCCAGCCGGTCAAACAGGCTCAGCTTTTTCATAATATCCGGCAGCAGTCCCTCGAATTTGGTTTCGTCAATGAGATACAGGGCAACGGTAATTCCCATGAGACCCAGGCCAACACCATAGCCCAGGGTGTCGTTCCGGGTGAGAATCCGAATCACCCAACCCAGCAGAGCGGCCAGCACAAACAGGGCGATGGCACTGCCAATGGCGGTAGCGGACACATATTCTGCCAGAGATACACTGAATTAGTTCAGAAGAATTGCGGCAATGCCAATACCGGCGGCAAAGCCCTGGTTGTCCGTCAGGGAGGAGATGAACATTCCTACAGCCATCAGAGCCCCGCCCAGAAGGAAGAAGGCAAAAAGGGAGCCGTAGGAAGTGAGCATGTAAACTTCCCCGTACTGGGAGAAAATCAGGGGGTAGAACCCCACAATGCACAAAGGGATGAGATAAGCTCCTGTCCAGCCCCAACAAGACCTTTACCCGCCGGCAGCTCATGGACGAAATCTGGGATCCGGATTCTGACAGCGATGAACATACGGTGGTGGTTCATGTGAACCGCCTGCGGGAGCGGTTTCGCACCAACCCGGACTTTGAAATCATCACAGTCCGGGGACTGGGCTATAAGGCGGTGCGGCTATGCTGAAAAAACTGATGCACTCTACCAAATGGCGTTTTATCCTCTGTGTCATTGTCACCAACCTGCTTTCCATCTCCGTGACCATGTTTGTGTGGCTGCCCATGTCCCGGAATCTGTTTCCGGTGGGCAATGTGCTGGCACCTTACATCCCCATGGGAATTGCCACCCTGGTTGCCATTCCCATTTCCTCAGCCATCAGCCTCCACTCAGCCAAGCCCATTCAGGATATGGTGGAGGCCACAAAATCCATTTCCAAGGGGGATTTCTCCGTCCGGGTTTCCGAGGAATGGGAGGGGGACATCGGGGAGCTTCTTCACAGCTTCAACCAGATGACAGCAGAGCTGGGAAGCACAGAGCTGATGCGCAACGACTTTATCAATATCTTCTCCCACGAATTCAAAACCCCCATTGTGTCCATCCGGGGATTTGCCCGGCGTCTGCGCAGCGGCAACCTGACCCAGCAGCAGCGGGAGGAGTACCTGCAATTCATTGCGGAAGAGTCGGAACGGCTGTCCAGGCTGGCAAACTCTGTTCTGCTGATTGCCAAATATGAAAACCAGACCCTGATTGCAGACCAGACGGAATACGACCTGGATGAGCAAATCCGTACCTGTATCCTCCGGATGGAAAGCCAGTGGTCAGAGCGAAATATCGTCTTTGATGTGGATTTGCCCAAGCTGCCATACCGAAGCAATGCAGAGATGATGGACCATGTCTGGGGAAATCTGATTGGCAATGCCATCAAATACAGCCACGACAATGGAAAAATCTACATCTCCGCCCGGAGGGATGAAAGCTTTGTCACTGTCTGGATCCGGGATGAAGGCATTGGAATCAAGCCAGAACACATCCGGCATATTTTTGACAAGTTCTATCAGGAAGACACCGCCCACGCTTCCGAAGGAAACGGCCTGGGCCTTGCCCTGGTGCGCAGAATCATAGAGCTGAGCAAGGGGGAGATTTCCGTGGAAAGCCAGGAAAACCACGGGACGGTTTTCATCGTCAGGCTGCCCTTGCAGCAGAGCTGATTGCCCCGAAAAAAAGAGGTCACGGAAAGTGACCTCTTTTTTGGGAATTACCGATTCAGTTTCAGAATGCACAGGGAAAGGGCACCGGAGCGGGCGGTGGTGTCGCTGTTGAAGGTCAGGGTAAAGGAGGTCTGAGAGGGGGCGTAGAGAATCAGCCCGTAGGCACCCCAGGCGGTGACTCCCGGCGAACCTACCTTGCTGTAAAGCCCGTCATCCAGATGGGAGGTGCCGTTATAGGTGGGCGTCACCTGCATATACCCGGCATTGTCCAAAATGGCGGAAGCCCCGTAGAAAACATAATAATAACCGGGCTCCAGCAGGACCTTGTTATTGCCCTGGAGGGTAATATTTCCGGTGGTGTCGGTGGTTTGGGCTTGCAGGGGCATGAGATTCCCGCTGGTAAAAGCGGTCTCATAGTTGTTGAAAGAAGCAAATGTGCTGGTGCCGGGAGCACCCTGGGACCCTGGCTCGCCCTGGGGTCCCTGCGGCCCTTGCGGCCCGGGTTCGCCCTGAGGCCCTTGGGGGCCTTGCGGCCCGGTTTCACCCTGCGGCCCTTGGGGGCCTTGCGGTCCGGTTTCACCCTGCGGCC